>Ga0194118_10001475_pt1 | contig 33396 bp, 28 predicted proteins | sample TA2MahsurfametaG_2_FD_148662 | JGI IMG/M metagenome (GOLD analysis project Ga0194118, IMG submission 148662) | Freshwater microbial communities from Lake Tanganyika, Tanzania - TA2015013 Mahale N5 surface | ecosystem: Environmental > Aquatic > Freshwater > Lake | place: Tanzania: Lake...
GATCCCATCCGGGGTTTCATAGCCAGGTTTTCATCCGCCATGGTGGTCTTGGCCATGATCACGGTCTGCCATGGTTTCATCGGCACATCCGCGTGTAGCGACGATGGATCAAAGTAGTGCCTTTGACCATTGTCGCTGTACTCCACAATGCGATGCATTTCAAGTCTTTGAGAAGTTGGCGGAATCACCGCCATGGATCGCGAGCCAATGCGCTTGGCCCTCATCAAAGCCAATGCCAGATTAGCGTTGGCGGTACATATTCCGTTCATTCCGGAGTCGAGAATTCCGAGCGCGTCAAGGGAACGAGGTTGCTTGACACGCTTCATCTCCCGGATGTGTTGTTGGATGTTCCGGGCAAAATCTTCAACTCGATCGCTCTTCGGCCAAAGTTTCTCAGTGAGCTCTTTGATTTTGGGCGAATCGGCTTGGACGCATGCTGTCGCAGACCGATACAAGTCAAGACCTGTGCCGCTAGGTGAAACCGCCGTGTTGGTGACAAGAACGACCGCCGACCACTCGAGCTGAACTTCTTGATTGTTTTCGCCCTTTAGCTGCACATTCACAATGTCGTTCAACTCTTCCCGCCGTTGAATTCGATACTCGACGGCAGCGTCAGAAGGCGTGCTGCGGACGTAGTAACAAACCGGCACTTGACCGTCGACAATTTGCGGCAGTGGCAATAACACTTCATGTGTGCCAGTCTTGAGGAGTTTGACGCGCACGCCCCCCAATACTCCCACGAGCCCGGGTTTTGCCATTGTTCCTGCGCTCGCGGATGTTACCTTCGCTGCCAACTCTTCGTGCAAGGCGTCCATTCCTTGCTGCTTGATGACAACCGCCGGCGACAGATTCTTCGGGGTTGGATTCTGCGGGCCGCATCCTGCCAAGACAATTAGGAAGCTGCTTAGCGTTCTTGAAAACGACGATGATCGATGTCTTGTCATTTGGATGCTGTTTGTTGATGCGAACGACCAGGATCAGGCGGCGGGGACGGGAAAATGCAACCACTGGCAACCGACCTTACCCCCGCTCGCCTGCATCCTTTGGTTATGGCTTCGCTATCTCAATGTGCTTCAATTCGCGTTCGAAGTCGGCATAGCGATTCGGGTCGAGCGTCCATTTCACGCGGCCAAGACGCTTGACGTTTGGCCAAATCCTGGTGAGCACGTTTTCGCGAACAGGGTCAAAGACTCTGATCGAACGCGGATTAAAGTATAGGGCGCCTTCATACACTTTTTCCCGTGGCGTATCGAACCGTTCGACATCCCGAAGGACGGCGCTGGCGACGATCGCGCCGGAGAACTGAAAGAGCACAACGGTGCCAGGTTCTGCCTGGAGACCGGATTTGCGGTACAGGTATCCATCCGATCGGAACGGCAGATCGTTCAGGAAGAAGTCGAGTTGAAGCTGTTCGATACTCCATTCCGGGAATTCTCCCTGGGAGTCCATCGGCAAGATTCGGACTGCTGGAGGTGCGGGGTTCATCGCTGCGTCCTTCTGCCATAACAGGTGAATCTGCGGTTTTCACGAGAACCGCCTACCTGCGTCAGGATATCCGTTCGGCAGAACAGTCAATAGGCGCCTGGTCTGCCACGACCGGTCTGTTGACCTCCCGCAAGCACGCACGTGCGCTTCGCGCGCACTCTGGCGGAATCGTCAGCACCGCACCGGCAGCCGCGTCCACATTCCGCCGGCACATGCCACGAACTTCCGCCTGAATCGCTCTGGGTGGTGATGTCGTGTGATACGGTCGCGCCGCATGTCCTTGCGCGCTGACTTTGTCGCCGTCGTTCGCCGAAAGCACTACTCGCTCCGCACCGAGCGCACCTACTGGGCGTGGATCATGGCCTTCCTGCGATTTCATCGCACCGCAAGCGGCTGGCGGCACCCGCGTGCGATGGGCGCTGCCGAGATCGAGAGCTTTCTCTCACATCTGGCCGTGAACCGGAGGGTTGCCGCCTCCACGCAGAACCAGGCGCTGAATGCCCTGGTCTTTCTTTACAAGCAGGTGCTTGAGATCGATCCGGGCTCGTTCCATGCGGTCCGCGCGAAGCCATCGCGGCGCATGCCGACCGTCCTGAGCCGCCGCGAGGTCCACGCCGTGCTTGCCGCGGTGCCGGCACCGATCCGGCCGATCGCCGAGCTCATGTACGGCGCTGGACTTCGCGTGGGTGAAGCGTGTGCGGTGCGCGTGATGGACATCGACCTTGACCGGCTGCAGCTGACCGTGCGACGCGGCAAGGGGGACAAGGACCGCATCACCCCGTTGCCCGAGCGTCACGTCGAACTGCTGCGCTCACGCATCGAGGCCCGCCGCCGCCTGCACGCCGCTGATCGTGCTGCGGGGGAGGGCTGGGTGGAACTGCCCTTCGCCTTCGAGCGCAAGGCACCGAGCGCCGCGTGGAGCCTGGCATGGCAGTACCTGTTCCACGCGGATGGGTTGAGCATCGATCCCGTCTCGGGCAGGCGCGGACGATGGCATGTGCACGAGTCGACCGTGCAGAAGGCGATCTCTCACGCCGCGGTTGCCGCAGGCGTGGACCGCCGGGTCACCAGCCACGCGCTGCGCCACAGCTTCGCCACCCATCTGCTCGAGGACGGCTACGACATCCGCACGATCCAGACGCTGCTCGGACACTCGCACCTGGAGACCACCATGATCTACACGCATGTCGTCGAGCAGGCATCCCGCGGGGTGCTGCGCGTACGCAGCCCGCTCGACGCGCCGGCGCGCGATCGGTGGTCAGCCCGCCCGCTGCCCGAAGGCAGCTGCCGCGGGCTCAGCCTTCCGGATTGAGGGAGGAGTGGTGCTCCACGATCTTCCAGTCCTGCCCCGTCCACTGGTAGACGAAGGTGTATCGAGCCTGCACGGTGACGCGCTTGCCGTCCGTGCCGTCGATCTTGAAGCTGTAGAGGCCGGAGTTCACCGCGGTGCCGCCGATGACCCGCGTGTGCCCCTCCACCACTTTGCCGATGGGGTGCTTGGGCAGGAAGGCGCCCTTGAAGTACGCGTGGATCTTCCCGTGGCCCTTCTTGACGTCGCCCTTGAGGGTCGACAGCAGGATCGCGTCGTCCGCGTACAGGTCCGTCACGCGCTTGGGATTGCAACTCTTGAGGGCCGCGAACCAACGGTCCAGCTGTTCCGCGACCTGCTGAGTGATCGTGCTCATCGTCTTTCCTCGCTTCCAATCCGGCGGGTGCGGTGGCCTCGCCGAACACCGGCTCGGGTCGCACGACGCCCGGGCACCGAGGGCCCGAGACGAGTAAGGATGCTACCGCACCATGGATCGGCCGTGCACTGCGCGCACGGCACGCCGATCAGTTGACCGGACGGCAGGCAGCGCATGGCGCCACGCGCGTGCGATCCGCATGCGACCAGATCCTCAATCGCCGAGCAGCAGCCGGAGAAACTCGCGATCCTCGAAACTCCGGCCACCCTCGAGCGGCCCGAAGCGGACCGCGGTGAGGCCAGCGCCGGGCAGCACGTAGAGCCGCTGCTTCCCCTTGCCGGCGGCCATCACGCCAACCCGCTCGCCCGGTTCCGCGCCCGTGGCCCGGGCGCGCTCACGCAGGGCCTGGGCCATCCGCTCGCGCAGCGCCCCGCCCTTCTCCTCCAGGCGGTCAGCCGCGATTTCGGACTCGAGGGTCCCCTCGGGATCGGCACCGCCGTCGCGCAGGATCCACCATGTCAGGCCGTACGCGGGGTTCGGGCCGTGGGGCTTCATGAGCTCCGCGAGCGTTGCCTCGTTGACGATCCGCGTCCCGCCGTGCGTGCCGCGGTTTCGGACCATCTCGCCGAAGACCGCCCAGCCCTCGGCGCTGAGCCCGCAGCCGCCGGGCAGATTCGCGTTGCCCGCCTCGTCGCGCAGGAACCTCGGGCTGATGCCGAGCGGTGCGAACACCTTGCGGACGAGGTAGGCGACGACATCGGCGTCGCCGGTCCTGGCCGCCGCGAGCTTGCGCTTCATGAGCTCACCGAAGACGTAGAAGCTGCTCGGGCCGTAGATGAAACGCTCGCCGGGGTCGGCAAGCAGCCGCGCATCGACCGATGCCTCGGCGCGGTCGGTGATGCCGGCGGCACGCGCATTGCGTGGGTTGTCGATCTTCGAACCAAGCGACTCGAGCCCGCTGGCGAGCGAGAGCAGCTGGCGCACGGTGACCTTCGACTTCCTCGGGTCCGACTTCCACTCGGTGATCGTATCGCTCACCAGATCGTCGAACGAGAGCAGGCCGTCGTCGACGGCGAGCGCCGCGGCGATGCCGCTGAAGCTCTTGGTGCCGCTGGCAAGGAGGTGGGGCGTGCTCACCGAATACCCGTCGATCGCGTCGCGGAAGACGGTGGCCCCGTCGCGGACTACCAGCATCACCTCGCCACCCTTCTTGCGTGAGTACTCCGCGGCAGCCTGGCAGCGGGCGATGAAGGCGGCATCCTCACGGGCGGGAGCGACGGCAGGAGCGCCCGTGTCCGGTGATGGCGCGCCGCCGCCGGACACCGGCGCGGCGACGCCCGCCGCAGCGCGGGATTGGCCCGGCTGCGCACGGCTGCAGCCGTTGGCGGCGACACCGACGACGATGAACAGAGCCAGGACACCGGTGACCCTCATGGAGGCAGAACGGGCCAACGGCCATGCGATTGCCAGGAGCGGGCCGAAGTTCGCCGATCCCGCGGGCTTGCACTGCACGCAACGCAAAACCCGAGGGCTGCCCACGGCTCAGGCGCGAGGGAAAGCCGTCGTACGGCGCGTCGGCGAGGAAAGGCCAGTCAAGGCCGGCTGCGACCGACTCGGTGGTTCGAAGCGTGGCGAAGCGATCGCGCTCCGGCACCCACCACCTTGGCTGCTCACGCGGTCCCACATACCATCCGAGCGTGCACCCGTGGACCATCACCCGCGCTGAATGGATCGGCCAGCGGATCACGCTGGGCAAGCATTTCGGCTACATGGTGCTCGGGTTGGTCGTGAGCTTGCTCGCGGGAGGTGCGCTGTGCGCCTGGGGGAGTTCACCAACGCGGGTCATGGTTGGTGTCACCTACCTGTGCGCATCCGTGTCGCTGATTCCGGCGCTGCGGCAGAACCGTCGGCGCTCGCGCGCGCTGGACCGCATCTGGGATGCCGAGGGCTGCGTGTGTCCGGCGTGCCTGGCGTCGGTGCGGGATCGCCCCTGCAAGCATGGAGTGCACGCGGGCCAGCAGCCCTTGCTCACCCGTTACTGGGAAGCCGTGGCGACGCAGCAGATGTTCGAGGCCAGGGCGCTCAGGCGGCAGCTCCTTGCCCCTCGGCGCTGGACACTCCCGCTCGGCCAGGTCTGGTGGCTGATCGATCCTGCCGTGCCGATGTCCCGCCGACTGCTCGTGGCCGCGTGTTGTTCGCTCGCGCTGATCCTTCCGATCCTGATCGCGGTGCGTGTGCTCTCGGGGATCTATGTGCCGGGCCCGCTCATGCTGATGCTGCTCAACGCGCCTTTGTTGGCTGTGATAATGTCGTCGTTGAATCCCGGCAAGCGCGGACGCTCGTGCTGCAGCGCGTGCCTCCAACAACTCGCGGACAATCCGCCGGCACGCTGCCCGGAGTGCAACGCCGACCTCGCCGTGGCCGGCGCGGTCACGAGTGTGCAGCGTCCCGGGACCGTAAAGATAACCGTTGTCGTGACTGCGATGGCCCTCGTCATGAGCGTGGGGATCGCGGCGACCATGAGGGTGAAGTTACCGCCTTGGCTTGCGCTGCAGATGGCGCGCATGACGGGGCCACCGCCGATGCTTTTCTACGACCTCGACAGGCAGCAGCTCACGCCGAGCGAGACGCGGCAGGCCGCGGAACTGGCGTTGGAAGCCGTCGAGCGATCGGGCGAGGTATCCGCGAACGGCCTGCTGGCGGGCGCGTTGGCGAACGGCGTGCTGGACGAGTCGTGGGCCAAGCGCATGGCGATGGCGGGGGTCTCGGTGCGCGCGGAACCGCGCATCGAGGATGGCCTGCTCAAGGTGGGGCTCGTGCCGACGATCGGCAAAAACCTGTTCGCGGTGCCTGGCAGGGCAGGGGTCGAGCCACGTGTGGTGCTGCTCGCGGCGGCGCTCGATGGCGTCACGATGGAGCTCGGGGACACACGCGCCCTCACGAGGCGTGAGGTGGATCCATACCTGCGGGCAGCCACGATGATGGAGCTCCGGCAAGAACCATCCAGCGCGGGCGAGCCCGACCGCTTCACGGTCACGGCGCCTGTCGAGGCGCTCGGGGACGGCGAGCACCTGCTGAAAGTCCGCTTCGCCGTGGTGGTGACGGGAAGAAAGTACCGCCCGTATGAACCCGAGTTCCGCGTCGATGGATCGCTCATCACGCCCGCAGACGCCATCGTGAACGGCCAGGAACGCGTCTATCCACTCGATCTCGAGGTCACGATCACGCTCCCATTGCGTTGACGCGGCGGCGCTCGAAGCAAGCGTCAACGCGTTTGACTTCGCTCGATGAGCGCGTTCGAAGGCAGGCTCGGATCGAGCACCTTCCTCGCGGTCTCCGCCCCCGCGACCGGAAGCGCCGTGGCGTCGATCATCCCGAGCTGCACCAGCACGGACGCCTGGTCCCAGTAGATGTGCTCGTGCTGCACCTTGCCGTCCTTGAAGCCGATGATGGCGACGAGCGGCACCTCCACGCGCCGGCCGGTGGGCGCGACGCCGGGCAGCATCCAGTCCATCTGCACCGTGTGCGTGAACGAGAAGATCATCTCATCGACGATCCGCGACTCGCCGATGGTGCGCGAGACCGGGGTGACCTTCGTGTCGGGCGGCATCCTCGGGATGAAGTGCGCGGCGTAGAAGGCGCTGATCGCGGGGAACCCGGTGCCGCCGGTCATCGTGGGCACGTGGTTCACGTGCGCGGGCTCGACCATCGTGGCCATGGTCTCGGCGACGCTCTTGTCGGCGAACTCGCCCTTCATGTGCGCCTCCCAGGTGTCGCGCAGGGCGCGCTGGCGGGGGGAGAGGCCGTCGGCCGGTGCAGTAGCGCAGGCGGCGAGGGCGAGCGGGAGGAGTATTGCGGCGAAAGCCGCGGTCGAGAAGCGCATGCCGCGAGGGTACCCCGGGGATCGGGGTGGGCGATGAAGTGCGGCCAGGGCCCGGGCGGCGACCGGCGATGGTGATCCTGCACGGTGGCATGGGAAACGCGAGAGACATGCGCTCGCGCACCGGGTTCGACAAGCTGGCGCGCGCGGACGGCTCTTCCGTGCCTGAATCCGAGCCGATCACGCCCGGGTCCCCGAGCCCCATCACTCGCGGGCCACGAATCCGGTGTCGAACGCGTGGGCCCTCGGCTGCTTGAGGTGTTCCCCGCGGACCCCGGCATGTATGCAGGCTTTACGTTCTTTCAACCAAGATGTCGCGTGTGCATGCACTCATCACGGGTGAGACCGGTGCCACCTGCAGGCAAGTCCGGCGCCGGGCGACCAGCCGCGGCGTTACCCCACCGGCCCCCACGCGGCAAGCATCGCCGCGAGGTCCTCGCCGTCCACGGTCCCGTTTCCGTTGAGATCTCCCCCGCCGTGGCCCGGGCCCCACTGGCTGAGCAACTGGCCGAGGTCAGAGCCGTCCACCGCGCCGCTGCAATCGAGGTCCGCGGCCTGCGGGCACGGCGTGGCGAATGCCTCGAGATAGAAGTCCCACGTGGTGGGTCCAAGGCCCTGCAGGGTGAGCCACGCGTCATGGCCAACGTTCGGCACCACCGTGAGCGTGTGCGGGAGGCCGAGCGCGTTGAGGTGGTCGTGGAAGTCGACGTTCGACGGCAGCATGGCGTCCAACGCCCCCACCCCGATGCGGAGCTTGGTGCACAGGGTCGCGTGGACCGACGCACGGTCGGCGGCGATGGTCCATGGATGCTCGGCCAGGTAGTACGCGGGGTCGCTGCCCCAGACGGCTTCGTAGAGCGCGGCGCGATTGCGCGGCGGGACGTCGGTTCCCTTGGGCGCATCCATGAAGTCGAGCTGCATCGGGCCGGCGCCGAGCATGGAGATGCCGGCGAAGAGGTCGGGCCTCCGGAGGCCCAGCCGACCGCTCCCGGCGCCGCCCATGCTGAAACCCTCGACTACGCGCCCGCGCCGAGATGCGATCGTGCGGTACGTGGCATCGACCTGCGGGAGGAGGTCGTTGATCACCACCGACTCCATGGGCACGGCGCCGTCCTTGGAATCGCACCACATGCTTGCGCCGGCGCCGTTCGGGAACACCACGATGACCGGCGGGATGCGGCCCTGCGCGGTGGCGTTTCGGAACCAGGAGTTGACGGACGGGATGCCCGCGATCGGGCTGCCCGAGCCGTGCAGCCAGTAGATGACCGGGAAGCGGGCTGTCGGGTTCTGGTCGTAGGCCACCGGCAGCGAGATGTGGTAGCTGACCGTGGCCTGCGCGGTGGGACTGAAGAAGGTGCGGTAGACGAGCCCCGGCCCGGTCACGGGCGGCGTGGTCCACTGGGCGAAGCACGGCCCGGCAGCTGCACCGAGGGTGGCGATGGCGAGGATGGATCCGAGGGTGCGCATGAGGTCTCCCGGGGTGAAACGCGGACCGGCGAGCAGGTATTGCCGCCGGATGCGGCCGACCTCCCGACCGCTACTTGCCTTGCCGGCCGGGCAGCAGGCTCGGTGCTTCGGTGACACCGACGCATCGTATGGCGCGATGCACGCGGCTACCCTCCCTGCGATGACCGATGTCGATAACCTTCGCCGCGTGGTGGACGCCATGCACGCCGCAACCGGGACCGTCCACTGGCTCGGCGCGGACGGGTTGCTCCACCTGGGGGCAATCATCGGGGACTTCCCGCCGCCGGTGCTGGATGCGATCCGGGTGATCCCCGTGGGCAAGGGGCTCGCGGGCCTCGCCGCCGAGCGTCGCGAGTGCGTCACGGTGTGCAACCTGCAGTCCGATGCCAGCGGCCAGGCGCGTCCGGGCGCTCGCGCCACGGGGATGGAGGGCGCGATCACTGCCCCGTGCATCGACTCCGCGGGCGTGCTGCGCGGCGTGATCGGCGTCGCGAACGCCACGGCGCGGACGTTCACGGATGCTGAGCAGGCGGCGCTGATAAGACACGGGCGCCAGCTGGCGGATGCGCGCGCGGGCCGCGATGCCACGCCGCGCTAGGCTTCCTGCGGATGCAGCACGCTCAACCCTCTGACATTGCCGCACGCAGCGGACGCACGGTGGTGCGGCTCGGTGCGGCCGTGGATGCGGAGCGGATGCTGGCGCCGGCGGTTGCGGTGATGGAAGCGGGCGCGCTGGTTGCAGTGGACACGCCGGAGGCGATCGGGCGCATCGATGCCCCCGCGGTCGACCGCTCGGGGCATGTCGCGCTGCCGCCGCTCGTGAACTCGCACGCACACCTTGACCTCACGTCGGTGGGGCCCGTGCCGTTCGATGGGACATTCGCGCACTGGGCGGCGCAGGTGCGCGAGCGACGCGCGTCGAAGCCCCAGGAGATTGCGGCCTCCGTGCAGGAGGGCGTGCGCAGGTCTGCCGCGGGCGGGACAGGCTTCATCGGCGACATCGCCGGGAACTTCGGGCTCGCGGCGCTCGAGGCCCTGCGCGCGGCTGCACCGGCCGCGGGGATCGAGGGCGTGTCGTTCGTCGAGGTCTTCGGCATCGGCAACGCCAGCGCGAGGGGCGTGGAGTTCCTGCGCGGCCTGGCCGAACGCGTGCCCGCCGAGCTGGGCGGCATCCGGCTTGGCGCAAGCCCGCACGCACCCTACTCATGCGACGACGCGGTGTACCAAGCGGCGGCCGAACTGGGCATCCCGGTTGCCACGCATCTCTCGGAGACGCTCGACGAGGTGCGGTTCGTGCGCGATGGCTCCGGCCCGTTCGAGGGCTTGCTGAAGTCGGTCGGGGCCTGGACGCCCGAGCTGCGGGGCTGGGCATGCGACCCCGTGGCGCGCGTGCTGCCGTTGGTGCGACAGCGGGGTGCGCTCCTCGTGCACCTCAACTACCTGACCGACGCGGCGCTGGACATGCTTGCGGTCGAGGGCCGCGGCGACCGGCCGCCCGTCGCCGTGTACTGCCCGCGGGCGAGCGCGTTCTTCCGGCATCCGGCCGAGGGCCATGCGCCCCACCGCTACCGCGAGCTGCTGGCGGCGGGCGTGCCGGTGGCGCTTGGCACGGACAGCGCGATCGTGCTCGGGGATGCGCCGGCGATCTCAGTGCTCGACGAGATGCGCCTGCTCCACCGGCGCGACGGCACCGATCCCCGGCTGCTCGTGGCGATGGCCACGGTGCACGGGGCACAGGCGCTCGGAGTCGCGCGGCAGCGGGTGCTGCTGCCGCGGGCGGGTGCCGGTGGCGCACGACGGCTGGTGACGGTGCTGGGGGAGGGCAACGGGCAGGACCGGCTGCGCCGCGCGATGGCGGAGGATCATCCGTGCGAGTGGCTCGGATCGCCCCCATGACCGGGCGACCTCGCGCAAGCGCCGAGGGAAACCGGCACGCGGCGGCTTCGAGGTCGCCAGCGCCCGGCGCGGTAGAGTCCGTCGGATGCCTGGAGCCGAAGCATCGGGATCCGCCCGCGCGACCGGGAGCGTCGCGCTGGTGACATGCACGGAGCTGCCGCGCCCGGACCCGGACCTGGCGATCCTGCGGGCGGAGTTTGCACGGCGGGGTGTGCAGGCGAGGATCGAGTGCTGGGAAGACGAGAGCGTGGACTGGTCGCGGTTCCGTGCCGTCGTTGTGCGCTCGACCTGGAACTACGTGCCACGGTTGCGCGACTATCGCGCCTGGCTGGAGCGGACGGCAGCGCGGACGCAGCTCATCAACCCGCTTCCCGCGATCCTCTGGAACCTGCACAAGCGGTACCTCGCCGAACTCGCCGCCGAAGGAATGCCCGTCGTGCCCACGGTCATCCTGCCGCACGGCGTGCAGCCGGACTGGGCCGGGCTGTTCGAGCAGCACGGTGACCTGGTGCTGAAGCCGGCGATCTCCGCCGGCTCGTTCGCCACGGTGCGCGTGCGGGCGGGCGACGCGGCCTCGGCACGCGCGCACCGCGCAGCCCATGACGACCGGGACATGCTCGTCCAGCCGCTCCTGCGGTCGGTGGTCGAGGGGGGCGAGACGAACATGGTGCATCTCGGGTCAAGGTTTTCCCACGCGATCCACAAGATGGCACGCTGGGACGGCCAGGCCGAGCAATCGGGTGGGCTCGTCGAGCCCGAGCCCGACGAGCGGGACGCCGCCGAGCGCATCCTGCGGGCGGTTGCACGCCGCGGGTTCGGCAAGCTCGCCTATGCGCGTGTCGACATGGCGCGCGACGACGGCGGCACACCGCTCCTCATGGAACTCGAGATCGTTGAGCCGTCGCTGTTCCTCGACCGCGCGCCGGAACGCGCGGGGTTGTTGGTTGACGCCGTCATCGGGCGCTGACGCCACGCACGCGAGGCTCCGCGCGCCGACCGGGCGCGCGGCGCGGTCGATCATGCGCCGATCCGGTGGATCCGGTCACTTCTTGTCGGACGCGCCGCCCGGGGCCGGCGCCTGCGCGGCGGCCACCTGGGCGTCGTACTCCTTGGCGAACTTGGCGGGGTCCTTCTGGAACTTGCCCACGCACCTGCCGCAGCAGAGCTTGTAGACGCGGTTCTGGTAGACGACCGTCTTGGCGTCCGCGTCGAGGTCTTCCTTGCCCATCACGATGCACTTCTTGAGGGGGTAGGCCGGGGCTGCCTTGGCGATGGCATCGTTCATCTTGCCCGCGTACTTCTCGGGGTCGGCCTTGAACGCCGCCTCGCACTTGCCGCAGCAGAACTTGACCTGCGTTCCGTTGAGCATCGGGTCCTTCATGCCGGCGAGCACCACGGCCTTGGCGTCGGCACCGAGCTTCTCGCCCGAGACGGGGCAGGTGTCGAGCGGATACGGCGCCCCGCCCGCGGCAGGCTGGTCTCCGGGCGCGGCCATGGCCAGGCCGGCAGCGAGGGCGAAGGAGGCGAACGCGAGCGAGCAGCGTGCGGAGAGGTTCATCGTGGTCCTTGGTCCTTTGGTTGATCGGGCGGCACCGAGACGAGCCCGCCTCCGGAATGCTACGCGCGGACGGCGGCACGGGAGTCAGGGCTGAAGGCGTCAACGCGGCCCGCCAGGCGGATTCCCCTCGTTCAGGAGCCAGATGGCGATGTTCAGGCAGGAGGCGAAGCCGACCCACCCGAGATAGGGAACCATGAGTGCGGCGGCAGCGCGGCATGGGCGCCACGATGCCGCCATCGTCGCGGCGATCATGGCCAGCAGCGCCAGGATCACCACTGCCGCAAGCCCCGGCCGATGCAGTCCGAAAAACACCGGCGTCCACGCGAAGTTCAGCGCCAACTGCGCGCCGAAGCATGCCAGCGCCCGACGCGCACCGGGCCGCGATCGGCGACGCCACAGCATCCACGCCGAAACGCCCATCGCGGCGTAAAGAAGCGTCCACACCGGCCCGAACAGCCATCCGGGCGGCGTCCAGGAGGGTTTCGCGAGCGATGCGTACCAGTCGCCGGGAGGGGTCGCCAGACCGCTCGCCGCCCCGCCGCCGATGCAGAGAAGCAGCAGCGCCGCGAGCACCGGGACCGAGGCGCCGATGCCTGCCCGCTCAGACTGCCGACTCAGCCCGTCCATGCCGAGAGCAGCGAGGCAAGGTCACGGCCGTCCACCGACCCGCTGGCATCGAGGTCACCCCGGCCGGGGTTGCCCCAGTTGCCGAGGAGCAGGCCGAGGTCGGGGCCGTTGATGAAGCCGTCGCCGTTGAGGTCCGGCGTCTGGCGGGACTGCTGCGTGACGCCCTCGGCCGGCGCAGGGGCACCCCACACCTCGCCCCATCGCGCCGCGTCATCTCGCAGGTAGAGGAGCAGGAACTCCGTCGCCTCGCGGCGCACGATGGCCAGCTGCGCAGCGCGGGTGATGGAGCCCGAGTCGCAGAACGCGATCGCGGAGTCGATGAAGCCGCAGTGGGAGCCGCCCGTGATGGAGACCAGCTGCGCGGGGCCCGCGAGGTTTGCGAACATCGGCGCGTTGGTGGACGGCGGGACGATCGTGTCCTGGCTGCCGACGATGATCCTCGTGGCACAACGGACGCCGGCGCACGCGGCGGTGGACGAGGGGATGGTGTCGGCAGCGGCGAGCGGCACCGCCACGCGGATGCCGGGATCGGCGTCCGCGGCGAGCAGCGCGCATCCGCCGCCCATCGAATGGCCCATCACCCCGCGTCGTCCGCCGTCCACCGCACCTGCCCACGGCGAACCCGCGACGCCACCCTGCCCCGCCATCCAGTCGAGCGAGGAGCGAAGGTCGGCGGCGAACTGCCCGTGGCTGGGGAAGAGCGAGCCCTGCGTCTGCGGCAGGATGACGATGAGGCCCCAGGACGCGAGGTGCGCGCCGGTGCTCGCGTAGAGGGTGACGGGCGTGACGAATCCATGGCCGAAGGCGACGATCGGGTATGGCCCGTTCCCGGCATCGACCGGCGAACCGGCCTGCGCCGCCGTCGCCGGGTAGTGCACGGTGGCGATGAAGGTGGTGCCGTTGGCCCGAACGACGGTCACGTCCCGCTGCGCCGGGACCCGAGGCCCGGGCTCCGAGGGACTTTGGGCGTGTGTCGCTGCCGTCACCGCCAGCGCCGCCGAGATGGCTCGTGCCTGGGAATGCATGCGACCCCCGGACGATACGCCATGCCGGCCCGGATGCGCGCGGATTCGGCTTCCGAACGACCAATCGAGCCTGCAAGCCGCCTCGACGGCCAGGCAAGCAGGTCCGCAAACAGCGGCTGGCCCGTGGCGACCCGCGCTGCCGGGGGCAGGTTCAGGCGCTCACCGCCACGTCCTGGCCGATGATCGCGTTCAGCGTCGCGCTCGGGCGCATCGCGACCGACACGAGCTTCGCGTTCGGGCGGTAGTAGCCGCCGATGTCGACGGGCTTGCCCTGCACGTCGTTGAGCTCTGCGACGATGCGCGCCTCGCTGGCGGTCAGGTCCGCGGCGATCGGCGCGAAGTGCGCGGCCAGCGCCGCGTCACTCGACTGGCGCGCCAGCGCCTGCGCCCAGTACATGAGCAGGTAGAAGTGGCTTCCGCGGTTGTCGAGGTCGCCGACCTTGCGCGCCGGGCCCTTGTTGTTGCGCAGGTACTCGCCGGTGGCCTCGTCGAGCGTCTCGGCGAGCACCGCGGCCTTGCGGCTGCCGGTGCGCTGCGCCAGGTGGTCGAAGCTTGCGGCGAGCGCCATGAACTCTCCGAGCGAGTCCCAGCGGAGGCTGTTCTCGGCGGTGAACTGCTGCACGTGCTTCGGCGCCGAGCCGCCGGCACCGGTCTCGAAGAGGCCGCCGCCGTTCATGAGCGGCACGATCGACAGCATCTTGGCGCTGGTGCCGAGCTCGAGGATCGGGAAGAGGTCGGTCAGGTAGTCGCGCAGCACGTTGCCCGTGACGGAGATGGTGTCCTTGCCCTGCTTCATGCGCTCGAGGCTCATGCGGCAGGCCTCCGCGGGCGCGGCGAACGAGAGCTCGAGGCCCGTGGTGTCGTGGTCCTTGAGGTATGCGTGCACCTTCCCGAGGAGCTCCGCGTCGTGCGGGCGCTTGGCATCGAGCCAGAAGATGGCCGGCGTGGCCGACACGCGCGCGCGGGTCACGGCCAGCTTCACCCAGTCGCGGATGGCGGCATCGGTGACGCGGCACGCGCGCCAGATGTCGCCTGCCTGCACCGCGTGCGAGGTCAGCACCGCGCCCGATGCGTCAACCATGCGGATGGTGCCTTCGGCCTTGGCGACGAACGTCTTGTCGTGGCTGCCGTACTCCTCGGCGGCCTGCGCCATCAGGCCGACGTTGGGCACGCTGCCCATCGTGCGCGGGTCGAACGCGCCGTTCGCCTTGCAGAAGTCGATCACCGCCTGGTAGATGCCGGCGTAGCTGCGGTCCGGGATGACCGCCTTCGCGTCCTGCGTCTTGCCCTCGGCGTTCCACATCTTGCCGCCCTCGCGGAGCATGGCGGGCATGGATGCGTCCACGATCACGTCGCTCGGGACGTGGAGGTTGGTGATGCCCTTGTCGCTGTCGACCATCGCGATGGCCGGGCCGGCCGCATGCACGGCCTTCACGTCGGCCTCGATGGCGGCGCGCTCGGCCTCGGAAAGCGCTCCGATCTTCGCCACGAGGTCGCCGAAGCCGTTGTTCGGGTCGACGCCGAGGCGCGCGAGCGTGGCCGCGTGCCGCTCGAAGACGGGCTTGAAGAAGGCGCGCACCGCGTGGCCGAAGATGATGGGGTCGGAGACCTTCATCATGGTGGCCTTCAGGTGCACGCTGAAGAGCACGCCCCTGGCGCGGGCATCGGCCACCTGCTCCTCAAGGAAGCGCACCAGCGCCGCGCGGCTCAGGAACGTGGCGTCGACGATGTCGCCCGCGTTCAGCTTGATGCCGTCCTTGAGCACCGTGACGGCGCCGTCCTTGCCCGCGAACTCGATGCGCGCCGAGGTGGCGGCGGGAATGGTCACGGAGCGCTCGTTGCCGAAGAAGTCGCCGTCCGTCATCGAGGCCACGTGCGCCTTGCTGTCGGCGGACCAGGCACCCATCTTGTGCGGGTTGGCCCTGGCGTAGTCCTTCACGGCCTTGGGCGCGCGGCGGTCGGAATTGCCCTCGCGGATCACCGGGTTGACGGCGCTGCCCTTCACCTTGTCGTAGCGGGCCTTGGCGTCCTTCTCGGCATCGGTCCTCGGCTCGTCCGCGTACGCAGGGAGCGCGTAGCCCTGCTTCTGCAGCTCTGCGATGGCGGCCTTGAGCTGCGGCACGCTCGCGCTGATGTTCGGCAGCTTGATGATGTTGGCGTCGGGGGTCAGGCACAGGCGGCCCAGCTCGGCCAGCGCGTCGCCGGCCCGCTGCTCGGGCTTCAGCACCTCGGGGAACGCCGCCACGATGCGCCCGGCCAGCGAGATGTCCCGCAGCTCCACCGCGATGCCCGCCGGCGCGGTGAACGCGCGGATCATCGGCAGGAACGAATGGGTGGCAAGGGCCGGGGCCTCGTCGGTGAGGGTGTAGATGATGGTGGGGGTGGCGCTCATGGGGTGGCTCCGTGGCATCGGTGCCGGCAGGGCCGGCAAACCGCAGAGGGTACGCCAAGAGGCCCAAAACCGCCCCTCCGCCCGGGCGCGTGAGCCGGGGAGGCCGCTTCCCGCGCCTAGCATGGCGGCGCCCGTCCGACGGGCGGTCGGTCCGTGCCCGGACCGCGCCAGCGCACTGAGCACCCCAGATCCGACCACACCAGGAGGAAGAGAACCCGTGAACAAGCGCTTCTTCATCACGACCGCCGCCCTGTGCGGCACTGCCCTGGTTGCGGGCCAGTTCGGCGCCGCCACCGCGGGCGAGGGCTCCGGCGGGGATTCGAGCCTTGCCCCGGGGGCCGACGTGATCGTCGGCGCCATCCCGAACGTCGCGACCTACGCGGCCGTCACGTCGGGCGGCGTCACCACCATGGCCTACGCCTTCGGCACCACCAGCTGCAACATCGGCACCGCGCAGCTCGAGTGGTTCCAGTCGCCGGACAACCGGCACCCGTTCATCCCGATGAACGCCTACCGCTGGAAGGGCAACCGCTTCGAGCACATCGGCATGGGCTGGGGCAAGCACGGGTTCACCGCGCTGCAGCAGACGCTGTGCGGGGCGTGCACGTCCTCGGGCACCGGCACCTACCTCGGCATCGGATGCTCCGATCCGTACAGCGCCAGCCTCAACGGCAGCCAGTCGGGCCTGGGCACGCGCACGGAAGTGAATGCGGCGACCGGCACGTTCCCCGGAACGTTCAACTCGGGCGCGGCGTCCGCGTCGACCACCGTGCACCGCCGCGTGCAGATCCGGTCCACCGACCTCGACCCGGCGCAGAACGCGGGCGCGCGCTACGTCTCCGAGGGCCACTACATCCACCAGCAGGATGCAACCGCCGGCAACGACAACAACAACGCCTCGTGGCGCGAGTTCACGGTGGGCGCGGTCGGCACGAACGGATCGCGTGCGCTGACGCTGACGGGCGCCACGTTCCAGCAGAAGGCCGCGATCGAGGCGTGGAAGTCGTTCGATCCCGCGGTCAAGCTCTCGACGGCGGATGTTGCCAGCGACGGCCGGTTCATCGTGGGCTGCAAGGTCACCGACAACGGCAACGGCACCTGGCACTACGAGTACGCGGTGCAGAACTTCAACTCGCACCGCAGCGGGCGGTCGTTCTCGGTGCCCGTGCCCGCGGGCACGGCCATCACGAACGCCGGGTTCAAGGACATCAACTACCACTCGGGCGACCCGTACGACCCCACCGACTGGACCATCTCCACCACGGGCGGAGCGGTGACGTGGACCGGCGGCGACTTTGCCGCAAACCCCAACGGGAACGCGCTGCGGTTCTCGACGCTCTACAACTTCTGGTTCGATGCGAGCAACGCGCCGACGGCGGCCAATGCCGCGATCGGCCTGTTCCGCCCCGGCGCGGCCGGCAACCCGGCGAGCGTCACCGTGGCGGTGGACGGCCCGGGCGGCGTTCCGCCCAACCCGGCGGACCTCGACAACAACGGTGTGGTCAACGGCGCGGACCTCGGCTTCCTGCTCGCGGCCTGGGGCGCATGCCCCGCACCATGCCCCGCGGACCTGGACGGAAACGGCCAGGTCGACGGTGCCGATCTGTCGGCCCTGCTTGCGGCTTGGGGCTGATCAAGGACCGGACACCACGAGACTCAACGCAACCGCCGCACGGCTCGGGCCGTGCGGCGGTTTGCTTGTCATGCGCGACCGTGCCGCCGAAACGCCCCTCGCGTCTCGGCCCGGGGCCAAGCCCCCGGGTGCTCAGGCGCGACGACGGCGGCTGGCAGCGAGGCCGGCCACGCCGAGGAGTGCCACGGCGCCGGGCGCCGGGATGATCTTTACGAACACGTTGTCGATGCGGTTGGAGCCCGTCGCGGCCGATGCGAAGGCCTCGCGGTTCACGAACCGGATCACCACGGACGAGGGGGAGACCTTTGGCTGCCACAGGACGCCCAACCACGTTTCGAATGTGTACAGCGGGTTGTAGGTGGTGGAGGACCAGGTTCCGGGGGCGCCGCCGCCGCCGGACTGGAGGACCGTGTAATTGAACAGGTCCATGAAGGCACCGCCGTTCAAGCTGATGGCCACCTTGAAGGCCGCCGGGCCGGTGCTGCTGCGGGCCTGGTCCCACGAGAGCATCAGCGAGTCGGTGATGCCCGCGGGGCTGAAGCTGATCTCGTAGAAGTCGCCCGTGTTCCAGTTGTTGCTCGAGAACGAATATGGACTGCCGTTGCCGGCGGGCGACGTGTAGGTCGCAGCCGCGGCGGCGTGCACGGAGCGGATCTGGCTGCCCGCGGTGTTGGTGCCCTGGTCAGCGACGCCGGGGCCGTTCGGGCCGGGGGGCAGATAGGAGGTTCCGGTGGGGACATTGCCCGCGCCGGTCGGGAAGGCGGTGGGCATGGTCCAGCCAACGACGACGGAGGACGAGGCGGAGGCAGCGATGGTCGCGGCAACGACAATCGCGGCCATCGCGGGCCGAGACAGTACAAACATGTTGTAGCTCCGAAGGGAGAAGGGAGAGGGAACGGGAGGACTTACACGCAACCCGCCAGGCAGGGACCGGCAGGTGTTGCGAAGGTAGCCCCGATGCGCGGCGGGGCAACAAATCCACCGTTGAAACACGGAAAATCCGTGAAAACAGGGGGCTGCATTTCTCTGGAGAAACGCAGGTCCGCCGGCCGCCCGTGCAAAGGGGTCGATAGTCTCCGCCTCGCCATGGTGGACGCGCTCGACGACCTGCCCGAATCGCTTCGCCAACGCACCGGTGCCATGCTGCTGATCTCGTCGCGAGCGGCAGCGTTCGTGCTCGATGCGTTCCAGCGGCCCGGCCTCGCGGTGACGCTCAAGCCGGACGCCAGCCCCGTCACCGACGCGGACCGTGGCTGCGAGGCGCTGGTCCGGCAGGCCATCCGCGCCGCGTTCCCCGAAGACGGCCTGCTCGGCGAGGAGCACGGCGAGGAACCGGGCACGTCGCCCTACCGGTGGGTGATCGACCCCATCGACGGCACCGTCAGCTTTGCGCGCGGCGTGCCGCTCTTCGGCGTGCTGGTCGCCGTGGAGGAAGTCGGCGATGGTGCGCCGCGCGTGGTGGCCGGCTCCTGCGAACTGCCCGCGCTCGGCGAGCGCGTGTGGGCGGCGCGCGGTGCGGGCGCCTGGTGGGAGCGCGCGGGCTGCGCGGCCGTTCGCGCGCAGGTCTCGCGCACTGCGAGCATCGAGGACGCGCTGGTGGCCACCACCGGCATCGAGTACTTCCGCCGCGCGGGCACGGAGCCGGCGCTCGAGGAGCTGTCACGACGCGCGGGGCGAATCCGCGGTTGGAGCGACTGCTACAGCCTGGCGCTGGCAGCCACGGGTCGATGCGATGCGGCCGTCGAGCCATGGATGAACCCGTGGGACTCAGGCCCCTTTCCCGTGATCATGGAGGAGGCGGGCGGCGCCTTCTCGGGATGGGACGGGGCGCCCGGAATCCACGGGCGGACGGCGATCGCCGCGAACCCTGCACTGCAACGCGAGCTGGTCGGGCTGCTCCGCGGCTTCACGGTCAGGCCGTGAAGAGCTGCCGGAGCATCCATGCATTGAGGGCCGTGATCAGGATGGCGCAGGCCCATCCGGTGCGGGCCACCCACGCCGGCGCCGCAAACTCGCCCATCTTGGCCTTCGAGGCGGTGAACGCGACCAGCGGGAACACCGCGAACGGCAGCTGCATGGAGAGGATCACCTGCGAGCCCACCAGCAGCTTGCCGATGCCGCGCTCGCCGTAGAGCGCCGCCACCACCACTGCCGGGACGATGGCCACCAGCCGCGTCAGCAGCCGCCGCGCCCATGGCGCCAGGCGCAGCTGCAGGAACCCCTCCATCACGATCTGCCCGGCGAGGGTTCCGGTGAGGGTGGAGTTCTGGCCGCTCGCCAGGAGCGCCACGGCAAAGAGCGTGCTCGCGGCAGCGGCGCCGAGGACGGGCGTCAGCAGGCGGTATGCATCGTGGATGTCGGCCACGTCCTGGTGCTCGGTGCCGTGGAAGGCCGCGGCCGCGGTGATGAGGATCGCGGCGTTGATGAAGAACGCGAAGCCGAGCGATGCCGTGGAATCGATGGTCGCCAGGCGGATGGCCTCGTGGCGGCCCTCCGGGGTGCGCGGGTAGGCACGCGTCTGCACGATGCTCGAGTGCAGGTAGAGGTTGTGCGGCATCACGGTGGCACCGAGGATGCCGATGGCCACGTAGAGCATCGCTGGGTCGGAGAGGATCCGGGCATCGGGCGCCAGGCCCCGCAGGATGCCGCCCGGCGACGGGCGCGCAGCCCAGATCTCGTAGGCGAAGCACGCGCCGATGGTGAGCACCAAGGCGGCAACGAAGGCCTCGAGGATGCGATAGCCGCGGCGCTGCAGCACGAGGATGAGCATCACGTCCACGGCGGTGATGACGATGCCCCAGACCAGCGGGATGTCGAAGAGGAGCTGCAGCGCGATCGCGGACCCGATCACCTCGGCGAGGTCGCACGCGGCGATGGCAAGTTCGCACAGCACCCAAAGGGACAGGTTGATGCCGGGCGAGAAGTGGTCGCGGCACGCCTGCGCCAGGTCACGCCCCGCGCCCACTCCCAGCCGCACGGCCAGGTGCTGCAGCAGCATGGCCATCAGGTTGGAAGCCAGGATGACGAAGAGCAGCGCGTACCCGTAGCCGGACCCTGCGGCCAGGTCGGTGGCCCAGTTGCCGGGGTCCATGTAGCCGACCGCGACCATCATGCCGAGGCCGCTGAACGCCCACAGGCGGCGCCAGAGCGGCGCACCGGCAGCCGCCACGGGGACCGTCGCGTGCGCCTCCGCAAGCGAGGGCGTGGGGCTTGCGCGGGCCCATCCCTCGATCTGCGGGTGATGCGCGGGGCCTGCCATGTGCGCAAGTATAGCGGCACCGCGGCCGGATAACGGCTGCGAGGACCTCCCCATGGCCTGCTGGCTTCGTTACACTTCCCGGTCTGCCCCAAGCGGGCGCAAGGACAGCAGCCATGAAGAGCGACACCCATCCCACCTGGTACCCCGAGTGCAAGGTCTTCTACCGAGGACAGCACGTCATGACCGTCGGAGCCACCGTTGCGGAACTGAACGTTGAGGTCTGGTCGGGTTCGCACCCGTTCTACACGGGCCAGAAGACGTTCATCGACACCGCCGGCCGCGTCGAGCGCTTCCAGCGCAAGTTCGCGGGCGACTACTTCAAGAAGGACGGCGACAAGAAGGCCGCCCCGGCCGCCAAGAAGTAGCAACGCGCAGAGTGATTCCAACGACCGCGCCGCCCCCGGCGCGGTTGTTCCTTTTCGTGGATCGGCCGCGGAGCCCGGGGCCCCGCAGGAGCAGGACGAAATGCAGCAGGTCGCAGACAACCTTCGCAGGACCCTCGACGGCATGGCACACGAGTTCCATGCCGCCGGGGACGCAATGCTCAATCCGGAGGTCCTGGCCGACCACCGCAAGCTGCGGGCGCTGACCGCGCGCCGTGCCGCGCTGGAGCAGGTGGTGCGGGAGTGGGAGGCCTGGCGTGCCGCCGAGCGCGAGTCGGCGCAGCTGGCGGCGTTGGCGGCAGGGGCGGACGCCGAGCTTGCCGCGGAGGCCCGGCGCGAGCTGCCCGACCTGCGCGGCCGGGCGGACGCCCTGCTCGAGTCGATCCAGCGGCTCCTGGTGACAGGGGACGATCGCCGGGTCGGGGCCGTGATCCTCGAGGTACGCGCCGGCGTGGGCGGTGACGAGGCCGCGCTGTGGGCCGGCGACCTGCTGCAGATGTACCGGAAGCTCGCGCATCGGCGTGGCTGGTCGTGGGACGAGATGGATGTGCGCGCGGGCGATGCGGGCGGCATCACGCAGGCGATCGTCGAGCTGCGCGGCGACGGAGTGTGGAGCGCGCTCGGCTACGAGGCGGGCACCCACCAGGTGAAGCGCGTGCCCGCAACCGAGGCGCAGGGGCGCGTGCACACCAGCACCGCGACCGTGGCCGTCATGGCCGAGCCCGAGGAGATCGAGGACGAGGTGGACCCCGAGGAAGTCAAGGAGATGATGACCACCGCGCAGGGGCCCGGTGGGCAGAACGTGAACAAGGTGGCGACCGCGGTGCACCTCATCCACGTCCCAACCGGCATCGAGGTGCGCATGCAGGAGACGCGCAGCCAGCTGCAGAACCGGGACAAGGCGTGGCGCCTGCTGCGTGCGCGCGTGCGCGAGGCGCGAATCCAGGCGGCCGAGGCGGCGCGCAGCGCCGAGCGCCGCGGCATGATGGGCAGCGGCAGCCGCGCCGAGAAGATCCGCACCTACCGCTGGAAGGAATCGGTCGCGGTCGATCACCGCGTGGAGCACTCCGCCCCGCTCTTCCCGCTGCTCGCCGGCGACATGGACGGGCTCTTGGATGCGCTGCAGCGCGCCGACATCGCCGAACGCGTGAAATCCGTTCCCGGCTAGCTTGGCACCGATTTCCTCCTGCGGAGGCCGGCGACTGCTCCAGAGGAATGAACTGGTGCCAAGCTGACCAGGAGCGAATTCAGTGGGGCATGGGGAAGTGCGCGCAGAAGGCGCGGATCTCGTCGCGCACGCGAGCGGTCTCGGCGGCATCGCCCTTGGAGCCCATCACGCGGTCGAGCCATCCGGCCACCTGGGCCATCTCGGGCTCCTTCAGGCCGCGGGAGGTGAGCGCAGGCGTGCCCAGGCGCAAGCCGCTCGTCACCATCGGCGGGCGCGGGTCGTTCGGGATGCCGTTCTTGTTGACGATGATGCCGGCGGACTCGAGCCACTTCTCGGCATCGGCGCCGGTCAGGTCGGCGCTGCGCTGCCGCAGGTCGACGAGCATCAGGTGGTTGTCGGTGCCGCCCGTGCAGAGGCGGTAGTTGCGCGCGATGAGCGCGGCGGCCAGCGCCTTGGCGTTGGCGACCACCTGCCTGCTGTACGCGGTGAACTCCGGACGCAGCGCCTCGCCGAAGGCGATGGCCTTCGCGGCGATGATGTGCATGAGCGGGCCGCCCTGGCTGCCGGGGAACACCTTGCGGTCGATCTTGGCGGCGATGTCGGCGTCGTCGGAGAGCGCCAGGCCGCCGCGCGGGCCCCTCAGCGTCTTGTGCGTGGTGGTGGTCACGACGTGCGCGTGCGGGAACGGGCTCGGGTGCACGCCCGTGGCCACCAGCCCCGCGATGTGCGCGATGTCGGCCATCAGGAACGCGCCCACGCCGTCGGCGATCGCGCGGAACCGCGCGAAGTCGATGATGCGCGGGTAGGCGCTGTAGCCGCAGATGATCATCTTCGGCCTGCACTCGCGCGCGATGCGCTCGATGGCGTCGTAGTCGAGGAGCTCGCTCTGCGGGTCGAGCCCGTACTCGGCGATCCTGTAGAAGGTGCCGCTGAAGTTGGGCTTGAGCCCGTGGCTGAGGTGGCCGCCGCTCTTGATTGGCAGGCTCAGCACCGTGTCGCCGGGCTCGAGCAGCGCCATGAACACCGCGATGTTGGCGTTGGCGCCGCAGTGCGGCTGCACGTTGGCGAAGCCGCAGCGGAAGAGCTTCTTGGCGCGCTCGCGGGCGATGTCCTCGATGCGGTCGTGGAACTGGCAGCCGCCGTAGTAGCGCTTCCCCGGGTAGCCCTCCGCATACTTGTTGGTGAGCCAGCTGCCGGCGGCGTGCATCACCGCAGGGGTGACATGGTTCTCGCTGGCGATCAGCTCGAGCGTGCTGGCCTGCCGGTCGGCTTCCTGGGCCATGAGCTGCGCCACCTCGGGGTCCTGCGCGCCGACGAGGGCCACGAGGTCCTGCGACATGGCGTCGAGCGGGGCGGGGGTGCCGAGGGCTGCGGGGGATGCAATGGTCATGAAGGTGAAATCGTACCCCGCTCCCCTACCATGGGCCAATGGCAACTCGCCAGCGGCAAGTCACGGCAACCGTCGCCACGCCGGCAGGAACGGTCACCGTCGCGGCGCGGTCTCCCGCAGAGGCCGAGATGCTGCGCGCACGGGTGGAACGCGCGCTCGCGGGCGCGGCGGACGACTTCGCCGACGTTCCGATCCCGGACGGCACGCCGTTCCAGCAGGCCTGCTGGGACGCCTGCCGCGGCATCCCGCGAGGCGAGACGCGGACCTATGCGTGGCTTGCCGCGGCAGCGGGCAGCCCGCGCGCGCTTCGCGCTGCCGGCCAGGCGATGCGTCGCAACCCGATGCCGGTGGTGGTGCCGTGCCACCGGGTGGTGGGGACCGGAACGTGGATCGGGGGCTATTCGGGGAGCGCCCGCGGCGACGGGCCTGAACTCAGCCTGAAACGATGGCTCCTCGACCTTGAGCGCACTTCGACCGATGTACCCTCCCTCCCCCGCCGCTGACGGCGCGCCATCACCCGAAGGGAACCCCGCATGAAGCTCACCATGGTCGGCACCGGTTACGTCGGACTCGTCACGGGCGCCTGCTTCGCCGAGACCGGCAACCACGTGACCTGCCTCGACGTGGACGCCCGCAAGATCGAGAAGCTCAAGCGCGGCGAGAGCCCGATCTACGAGCCCGGGCTCGCGGAGATGCTGCAGCGGAACATCCAGTCGGGACGCATCCACTTCACGCTCGACAAGCTCGCGGCCTACAAGGACGCCGAGGCCATCTTCATCTGCGTCGGCACCCCCAGCGACGAGGACGGCAGCGCCGACCTGCAGTACGTGCTGGCCGTCGCGCGCGACATCGCCGCGGCGCTCGAGCACTTCGGACCGGGCGGCAAGGCGAAGACCGTGGTCGTCAAGAGCACCGTGCCCGTGGGCACCAGCCACGCGGTGCGCGACCTCGTCCGCAGCCTCACGAAGGTGCCCTTCCACATCGCGGACAACCCGGAGTTCCTGAAGGAAGGCGACGCGATCAACGACTTCATGAAGCCCGACCGCATCGTCTGCGGCGTCGAGAGCAAGGAAGCCGACGAGACGATGCGCGCGCTCTACGAGCCCTTCGTGCGCAACGGCAACCCAATCCATGTCATGGACGTGCGCAGCGCGGAGATGGTGAAGTACGCCTCGAACGCCATGCTGGCCTGCAAGATCTCCTTCATCAACGAGATCGCCAACCTCTGCGAGCACATGGGCGCAGACGTGGCAAGCGTCCGCGAGGGCATGTGCGCGGACCGGCGCATCGGCAACCAGTTCCTCTACCCGGGCCTCGGCTACGGCGGAAGCTGCTTCCCCAAGGACACGCAGGCCGTGGTGGGCATGGGCCGCGCGAGGGGCTTCGACTGCAAGCTGAACGCTGCGGTGCACGTGGTCAACCAGGACCAGCGCGGGCACTTCTGGCAGAAGGTCGAGCGCCGCTTCGGGCCGGGCGGGCTGGAGGGCCGGACGCTCGCCTTCTGGGGCGTCGCGTTCAAGCCGCGCACGGACGACATCCGCGAGGCGCCGGCGATCGCGCTGATGAAGCGCGCCATGGCCGCCGGCGCGAAGGTCGTGGCGTACGACCCGGTCGCGCTCGAGAACCTCGGACGCGAGGAACCGCAGATCCCGCACGCGAAGGACATGTACTCGGCGCTCGACGGCGCGGACGCGCTGGTGGTCTGCACCGAGTGGAACGAGTTCCGCTCGCCGGACTTCGCCGAGATCAAGAGGCGCCTCAGGCACCACCTGGTGTTCGACGGGCGGAACCTCTTCCGGCCCGCGCAGATGGCGCACGAGGGCTTCGAGTACCACTCCGTGGGCCGGCCGTCGGCGGGAACCGTGACGGTCTGAGCGAACGCCGCCCGCCCGGGCCGGTTGGCCTGCGCCTGCCCCCCCGGAACCGCCCCCATCCGCCCGTCCCGGCCGCTCCAGGACGGGCAGTTTTTGGGCTGCAAACCCCCTCCGGGCGCCCCGGACGTTCGGGTAACCCCGTCAGAAACCGGGAAAATGGCAAAATTCAGCCGATTCCGCCTATGCGGTGGCGAGTTACCCCTTGCGTCCCATGCAAAAACCCCTATCTTCGGGCGCGTTCTGGGCAGTGAGCCCGGATTTCGCAAGCATTCGGGCCTTCCGCACTAGGAAAGGAAGGCCCGGCAGAAAGGATGTCAGGATGGCCACCGCGAAGCCTCGCAGCAAGGGCGAGACCCTCAAGATGATCGCCGAGAAGACCAAGCTTCCCCGCAAGCAGGTCGTGGCGGTGTTCGAGGAACTCGGCAACATCATGAAGAAGGACCTGAGCAAGAAGGGCTCCGGCGTCTTCGTCGTGCACGGCATGATGAAGATCATGGTGATCAACAAGCCTTCCACCAAGGCCTACGAGAAGCCGAACCCCTTCAAGCCCGGCGAGATGATGACCGTGAAGGCGAAGCCCGCCACGCGGAAGATCAAGGTTCGCCCGATGAAGGCCCTCAAGGCGATGGTCGGCTGACCGTCGGATCGAGGACGAAACCCGAAGGGCCCCGCGCACACGCGGGGCCCTTCGCGCTTTTGCGAAGCCGCGCCTGCCGCGCGCGATGCGCAGGTCCCCGCCCCGACGCGGCCGCAGCGCGTGCAGGCCGCGCTCAATTCGCCCGGTCGATTCGGTAGATCACGCGCGGGCTCGGCACGCCGCCCACCGGCACGAGTTCCTCGCGGTCGCGGCGCGCGCCGATCGCCTGCAGGGCCCGCTGCGAACGCACGTTGCCCGGGCTCACGTGGAACCACGCGGTGCGCGCCCAGCGGAACGCGTGCTCGATCATGAGCCGCTTCATCTCCCGGTTTGCGCCCGTGCCCCACTGCGCGCGCTCGAGGAACGTGTAGCCGATCACCACGGAGCGGTCGGTCGGGTTCCAGTCGTAGTAGCGGCTCGAGCCGATCACGCGGCCGGTGGCGGCGTCCTCGGCGACCAGCGCGCCGCCCGTCGCCGGCGCTGCGCGGAGCGCGAGCGCGCCGTCGAAGAACCGGTCGAACACGGGCCGCTCGTGCCGGTCCCGCTCGGAGTGCTGCTCCCAGACCCGCGGATCCGACGCCGCCGCATGCAGCGCATCGCGATCCGACTCGCGGAGCGGACGGAGGCGCACGCGCGCGCCCGCGAGCGCCGGCTGCCAGTTCGGGACCTCGATCGCGCGCTTGACGCTGCGGCCGTTCGCCTCGAGCAGCGCCCACGCCTGGTCGCGCGTCAGCGACGGGTCGAACATCATCACGGTGCGAATCGCCCGGTCGACCAGCTTGTCGTTGGTCGCGGCCAGGTCCACCATCAGGTTTCCGCGCACCTTGCCCAGCCGCGTGAAGAGCGCGGTGGTGATGCAGTTGAGCGCGAGCTTCGTGGCGCTGCCGGCCTTCAGCCGGGTGCTGCCCGTCAGCACCTCGGGGCCCGTGTCGAGCGCAATGAGGTGGTCGCAGGCCTCCGGGCGCTCCATCGGCACGCACGAGAGGAACGCCGTCAGCGCGCCGCGTTCCTTCGCGATCCGGATGGCCCCGAGCGGGTACGGCGTGGTTCCGCCGGCCGCGATGCCCACCACCGCGTCCAGCGCGCCGATGCCGTGGCGCTCGATCTCCTCGCGCGCGCCGTCCCATTCGTCCTCGCGGCCCTCGCTCGAGCGGCGCAGCGCGCCGTCGCCGCCGGCGATGATGCCGACCACCTGCCCGGGGTCGGACATGAAGGTCGGCGGGCACTCGCTGGCATCGAGCACGCCGAGGCGGCCGCTGGTGCCGGCACCGAAGTAGAAGAGCCGGCCACCCCGGCGCACGCGCTCGGCGACGCCCTCCACGAATGCGCCGATGGCGGGCGCCGCCGCGGCCACGGCGGCGGGCACCGCGCGGTGGTCGTCGGCCATGAGCGCCGCGATCGCCGCGGCATCCATCGAGTCAAGCGCCGCGGACGCGGGGTTGCGCGCCTCGGTGCGGACGTGGCTGCGGTCGGGCGGGAGCCGGGTCATCGGTGCGGCGCTCACCGGGCCTTCATCGGCACCGACCCGCCGGCCACATCAGGCGCGGGCGCGCCCACCGCCTTCGGCTGCCACATCCCGAAGTTCCGCAGGATGAAGCTCCACTTGGAGGCCTCGTACGCGGGACTCCCGATCCCGTGCGCGGCGTTGGCGAAGAGCTGCATCTCGAACGGCGTGGACGACTGCTGCCAGGCCTGCGCCAGCGCGAAGGTGTTCGACGGGTGCACGTTGTCGTCCATCATCCCGTGGAGCAGGAGCACCCTGCCCTTCAGGCGGCCCGCAAGCTTGACCGCGCTGCCGGCGTCGTAGCCGGCCTCGTTCTCCTGCGGGGTGCGCATGGCGCGCTCGGTGTAGATGGTGTCGTACTGGCGCCAGTCGGTGGGCGGCGCACCCGCCACCGCCACCTGGAACACGTCCGGGTGCCGCAGCACGCACATCAGCGCCATGTAGCCGCCGTAGCTGTGGCCGGCCACGGCGACGCGCGAGCCGTCCACGTACGGCCGCTCGCGCAGGGCCTTCACGAGCGCCGCCTGGTCATCCACGTCGGGGCCGCCGAGCTTCAGGTAGGCCGCGCCCTCGAACGCCTTGCCGCGCCCGGGCGTGCCGCGGTTGTCGACCTTGGCCACGAGCATCCCGAACTCCGTCGCATTCTCGACCGACCCGAAGCGCGGCGACACCGTCGCCACGAGCGGACCGCCGTAGGCCTCGACCATCAGCGGATAGCGCCGGGACGGGTCGAAGTCCTTCGGCTTGTAGAGCAATCCGTAGAGGTCGGTGACCCCGTCGGCGGCCTTGACGGTGAGGAACTCGGGCGGCATCAGCCCGGCCTTCCCGTAGGGATCGGCGGCGGGCTTGGAGAGCTGCGCCACCAGGCTGCCGTCCGCCGCATAGAGCGCGGTGGACGGCGGCACGTCGACGAACTCCGCGGTCGCCACGAAGTGCGCGCCGCCCGGCGCGATGCGGAACCCCGAGTGGTGGAGCTCGGCCTTGGTGACGCGCTCGCGGGCGCTGCCGTCGAGGCGCGCGCGGTGCAGCTGCGAGTTGATGCCCACCTTGCCGGAGCGGGCCGAGTACCACAGCCAGCCGCGCTCCTCGTCGACATGCACGATCGACTCGGCCGGCCACGGGTCGTCCGTCAGTCGCGCGACCCTGCCCTTCTCCAGGTCCCACAGTTCCCAGTTGGCGAAGCCGTTCGACTCGCTCTCCCAGAGGAACCGCCGACCGTCGGCGAGGAACCGCACCGTGGGCGAGTTCTTCTGCCACGTGGGCTGCGTCTCGGTGATCACGGTGCGCGAGGCACCCGTGGCGGGGTCGGTGGCCATCAGCTCCACGCGGTCCTGGCGCCGGTTGGCGCGGAACCAGAGCAGGCGATCGCCCTTCGGGCTCCACTCGATCCCGTACACGTACTGGTCGTGCTCAGTGCCGACGTCGACCACGACGCGGCGCCCGGACTGCAGGTCGTACACCTCGAGCCGTGCCACGCCGTTGGCCTCGCCCGGCTTCGGGTAGCCGGTGCCCACGGCACGCGTGCGCGTGGTGGCAAGCCCCGCGATGAGCCAGTAGTCCTTCACCGGCGTCTCGTCGAAGTCGTAGTAGGCGAGCATCCGCGAGTCGGGCGACCACCACATGGCGGTGGTCTGGTCGAGCTCCTCGCCGTAGACCCAGTCGGCGCTCCCGAACCAGCGACGGTCCTTGCCCTCCGCGGTGACCTGCACCGCATCGCCGCCGCCGGCAGGCTCGAGCCGCACGTTGCAGTCGACGAACGCCGCGGTCCACTTCGCGTCGGGGCTCGGCACTCGGGTGGCCTGCTGCGCACGACCGCCGCGCGGCGCGCGGTACTCCTTGGCACGCGCGGGGTCGGCGGGAGGCTCGCCCTCGCCCACGGCGCCGTCGGCGAGCGCCACGGAGCGCCACTTGCCCGCGTACTGGAACCACGCCTTCCCGCCGGCGGCGTCCCAGCGGACCTCGCCGATGCGGCCGGCATTGCCGGCGGGCGCGTCCACCGCGTTCACGCGGTCGGCGCCGGGGAGCTCCGCGAACGGCGCCCACTGGGCGCGCGCGGGCAGCGTGCAGGCGATCGCGGCGAGCGCGGCGGCGGCCGTCGCCCGGATGGATGGTCGGTCGGTCATCGGTCCTCCGTGGTCAGGCGCCGTGCTCGGCGAACGCGGTCATGGAACGGAACGCGCGGAAGCGGTCGGCCACCTGGCCGGCGTCGAGCCGCGCGAGGCGCTCGAGCCCGAACGCCTCGATGGTGAAGCTCGCCAGCACGGTGCCCCAGGCCATCGCATGGCGCAGCGTGTCGAAGTCGTGGCGCCCGGTGCGGGCGACGTGCGCCATGAAGCCGCCGGCGAAGGTGTCACCGGCCCCGGTGGGGTCGATCACCTGCGCGAGGTCCGCGGGGAACGCCGGGATGCTCGCCACGCCGTCGCGATGCACCAGGATGGCGCCGTGCTCGCCCTTCTTCACCACCACGAAGCTGCGCGGGCCATCCTTGAGTATCTGCCGGCCCGCGGTCACCACGTTGCGGCAGTCGGTGAGCTGCATCGCCTCCTCGTCGTTCATGATGACGCCGTCGACCTCGGAGAGCAGCTGGTTGAGCTCGGCCCGCGCGATGTTGATCCAGAGGTCCATGGTGTCGCACACCACGAACGGCCGCACCGGGAACTGGCGCATCAGGTCCATCTGCACCAGCGGATGCGTGTTGGCCAGGAACACGGTCTTGCTGTCCTGGTACTTGGCGGGCACCTTCGGCGGCGCCTCCTCCAGCACGCCGAGGCGCGTGAAGAGCGTCTCACGGCGGTTCATGTTGTCGAAGTAGCGGCCGCCCCACGCGAACGTCTCGCTGCCTGCGCGGCGCTCGAGGCCGTCGAGGCACACGTTGCGGAAAGCGCGGAGCTGCTTCTCGTGCGCCTCGGGCCAGTCGCCGCCGACGGCCCCGACCACGCGCACGGGCGTCAGCTGGCTGGCGGCCGCCGCGAAGTAGGCGCAGCTGCCGCCGAGGACGCCGGTGGCCTCGCCGGTGGGAGCGTGGAGCGTGTCGATTCCGATGGTTCCGGTGACGAGGAGGGACATTTCCGCGAGTGTACGCGGGGTCCTTCGCGCCACGGCGTCAGGTGCGCGTCAGCCCGCGTCCTCGGAGGGCTTCGACCAGCCAAGACCGATCGGCAGCCCGATGAGAGCGCCGGCTGCGACGTCCGCGGGCATGGCCATCGACCAGCCGGGGAGCGCGTGCGCGATGACCGCCTGGTCGACGGGTGCCTTGAACGTGTACGCCGTCCAGGCCTGCGCGAGGCCGGCCATCAGGACCGGCGCCGCCGCCAGCAGGATCGGCTGCGCGCCGCCCAGCGTGCGCCGCGCCGCGAAGGCCATGGCCACGCTCCCGACGACCGCGGCACCGATCGCCTGGCCCTTGAGCCCGGTGCGCACGAGGAACCACAGCGCCGCGACGCAGAGGAGGCCGGAGACCATCCCGCGCAGCGCGTCCGCATTCAGGGCCTCGGAGGCGAAGGATGCGCCCTTGGAGCGCGCAGGGATGTCGATGAGCGGACCGGAGACCCGGAAGACGCACGCGGATGCGGCCGCGGTCATGACGCCCCATGCAAGCGTCTCCACGGCGATCGGCAGGAGCGCGTCACCGTCGAAGGCGGCATCCATGACCGTGCCGCAGCGCCCGGCCACGGTGGCGACGCCGCAACCGAGCACGAACAGCCCGACGGCCGCGTTGAGGAGGCGCCCCACCACGCACGCGACCGCGGTCCACGCCACCCACGCGCACGCGAGCGCGACGACCGCCGCCGCCGGGCGCACCGCGTCGGTCACCGTCGGCCCAGGCACGCCGCGCTCGCTCCCGAGAAACGGGATCACCGGCACGGCCACGAGGATGCACGCCACGGCGCCGAGCGTGAGCACCGCGTACCGCACCATCGGGCGATCGGCGAAGTTCGGGACCGCGGACGCAGGCTGGGCGTTTGCCATGCGCGTGTGCTACCACGCCCCGCCCGCGCCCGGCAACCGGTGCCGTATCGTGCGGATCGCCATGCATCCCCCGGCCAACGCCCCGCTGCCGCGCATCACCCTCGACGGATCGCCGCTCGCCATTGCGCAGGTCGTGGCGGCCGCGCGCGGCCGGGCAGCGGTGGCGCTCGATCCCGCGGCGCGCGCCCGAGTGGCCGCGGCCCGCGCCGCGATGCTCGCCCGCGCCGAGGGCGCGCAGGCGCTCTACGGGATCAACACCGGGTTCGGGTCGCTCTCGCGGGTTCGGATCCCTGACGAGCAGCTCGATGCGCTGCAGGCGAACCTCGTCCGGAGCCATGCGTCCGGCGTCGGCGACCCCGCTCCCGAGGACACGGTGCGGGCCATGATGCTGATCCTCGCCGCAAGCCTCGCACGCGCGCACAGCGGCGTGCGGCCGGAGCTGGTCGAGCTGATCGTGTCGATGCTCAACGCGGGCGTGCACCCCGTGGTGCCGTCGCGCGGGTCGGTGGGCGCGTCCGGCGACCTGGCCCCGCTCTCGCACCTGGCCCTCGCGTTCCTCGGCGAGGGCGAGGCGCACCTCGGGGGGCAGCGGATGTCGGCGGGCGACGCGCTGCGCGCGGTCGGGCTGCGGCCGCTCGCGCTGCACGCGAAGGAAGGGCTCGCCCTCATCAACGGCACGCACTACATGTGCGCGCAGGGCGCGCTCGCGCTGCACGATGCCGACGCCCTGCTCCGCACCGCGGCCCGCGCCACCGCGCTCTCGATCGACGCCTGCCGCGCGACCGATGCGTTCCTCGACGCGCGCATCCATGCCGCCCGCAACCAGCCCGGGCAGCAGGAAGCGGCGCGACGCATCGCGGCGGACCTTGCCGGGAGCCAGGTGCTCGTGGCGCACCGCGAGAACGACCCGCGCGTGCAGGACCCGTACTCGTTCCGCTGCGCGCCGCAGGTGCTCGGCGCGGCGATGGACGCCATCGCGTGGGCGCGCGCCACGGTCGAGCGCGAGCTCGGCGGCGTGACGGACAACCCGCTCGTCTTCATGGACGGCGGCCGTGCCGACATCGTGTCGGGCGGCAACTTCCACGGGATGCCGCTCGCGCTCGCGATGGATGCGGCCAAGGTCGCGCTGGTGGCGATGGCCGGCATCTCCGAGCGCCGCACGTTCTGGATCCTCGCCGCGCACGACCCGCAGAACCCGGTGCGTCCGTACCTGAGCGCGGACCCCGGCATGAACAGCGGCTACATGATCGCCCAGTACGCGGCCGCGGCGTGCTGCAACGAGCTGCAGGTGCTGGCGCACCCCGCGAGCGCGCACAACGTGGTCACGAGCGCCGGCATCGAGGACTACAACTCGATGGGCGCCACCAGCGCCAACCACCTGCGCGCGGCGGTGCGGCTGGCGACGGACGTGATCGCGATCGAGCTGCTCGTGATGTGCGAGGGGCTGGAGTACCAGCGCCCGCTCCGGTCGGGCGCGGGCGTCGAGGCGCTGCACGCGGCCGTGCGCGCGAGCGTCCCGCGGCTTGCCGGGGACCGCTCCCCCGCTCAGGACATCGCGGAAATC
>Ga0194118_10001483_pt1 | contig 33350 bp, 65 predicted proteins | sample TA2MahsurfametaG_2_FD_148662 | JGI IMG/M metagenome (GOLD analysis project Ga0194118, IMG submission 148662) | Freshwater microbial communities from Lake Tanganyika, Tanzania - TA2015013 Mahale N5 surface | ecosystem: Environmental > Aquatic > Freshwater > Lake | place: Tanzania: Lake...
GCAGGATATCCTACCACGTCAGAATGCTTGGCAGAATCTCGAATACAAATGAAAAATCCTAATGTTTCGGATATTCTATGCACTTGGAAAGACGGATATCAAAATAAAACTTGACAGAAAATAAGTTATATGTTACTATCAATAACTCTTGCTCTTGCTTTGAATGCTGCTAAGTTGCCATATAAACAACTTGAAAAATACTATTGGGACTGTGACACTTTGTTCATGAAAGGTGAAATGGGTGGTCAAGACTTGTGGAGTTGTTTATCTGTGACAGAGGAGTTTCAGAAAAAGTTTAAAACAAAAGAAGCTTTTAAGACTTATTGGCACGAACAAAAGCTGTATCAATGGAACATGCGTGGGTATAATCCGAATGCTGAAACATATTGAGATTAACTTATGATTGAAATACTTGGTTTTTTTGGCACTGTCATTGGCCTAATGATTGTCATACCTTTTGTTGGAGACATATTTTTTGATAGATAAACTGAAATGGGCGTTCATGGCATTTTGGGGACCAGTGCTGGGCATACTGTTTGGAGTGTACATAGTGTTGCATGTGTTACCCGGATTTGTAATAGACACATTAGAAAAACGCAGGCGTAAAAAACAATTTCAAAAAAATCTTAAAAAAATTAGACCAAATTCAAATTCTAGATTAGACACACCTAAAGCAAGTGAGGTGGCTAAAAATGAATGGGGCGGTGCATGAGCTATTGGCTGCATGAGAATAAAGATTGGCAACTAGTACCACAGCACACAGAAGCCTGGCAAATTGTCGAAAAGTTTATTCACTGTGCTGCCTGTCATAAATTTCTTGATGGGCATAATGGGCCGAAATTAGCATTGTGTGAAATCTGTTATCTTGACCAAGACAATCGTCATACAAATTATGTAATAAGACGAATATTTGGTCAAAGTTAAGTTTTATGTAAAAAAAAATTGTAAAGGTTTAAATCCATGAGCATCTTATGAACTTGCCTAATCCACCAGTATTTTCTGATGTTGATCAACATCGATCGCATATAAAACAGCGTTTGGCCGCAGCATTTAGACTTTTTAGTAAGTTTGGATTTGATGAAGGCGTGGCTGGTCATATAACTGCTCGAGATCCTGAATTTCCAAATACATTTTGGATGAATCCTTTTGGCTGTCACTTCAGTCAAGTGTGTGTGAGTAATCTCATACAGGTTGACGAAACTGGTTCAGTTATCAATGGCAATGGACAGATTAATCTGGCAGGATTTTCTATTCACAATGCAGTTCACCATGCCAGACCTGATGTGATGGCAGCAGCACATACACACAGCATTTATGGTCGCGCTTGGAGCGTGTTTGGTCGACGTTTAGATATAGTCACACAGGATGCTTGTGCTTTTTTCAATGACCATTCTGTGTATCATGATTTTGGTGGAGTTGCAGTTGAACTGGAAGAGGGACAAAGGATAGCCAAAGCATTGGGCAATAACAAAGCAGCGATACTGCAAAATCATGGTTTACTTACTGTTGGTAGCACAGTAGATGCTGCTGCTTGGTGGTTCATAACTATGGAAAGAAGCTGTCAAGTTCAACTTATGATTGAATCGGCGTCACACAATCGAATGAAACAACGAATTTCTTCAGAGGTTGCCGAACAATCATATTCTATCATGGGATCAGAATGGCAAGGATGGTTTAGTTTCCAACCATTATATGATAGAATAATCAAAGAACAGCCAGATTGCTTGACCTAATTCAATTATTATCGTACAATTTATTGGTGTTGTAAAAATCATTTTAAAATTTTTTTTTGAAAGGCCCTATGTACAGCTTATTCAAATTTTTATTCTTCCTGGCTAGGAATTTTTATCATCTTCTAGATCCTAATAAAAACGGACTAAAAAACGCACCTGCACAGATGAAATATATTATCAGTGTGTGGCTGGCCTGTTTTTGGGCGTTGGCATTTAGTTTATACACTGGCGAAATAATGTACCTTGGCTATAATGTGTTTGGTCATTTGGCTATTGTCAGCATGGCTTTTGTCACATGGTTAGTGGTGCGTACAGTGCAAAAAGAATATCCTGATCGTCCCACTGACGAACAGTTTAGACAACCTGATCGCAGTCCACGTGATCAAGAACTCAGCGACGACGAAAAATGGCCCTGGCCAAAAGGAATAAAATAGCATGACAGTGGTAACCTGCATTGAAGATCTACGGCGTTTGCATGAATCACGCACACCTCGCATGTTCTATGACTACTGCGACAGTGGGTCTTGGACAGAGTCTACCTATAGAGCCAACACAACGGATTTTGACAAGATAAAACTGCATCAGCGTGTGGCCAAAAATGTCAGTGATAGAAAATTGATCACTGCCATGCTGGGCCGCAAGGTCACAATGCCTGTGGCACTTTCACCCACAGGGTTTGCAGGCATGCAACACGCTGACGGTGAAATATTAGCTGCCAGAGCAGCAGAAAAATTTGGAGTGCCTTTCTGCCTGTCTACCATGAGTATTTGTTCTATAGAAGATGTTGCTGCACATACCACTAAACCTTTTTGGTTTCAACTGTATGTGATGAAGGATCGAACCTTTATTGGAAGACTGATTGATAGAGCCAAAGTGGCAGGATGCAGTGCTCTTGTGCTTACACTGGACCTACAAGTCATGGGGCAGCGTCACAAAGACATCCATAATGGACTGAGTGCTCCACCCAAACTCACTGCCAAAAATGTTTTTAACATGATGACCAAACCCAAATGGTGTTGGAACATGCTGCGTACCAAACGCCGTAACTTTGGTAATATTATTGGTCATACAGAATCAGTCACAGACATGGGATCCTTGGCTGCGTGGACCGCAGAACAATTTGATACCACCATGACCTGGCATGACATAGAATGGATCAAAAAACGCTGGGGCGGGCCACTGGTGCTGAAAGGCATACTACACAGAGATGATGCAAAATTGGCTAGAGATACAGGAGCAGATGCTATAGTAGTGTCCAATCACGGTGGCAGACAGTTGGATGGTGCTGTGTCCACTATCATGGCATTGCCAAGTGTTGTAGCGGCGGTGGGCAAAGATTGTGAAGTATGGTTGGACAGTGGTATTAGATCCGGGCAAGATGTTTTGAAAGCATGGGCATTAGGTGCTCGTGGCACTATGATAGGCCGAGCATTTTTACATGGCCTTGGTGCTATGGGCGAACAAGGAGTTACAAAATGTTTGGAAATTATCCATAGTGAACTAGATACTACTATGGCATTGACCGGACACAGAGACATTAACGATGTGGGCAACGATATCTTGATTGGATACACCACACCGTCTAGTGTGGTGGTTTGACAATGGTTAAAACAAAACTGATCACTGTTTATGAAAGGTTTCATGCTCGTAATCCTAAACCTAATAGACCGCCCAAAGAAAAGATATACAATAACGCATTCAAGAGCCTGGTTGGTGTGACATTGTCTGCTCAGACCAAAGACGAAAGAACCGCAGAAGCCTGCCGTAATCTGTTTGCCCGAGCTAGAACTGCTGAGGAGATTTTGGCTCTAGACATAGATGAACTAAAACTATTGATTCGGCCTGCAGGCATGTACAACAACAAGGCCAAGAATCTCAAATTAATGAGCCAACAATTGTTAGAGCGTCACGCCGGCATTGTGCCCAACGATAGAAAACAGTTGATGCAGTTGGCAGGGGTAGGACGCAAAAGCACAGACATTATGATGCGTTTTGTATTCAATGAACCTGCGATTGCAGTGGATACCCATGTGCATCGCATTGTTAATAGGCTAGGCATTGCCAAGACCAAGGCAGAACACAAAACAGCAGAAGTTCTTGAGCAACGAACTCCAGATCAATATCGTTGGGGCGCACATGAATGGCTTATAGAGTATGGTAAGTATGTTTGTCGAGCACGGGGTCCTAGATGCAATGAATGCATGTTTACAGACCTCTGTGACTATCACAAAGAAAAAATAAGCAATGGATCTAGTACAAGCACTTAGATCTGATCAGGCTGGAGAGACAGGTGCAGTCTGGATCTATCGAGCCATGCAATTGTTCCGCCATGATTCAGCAACGGCCGATCTTATGCAAGAACATTTAGCTCAAGAATCACAGCATCTGGCTGAGGTCAATGCCATTTTGCCTAGATCCAAGCACAGCCTGCTTGTGCCACTGTGGGCAGTTGCTGGTTTCATAACTGGATTCATTCCTGCTGTCATGGGACCTAACTGGATTAAACACACCATTGCCACAGTAGAAACTTTTGTTGATCAGCATTATTTGGAGCAGATAGAATTTTTATCCGTGTATGATGCGGACCTCGCTGGTATCACAGTTAACAATCAGCAGCAGTTGATTGATATTTTGAAAAAACTGCGTTTTGATGAAATCCGTCATAGACAAGATGCTTTGGGCGATGTTATAGTTGTACCAGGTCGTGCATTAAAATTATGGTGTAAATTGGTTCACGCTGGATCAAAAGCGGCTGTAAAAATTGCTATGAAGTTTTGATTTTTTTTAACCAAGGTAAAAGATGTGCAAAAAACATGACAAACCACATCGTAGTCATTTCATATTGAAATGAACCACAATGAGAGGGTGAATGAAAGAGGTTGAAGATACCAAGTAGTAAAAATAATGGAGCAGGTAACAGTGATAAAATTAGATATAAAAAACGCATGTTTAAATTTTTAATGTGAAAGGAAGTTCATGAAAAATGTAATGTTTACAGTATTATTTATATTATCAATGCCTGTTCAGGCAGATGACGCATTGTTTAGAAAGTCTGGTTGTATTGGTTGTCATCAGGCACAGAACAGGGTAGTAGGTCCATCTTTGAAAGAAGTAGCAGCCAAATACAAAGATAGAAAAGATGCAGTAGAGTATCTCGCTGGAAAAATTCGAAATGGTGGCGGTGGAGTCTGGGGCGCCATGGCCATGCCCAAGCAACCCCATGTGTCAGAGGCAGATGCAAAACTGCTGGCACAATACATAATGACTGTGAAATAAATGTGGATAATGTACATTGCGTGGCTGTTCAATCCAGGCAATGATCACAGGGTAGCTGCCTATGCGCTACAGGAACAGTGTGAAGCAGTTAAAGTTGAGGCATTGAAGGATCCAAGAGTAAAATCAGTTCGTTGCACACTAGTAACAAATTCAGCTTTTACACAAAACTAATGGAGTAATATATGATATCGGTAAAAAATTATTGGCACATGCTTCCTGACTTTGCTTGGAGCAATCTGTTGTTAAGGATTCCTCTGGCCTTGATCTTTATCACACAGGGCTTGAGCAAACTGCCCTTTGATCCCGCAGGCGGAGCAGCATTTGGACTTGGTCCCTTGGTGTGGTGGTTTGTTGCTTATGGTGAAGTACTGGCAGGAGTGGGACTGCTAGTGGGTGGTGCAGCCACATTGTACAAAATCCGTGACTGGCCCTATGCTGCAGAGTTCGGTGATGCACTGACCAGATTCAGCGGCATTGTGATGTGTTGTGTGGCCACTGGTGTAATTTGGGTTGTGTTGAAACCCGAGAGTTTGATAACTTTTATGCTGACGGATTATTTACATTTCTCTCTCTGGGTTGGCGGTTTGTATTTTGCTCTGCGTGGAAACTGGGTAGTGGCCGAGCGCAAGAAAAAACAAATTCGTGACATGTGGTGATAAGCACGTATGGTTGACAGTGAAAAAATCAATCATGTTGCCAACACACTGGTAGCAACTTTCCATAAGCTGGCACTGTTTGGAATTGGTGCTGCCACAGTGTGGGCAGCATCGTGGACTTTTTTTGAACTGTTTTCTAAACATCATGCTGGTGTAAGTGATTTGCTTTTATTGTTTATATACTTGGAAATTGGAGCTATGGTTGGAATTTATTTTAATACCAATCATATGCCCGTAAGATTTTTATTATACATAGCAATTACAGCACTCACTCGCCACATGGTAGATATCATGAGTCACGCTGCCATTGACATTTGGCAAATGATTGCAGTCGCGGGATCTACACTTGTAATCACTTTCAGTGTGGTCTTGATAAGATACGCCAGCCATAACTATCCCAGCCATGACAAAACAGATGATACTTAATGAAACCGCCTGCCAAGCCTGTCCAAATAAACCAAAAAAAACTTCCTGCGTTTTGTCCAAACCCTGCTATGGAATTTTGGTCCGCGCATCCCAAGGTATTTTTAGATTTTAACGAAAACGGTATGGCCAGTTGTCCATACTGCGGCACACAATACATGATATGTTTTGAAACAAAGGAATAACAATGAGTGAATTAAAAAAAGCCATGATATTTTTAGTGCTGGGTATGGCCATATGTTTTACATATATTTTACACAAAAATTAGTACCAGATGCACTGGGGTAAAGGAGTGATTGGTTTGAACTAATTACAAACGCTATTTCTGATAAATATAGGCATGTATGTACTATATGTCTACTTTTTTATCACGCTGAACACAGGCACACCTGGACTCGAATCAGTTGAAATGGGTGGTTTTCCTACCATGCAGGAATGCTGGGCGGAAGCCACCCATTTGCTTGAACAGCCTAAAGTGGCCACGTTAAGGTGTACATGGGTAGAAAATTATGAACCCCCACCTACCACTTGAACAAGGAGCACATTTGAGATGTTTGTGTATATCTTAACTGTGTATATTTTATCAAGTGACCCTCCTGTGTTATTTGTAAAAAAACAGTATAATACATTAGAAGATTGTAGAAATTGGGCAGAATTTTACAATGAGTATCCATTTCAGTCAAAATGTACACGATTTAAGATAGTAAAATGAGCCAAGAAAAATTTGATTATAAGATTGCCAATGAAATTAAAATAGAACCTCAGGACTGGATGCCTGATGCCTATCGCAAGACTCTTATAAGACAAATTAGTCAACATGCTCACAGTGAAATCGTAGGCATGCTGCCAGAAGGCGGTTGGATCACTCGAGCACCAACACTGAAACGCAAGGCCATTCTACTGGCCAAAGTACAGGATGAAGGCGGGCATGGTATATATTTGTATAGCGCCGCAGAGACTTTGGGAATCAGTCGTGAAGAAATGTTAGCGGAACTGCACACAGGACAAGCCAAATACAGCAGCATATTTAATTATCCTGCCGTGACCTGGGCTGATCAAGCAGTGATAGGTTGGTTGGTAGATGGTGCGGCCATCATGAATCAGATTCCCCTGTGTCGTTGCAGTTATGGTCCATATGCCCGTGCCATGATACGCATCTGTAAAGAAGAAAGTTTTCATCAGCGCCAGGGCTATGATCAGCTTATGGTCATGATGAAGGGTACTGATGAGCAACGAGACATGGTGCAGGCGGCTGTGGATCGCTGGTGGTGGAAAACTCTAGCCATGTTTGGCCCACCTGACGCTGAGAGTGTTAACACAGAAAAGACCATGGCCTGGGGCATCAAGCGTCACACCAATGATGAACTGCGTCAGAAGTTCGTGGATGCCACTGTGCCGCAGGCTGAATACCTTGGTGTCCAGTTACCAGATCCTGATCTCAAGTGGAATGATGATCGTGGTCACTATGACTTTGGTGAGATAGATTGGACAGAGTTTTGGCAGAATGTGAATGGTGATGGTCCATTGAATAAACAAAGACTGCACACCAGGGCACAGGCACATATAGATGGTGCTTGGGTGCGTGAGGGTGTACTGGCTTATGCAGAAAAACATAAAAATAAAAAATGAGAGCTTACGAGTTTATAACCGAGGCAGCAGGATTAGGCACACAGCTATATGCACCGCATCCTAACACTGTCAATGAGTCCTTAGGATTAAAGCCACAAGTCAAAGTATGGACCAGCACCGCTATCAAAACTCCTGAAGGAATAACCAGCGAATGGGTGCGTTGGTGTGATGCAGAAATGCCCGAATGGATTGGAGATACAGGATTTTTGTTTGATGTCGCTCCCGCGGCAAAGATACTAACTATCAGGTCAGACCGTGATGCTGTTGCTGTTGCACAACAATACGGGGCACAATTTAAGAATCCTATAGAGTTGCTGACCAAAATGCCTTGGGCAGCAATTGGCCAGGACTATGATGCTGTACATTATACTGCAGAGAATAATTGGCAAGACACCATAATGCGAGCTTGGGATGTTGAAAGTACAGTATGGTTCAATCCTGGGGTGTTAGGTAATAAGAGAGCGGTTAAACTTGCTCGTAATCCTGAATACCAGGATGATCTAGACGAAGCGTTTAATCAGCCCTACCCACATGAAATCGAGCAGAAAAGTGAGTTTGGCGATTACGACACATTAGTACGATTGCCGGATGGTAAGTACCTAAGCATCATGTTCAATCACGAAGGGAACAACGAATGGCAAGTTGAGTTTTATAGAAACAACAGTCAAGAAATTACTGGTGAAGGTGATGCACAAAGAATATTTGCCACGGTTTTAAATGCCATACAAAAATTCGTCAAAGAACACGAACCATGGCGTTTGATTTTTTCAGCCAAAAAAGATGTTGATCCGGGACAAAACAGTGAGAGTAGAGCAAAATTATATGACAGGTTGGTTCAAAGATATGCGGCCGCATGGGGCTATGATGACTACAGTGAAGACCATGGCGATCAAGTGGTGTATGAACTGACACGATTGAAGCCGGGTGTGACGGAAGGCAAAATAACCAAGAAGATGATACACGATCTTGCTAACCGTCGTGGCATAGCCTGGGACAATGAACCCAGTTTCTTGCGTATGACAGAAAAACTCACTGGGCACAAGCATCTTGACGATCTTGACGCAGAACAACTACGCCGGGTATACAGTCATATCAAAAACAAACAAGACATGGCGGAAGGCAAAAAGCGTCGACGCCGCAACAGGTATTTTGGCGGTTATTGGTATCCTGGCTATGGTTATTACGGCAGTGGTGCTCACGGTTCGGAATCTGGTGATAGTGGAGGTGATGGAGGCGGCGGAGAATCTGTTACAGAAGCCAAAACCAGCCGGGTGCTTTTCATAGGCAATGATACTGCTATTGTCGGACAAGAACACGGCAAGCGGTTACAGTTATCAGATTCTGATACCGAACGAGTAAAGGCAATTGCCAAACAGCACGGCGCCTGGTACGAGGGCAACGGTATGGATCGCAAACTTACTGCGGGAATCATTGATAGCTATCAAGGTAGTTGGGATGATGATTTGCTATCGCACAAAATCAAAGGTTATCCGGCCGCATTCTTATATGTTCTGTTCTCTAACATAAAAGAAAATGATACTGTAAAAGGTAAGATTGGGTCGGACCCCAGTGTGTCTATTTTTAATCGCATACTCGGCACACAACCCAGCACCAACTATTTCCCTGACAGAAAGTTTGATGCTGAAACGCTGACAAAGTTTTTACAGGCTGTGAGTGAAGGTGAATATGACTTTGTTAGAATGAGTCAAGCACCAGCCACAGAACGCAATGTGCGACAGTTTTTTGAGCTAGGCGAACGACTGATGTGGCCCAACAACTGGGCAGAATATCCTAACCGGGCGGGTCGTGTGGCTAAGTCTGTTAACGACCTGCGTGATAAGTTTTTGGCCTCAAGAAAACAAGGTGTATACGTAGCTGGCAGCGATCATTTGCAAGCTGTACAACAGTTTTTAAACCAACAAATAGATGAAAACTTTGCCGATGGCAAAGTCAAGGGCCAAAGTCGTCCGGGTAGAGTCAAACGTGCCGGTGCTAGTTGTTCAGGATCAGTGACCAGTTTGCGTCAAAAAGCTAAAAAATCCGGTGGTGAGCGTGGTCGAATGTACCACTGGTGTGCAAATATGAAAAGTGGGCGTAAAAAGTAACTGCTTGATACCCAGTAAAAATAGCATAAATAAAGGGTGTGAGAACAAAAAATGCCATATAATATTACATTAAGTAACGGAGAAGATCTAATTGCGGGCGGTTTGCTGGATAATACCGCAGATAGTGCCAATACCAGCTTGGTTCTATTAGGAAAAAATTACAAAGGTTATGGTTTATTCTTAAATCAAAACTTTGTAAGACTCATGGAAAACTTTGCCAAAACCACAGAACCGTCTGCACCTATTCCTGGACAGTTATGGTTTAACAGCACTACAAAACTTTTAAGTGTTAACGTTGCTGCTACTAAAGGCTCGGGCAACGCCATTTGGAAAACCTTGGCTGGTATGACTCTGAGTGCATCAACTCCGACCAACTCATACACTGGTGAACAGTGGTATGATACTACAAATGGACAGCTTAAAATATATACAGGTACTGAATGGCGCTTGGTAGGACCTCTGTCAAGACTTGCCACTGGTAATTCAGGGGCTATCCCGGACACAGTAACAGATGCCCCACCGTCAACTACCTATGTTGTAATTAAATTTTTTATCGACAATATATTAGTGGGTATCTGGAGCAAAGACGGTCCTTTTGCATCTGATACAGCTGGTTTTGCTACTATAAAAAAGGGACTCAATCTCAACAGCACACTGGGACACACTTTCTGGGGTAACAGTGAAGTTGCCCAATCTATATATGTAAACAACGTTGCTGTGTTTGGTAACACATTCGTAAGAAATAACATGTCAGGATCTATTAACGGATCTTTATCATTGACAAACGATGGTGGCCTGACTTTTGGTGCAGCCAGTGATTTTGTTGCAAATGTCACTAGCGGCACAGTCACGCTGCACAATCAAACTAACAATCGCGACTTTATATTAAGTCTCAAAACAGGCGGAACGCAAACACCGTTTTTACGAGGCAATTATCAAACAGGATTAGCCGAAGCATATGCACAACCAACAAATTCATCTCCGGCTTTGACTTTTGCTACAAAAAATTACGTAGATATTCTGTCGGGTTTAGTTAATGGTACTGCTAATTTCTTTGGCCATATTATCCCAAGTGCAAACGTAACTTTTACCTTAGGAAATACAACTAACCGTTTTAAAAACATTTTTTCAGAAAGTATTTTAGTAGGCAATGTAAATGCTGCAAATACTTTTGTTACTGTTAGTAATGTGGCAACAATATACTTGGGTGCTGATTTGATCCCAACCGCCAATATCAGTTCAAATGTTGGTAGTCAAGGAATGCGGTTGAATACCATGCATGCCAATTCAGTATCTTTAACTGGTAGATTGGATGTTGGTTTAACTGCTTCAGTGGGCGGCAATTTAACTGTATCGGGCAATTCTTCGGTCGCGGCAAATTTAGCAGTGACTGGCAACCTAGTTGTAGGTTCGTCGAGAGCAGCTATATCAACATCAACCGGTGCATTGGTTGTTACTGGAGGTATAGGTCTTGGTGGAAATTTACACGTAGGAGGACAAATATTTACTCCTACTATGCCTCCGGGAACATCTAACACCGCAGTTGCTACAACTGCTTTTGTACAAAACAACAGTGTACCTACTGGCAGCTTGATGATGTGGCCCACAGTGTCTGCACCTACAGGATTCTTGTTATGCAATGGCCTTGCAGTGTCAAGAACCACCTATGCTGCATTGTTTGCCATACTTGGCAGCACCTTTGGCAACGGAGACGGAGTTAATACATTTAACCTGCCCGATTACAGAAATAGAATGCCAGTTGGCGCAGGCACATTGTATGCTATAGGTAACACAGGTGGCACAAAAGATGCAGTAGTGGTAAGTCACAGTCACAATACCACTGATCCTACACATCGTCATCAATTAAGAGATCCTGTGAGTGGGGCTCTGTTTTATGGTATAAATGATTATCTTAATGCTGGTGACCCAGAGGTACCGGCAGCATGGGAACGCAATCCAACTAGTACCACCGTTCTTAGCAACACCCCTAATCAAGCTAGACCAAATGAACCATGGATTGGGGAAGGTCCAGACGCCGGTACAGATGCTAGTTTTTATAATTGGACTGATTATGCCAGCACCGGCGTAACAATAAACTCTGCAGGTGTCAGCGGCACAAATCAAAACTTACCTCCGTACCTGGCTATCAACTTCATTATTAAAACATAATGCGTTTGCAAGAATTTCTCACAGAAAACAACGCTGAACTGGCCAAGCACTATACCCAGGTGTTAAACACCAGATACGTACCATACAATATACCGGTAAAAATTACCACACATTTTGTTGATCGTATTAACGATCCCAGAAACACCGAACCTATCGGCATTGCCGAGGTTGCAGATTTTTTTAGCAAGCTGTTGTTGAAAAGGCATAAATTTTTAAAAGATTTACCCGAAGGTGTAGCAATTCATGTGGTTGATTTAGAAACAGATATCACAGTGCCTGTTGCCAAAATAAATGACACATTGGTAATGAAAACAATCATGCGCGGCGAAATGCGGCGTGCCGGACAACAACGTATAGCAATTTAAAATTCAATGACAAAAACACATCACGGACTTGTTTTTCAAGTGTATGAGACACGGCTCGACAGTGTTAAAGATCAAGACAACAAATTCCATAGACGCAGAGCTGGCGGACATAGAATAGCAAATTTTTTACGTGACCACAACTGGGATATTGAGGTAGTAGATTTTGCTGCGATGTTTTCTCTTGAGGAATTGCAAGAATTGTGTCAAAGTAGAATTAGTTCAAAAACTAAATTTATTGCATTCAGCTGTATTTTTCAATCGTGGCCAAGTGTTATAGATAAACTTGCCTCATGGTTGAAAAACCGTTATCCTAATATTGTAACGATTTGGGGCGGCGGATATATAATTCCTGAACAAACAAGTGCAATAGACTACTATATTACCGGTTATGGTGAAATTGCGGTACTAAACTTGTTAAAAGTAATTTCAGGAAACGCATTGGCACAGAAGGTAATTTTTGATTCAAGATTTACTAACAAAAAAGTTATAAGTGCAGACAAAACCTGTCCGGCATTTCCATTGCACAAGTTGTCAATCTTGTTTGAAGACCGAGACTTTTTATTACCAGAAGAATGGGGTCATATTGAATTGAGTCGCGGCTGTATATTCAAATGTAAATTTTGTTCATATCCAGTTCTGGGAGTCAAAGGAGATTACACACAAGATGCAGAATCATTTAGAATTAATCTGCAACAAAATTTTGACAGATATGGAATAACAAATTACTATGTGGTTGATGAAACATTCAATGATAGCACAGCAAAAATATCCAAGTATGCAGATCAAGTTGAAAAAATGTCTTTTACTCCATTTTTTTCTGGTTTTATACGTGCCGATCTTTTAATAAACAGACTAGAAGACAGGCAGCATTTATTACGTATGAATTTTGTAGGACACTATTACGGAATTGAAAGTTTTAAAGACAAAACTGCTAAAACAATTGGGAAAGGAATGTATTCAGAAAAACTCAAACAAGGCCTGGTTGATATTAAAAATTTTTTCCAAACACACAATAGAAAAATTTATCGAGGATCCACCTCCATGATAGTTGGTCTTCCTTATGAAACGCCGGAATCAGTACAGCAAAGCATTAATTGGCATAAAAAATATTGGCATGATCAGCATTGCATTTGGAACGCACTTTACATACCAAGCTCAGATTCATTGGTCAACGGAATAAACGATCAGATGTCTATCATTGGATCAAATCTCACAAAATTCAATTATAGGTCTTTGGGCACATTTGATCATTTTGGATCCAAATGGGTCAACTGGGAAAACAAAGATTTTTCCTTTCAACATGCTTTAAACATTTGCACTTCATTAAATGAAAATTGGCCAAACTCAAACATTGGTAATCTCACTTTAGACGATTACATTTTTCCAAAAAGAACTATAGATCATGCATTGCTGAATACCACTACACATGATCAATTAAAACAGGCGCAAGATTTCAAATATCAAATAGTGAACCAATACAAATACAAAAAACTTAGCATTTAAGCAACTGTTGACTTTAATTTACCATTTTGTTATACTCTTAGAACTGTAAATTAATTAGGAGTCGGCAATGGAACAACTTACTACTATCGAACAAGTTAATAGCCAAATCATGTTTGGTTCGTTTACAAATGAGCAACTAAACAGCATTCTTGCTGCGGTCAAATTCCGTCGCAGTCAACTTACTAAAGAAACAAAACGAGCATTGATGCTGGGCGATGTTGTTAAATTTACACATCCGCGTACCGGACGCACACACCAAGGAAATGTTGTTAAAATTAACATAAAAAACATCAAGGTTCGCGAAGGCATTACAACCTGGAATGTGCCTGCTAATTTGCTAACTGTTGCTGAATAAGCAACTGGTGTTGCAATTTTTGCAACAAACGATTATGGTAGACCATAATGACCCATTTCTGTATAATATGGGTATAGTAGGAGCGTACCAAATGACTAAGACTGCATACACCGTAGAAGTTTACAAGGAAGACCGGCGTATCCGAAAAGACGAGCGTTTTGGCCGTAACAAAAAAGGCCTGCGTTTTGTCAAGGTTGTAGATTTAAACACTGACTATAGCAAGGTTTGGAATGTGGCCGAAAGTTTCCGTACCGAAGGTTTTGTTGTCCGTGTGTACGAAACTTTTGTAACCCGTAAGAATCTTGTAACGGGTAAAGAGTTCCAAGAGCGTTATGACACTCCGTACTTCTGCTCGCCATCCAGTGAAACTTACCACAGTATGTAATTAAGGAGATAGAAATGAAAGACTTTCGTATACAAGTATTGAAACTGGCCGAAAACGTAGGCGACCCGCTGGGTTATTATGAGGACACCGTGGATTATGTTGCCTCAGAACTACAAGTTGGATTTGATGAAGTTAAAGAAGTATTTGCCAAATACGAACCGGCCGATTGAGGACAATGACATGAAAATTCAATGCAAAAATGTAGCAGGTGGTTGGCAAACCTGTGTAGTTGAAACCGGTTACCAGTTCGGCCCTGTGTTTAATAAAATAACTGATTTATGGGCATGGCAGCGTGAAAATTTGTTTGGTATTGTTGAAGGTTATGTGGCAAGGGAGGCAGCGTAATGAACTTTACTCAAGAACAGGTTAATGCCATTGTGCGCGAAGCCCGCGATGCTGGTTGGGCTGCTGCGGATGAATTTTTCCGTGTTAAATTGGGCGGCGTGGATCAATACGCCTGTGGGTTTGCATGGGTAAATATCTACAAGGTTAAAGGCAATACCAAGTTAGGCCGAATGCTTAAGGCCGCGGGTGTGCGTCAAGACTATACAAAAGCGTTTCAGTTATGGAATCCTGCAGGCTATCCTGTGCAGAACATTGATACACTGGAAGAAGGTGCCCGAGCCGCCGCAAAGGTCTTTGAAAAATATGGATTCACTGCCTACGCAGGGTCCAGATTAGATTAAGGAGATCGTATGAGAGTAGCACATGATTTTGGCTTGGTTCGTATTGTACATGATGGTTCACCATTTGATACTGCCTATGATATAAAGGTTGAATGGCAAGTTGGCGGTAACTGGGAACTGTATCACGGCTTTAATAGTCTTAGTGACGATTATGCATTTACTAACAGTAAAGAGGCTGCTGGTCGTGCTATTAAACGATTAGCAGCCGAAGCCGCTGCCAGATTTGAAGTTAAAGGATAATTAGGACGTGGGGGCGCCACCCCCTACTCTGGTCCGGAGGATAAGAAGGCCATGGTAGGCCAGGACCTTACTGTTTGGTGCAAACAGCGTTGGCTATACGAGAATCCTCTCTGGTCGAGGAGCGGGTGGAAGGTGTCTGTGAAGGCAATCGAGAGCCGGAGGCACTATAATTACCGCCGCAGAGAGGAAGCACTATATAATATTATGACAACCAGAATTCAACAACTATCTGATCAAGCTCGAGTAATGGTGCCAAAGGGTATTCCGCCCGATGCCTGGATCGCACATTACAACCAAATTTTCGCTAGATTGATAATTGATGATTGTGTTAAAATAATGCATGAACAAGAAAGGATACCAGCTGGTTTCGTGTATTCAAAAGGTGTAGACCAACACCAATTGGCAATTAAACAACATTTTGGAGTTGCTTTATGAGTTATGATTTTCTAAGACGTGCAGAACAGTACTGTGAGTCCCGCGGGGACGACTTGTGGTTTAAAGAATCTTATACCCGGCATCGCGAACACTCAGGTGTCACGGATGCCACCTGGCGAACCTTGGCTGAACTCTACAGCGATGCAGTCGCAGACGACATAGAGGATCAGAGCAAGCCGTGCGGTGCATATAGTTGCTAAAATTTTTGATATCAAATAATGCCATACTCTATTCTATGTGAACGCAATAATCGTTGGCAACCACGCCCGGGTCTAGAAGGACCGTTTTACTTTGCCACGGGTCGTGTGTTATACTATGATCGCAAAGCTGGAGAATATTGGGATCCTACTACCGATTTTTATGTGCCCAACGACGAGGTTGCTGAACTGCATGCCACTCTTGCAAGGATGCTATCAAGATAATGACCGGATTATATATAATATTTTTGGCATTCCATTTCTTAATGAGTGGCATGCTGACCAGTGTCATACTAACAAATAGAGCCGAGCACAAACCTAGCTCGTGGAAGTTGTATGCCAATGCCACAGGTTGTTTTGCGTTTGGTATCTATTTCACGATAGCCTTGATAGGGTATGGCTCACAATGACCCGACTCGCTAGCAACTTTCCGGAATTTGATCAAGCATATCAAAATGCGCTGATTAAAGACCCCACTGACAGATTTGAACAGTTGGCCGCCGAAGCCAATTTCAATGTGTATCATAGTAATATTTGGCGCGGCACTGGCCGTAAGTTCGCCGAGTTGATTGTAAAAGAATGTTGTGAGGTGTTTGTTGAACTGCAAACCAGACCGGCGGACTTGGCGGTAAAGGATGTAAAGAAACATTTTGGAGTTGAAAAATGAAAGTTTTTGCTTATACAATCGTGTTATCGCTTGCAGCCTGTTCGATGTCCAGTTTGCAAGACACAGTCAACACAAAAGATCCGCCCCCAGTTGAAAACAAAAGTAATAGAACCACACCCAAGTCTAATACCAATAGCACTGCAACAGTAATTGTGGACAAAGTAGCTGATCCCAATACTGAAATCACTAGCATAAAAATACACAGTACAGATCCAAACACTTTGTTTGAAAATAGTAGTGTGTATTTTGATCTTGACGAATACACCGTGAAAGATAATTTTGTACCGGTAATAAAACAGCATGCGGAATTTCTTTTAAAAAATCCTGATCAATTGGTTTTTGTTGAAGGACACACAGACGAACGTGGTGGTGCAGAATATAATTTGGCGCTAGGACAGAAAAGAGCCAATGCAGTACGAATGTTATTGATATTTTACGGTGCCAGACAAAATCAAGTAGAAGCTTATTCGTATGGTAGTGAAAAGCCTCGAGCAATAGGATCCAATGAAGCTGCCTGGGCGCAGAATCGTCGCGTTGATTTGTACTACAAAAACTAATGGATATTTGGATCCTTGTGGTTATAACAGTTCTCGGTCCCGATCGAATACTTTATAATCCTTATTTAGAAACTGTAGGTCAAGCAGCCTGCCTCAAGCAGGCTGAATTTGTTCAACAACGGCAATCTGAAATTCAAACCTTTTGTGTAAAGAAAAAATCATGAACGAACATTTTGACAATTTGATGTACGAAGCGGGTATAACAGCACAAGGCTGTTTGGATCAAATGGACAAGTATGATCAAGAAGCTGTTATACGCCTGTGCGAATTGATCGTGCAGGAATGTGCTCAATGCTGTGGTTCGCAAGCGGATCGTAAAAACATTCTAAAACGGTTTGGCTTACCGGTAGAGAGTAATATAAAATATCCAGGACCAGAAGCACACTGGAGTATAACCTCGCAATACGATAGAGATTATAATATACCCAAGTAATGCTACCCGAAAAACACCGAGAAGATCTTGTAGGCGCTGGTATTGGATTCATGCAGACCATTGCTGATATCTATGGCGCTGATAAAGGTATGGAATTGTGGACCACGATTGCGGATACCATTGACCCGGATCTCAAAGGCGAGATATTTATGGCCATGTTGACCGGCAACTATCGCAGAGACAAGATAAATGTCAAGAATCCGTTTGTGAACAAGCTGGGGGACAAATTTGCTGTGATCAAGTGTATTCGTACCTATGATCGCAGACGGCTCGGCCTCAAAGAAGCTAAAGATATTGCTGATCGATTGGACATGGCCGGATCAGAAGTACTGGAAGTAGATCCCACGATCCGCCCCACTTTTACTGTTGAACTACGCAAGCTAGGCCTGGTTGCTAACTAAGCAACTGTTACAAGATCTGCAACTTTTGTTGTTGTTTTACAACACTGGTATTTTGGTTGACCCAAATTCACCATTTTGCTATAATATTGGTATAGTAACTAATAAGGAGTAGCAAACATGCAAGAGCGCGAATTGGATGTCAAAAACGCTGGTTATTTTGCTTATGCCGCTGCTCGTGATGCAGCTCAACGCTCGTACGCTGCCAGCACTCACTACACCGAAAAACAAAAGGTTGCTGCCGAACGCATGAAGCTGGTGTTGGAAATGATGTATTCGGCTAGAGCATTTCATGTTAACTTCCGCGATCGCTTTATTGCAATCAAGTTGGATCGTCCTGCTGTAGTGGACCGCAAAAATCTTGCGCTGATGGAAACTGAATGGGCTGCTGCCGGTGTTGTTAAAAGAACAACTGCCCAGGGCATTATCTATCGTATCCCTAAAAAATAAATGGTAGACCAAAAAGACCCTATTTGTTATAATACGAATATAGTAATTGATAAGGAGCAAAAGATGCAAGCAGAAAAAGAAAAAGTGTTTAAGATTTTGTCCGAACTGCCGCAGTTTGATCGTGCTCGCCACGGCAGCTTGTTTGATCGCGGTAGTGCAGACAGTTATTATAATCGGCCACGTGGTCCGCATTGGTATCCACATGGCACCGGGATCGGAGCCAGGATAGTTTATCTTACCGAGGCCGAACGTGAAGAATACGACGCTGGCTACGACTACAACGAAGAATACGGTGACAAAAAGAACTGGAGTTGATATGACTTACTTTACAAGCCTGGAAATGGAAATTTGTGAACTGGATTTTGATGGTGTACCTTTGTCGGAGATAGCGGATCGTGTGGGTCTTAATGTTCAGCAGGTGTCGACCATACTTGACCAAATTGACGATGACATGTATACTTACGCAGACATTGCAGCCGATCTGGATGCAGAACATTATGGGAGTGTATAATTGAACAAAGAAGCTCAAGCAGAATACGAACAGGCCATTGCAGAATTTCTTGCAAATGGTGGAGAAATTCAACAGATACCGGCTGGCAAGAGTTCGCCCGACGCAGGTGCCGGTGCCTGGGGACGACCGCAAGCCAAACCCAAAGAACTTAGTGATATCAACTTGGACGAGCTATGAACCGACTAGAAACTCTTGCTAACGAATTGGCCATGCTGAGCAACACTAGCATGATGCAGCTGGCCCAAATCTTGGTAGAGGATTATCCTACCAGAGCCGATGTACTAGAAACGCAATTGGGCGCAGCATTCTTTTATAAAGACAAGGAGATCGAACATGGGTAATTTTCTAATCAGTGTGGAACTTGATCCAGTATCAGGCGGTTATATGGCCTGCTTTGCTGAAGGACAAGTGATCTTGCTCAATGCCACTGACTATCATGACGCTGTACTTGAAGCTGACATGTTAGAGCCCGAAGACTACGAGGTTGGTTATAACTAATGCAACCGCAATCGTTGTCGGGTGAATTATAATCCAAACAGCTAGAAGCTGCCAACGGACCGACTCAATGTTTTGATTAATCCTATCAAATTGGAGAAAGCGAAATGAGAACCTTTGTGTACGGTATCATTTTTGGTATAGTTGTGGCTACCATTGGCTTTACGGGCATCGCTCGTATCATGGACAAAGCGGTGGACAAAACCAAAGAAACCGCAACCGAACTAAGCAGATGATTTTGGTTAAACTGCCGACCAAAAAGAGGTTGACCTCTAATTCGAAAGGCAGTACAATAGTGGTATGGTTGCAGCATGCAATCTAATTTCAACTTTACTTGTGGAGAGTAACAAATGACTGACAAAACTTTTATGGTAGGTGGTGTTTCTAAAACTAAGGGCCAGTACAAGGTTCGCTTTGCCGGTGACATGACTCGCGTCAAGATTCTAGCCAAAACTGATACCGATATCAACCTGGTCGAACTGCCTCGTGCAATGACCAAGGGTGAGCTGGTGTCCCATCTTAAAACTACGGATCTGTATACAAATCCTGAGTTTGCTGCTGCAATTGATGCAGCGGATGCCAAGTACAATAGTGTTGGCACCGTTAAGGTTAAAGGCGCCAAGCCTAGCATGGATGCTATCAAGGCCCGCGCCAGCAACAAGCAGCCAGCCTAACACCATACGGCTAAGCCCAAAAGGACCTTAGGGTCCTTTTTTTTACATCTATTAAGTTTTAAATAAGTAGGCAAATATATTCAAGGAAAAAATATGTACAGTAATAGAATTGTTCGTAGTGCTACTCAAATTAATGATGCCATGTTGGCTGTGTATGGTCATATGGCCATGGCTGTGATTACAAGCATGATGGTAAGTGCATTGGTTGGATACAATCATGCTGCCATGACATTTTTGTTCGGGACACCTGTAAAATGGTTGGTAATTTTTGCACCTTTGGCGGCAATTTTTGCAATCAGTTTTGCTTTGGCTAAAAATCCACCCAAACCTGCGGCCATAGCTATGCTGCATGGATTTGCAGCATTAATGGGTTTAAGTTTTAGTGCTATATTTGTTGTTTACACTCTAGGTAGTATCACTTCAGCGTTTTTTGGCGCAAGCATTCTGTTCGCTGTAATGAGCATTTACGGATATTTTACTCGAAGGTCATTGGACACAATTGGACAGTTTTTCATGATTGGTCTAATTACTGTAATTATCGCCAGTATAATTAATATTTGGCTTCAGAACAGCGTGATGCAAATGGTAATAAGTGCGCTGGCAATAATTATTTTTACTGTTTTAACAGCTTATGATACTCAAAAAATCCGTGAAGAAGTCAGCTACGACACTGATAACGGTACAGCAGAAATTCGTGGTGCTTTAACCCTGTATCTTGACTTTATAAATATATTTCTAAGTCTCCTACAACTATTTGGAGACCGTAAGTGAGTAAATTGGAACCGAGCAGCTTTACTTTATAGTTGGTTTTTTATTGGGCGTATTATTAATAGGTTCCATAACACTAGCATGCGTACTGATCTATTACAAATGGGTCAAAGAAAATAAAGATTAAAATTGTTGTATGAAGTTGAATGAAAGGTGTTCTGGACCCCGGTTCGACCCCGGGCAGGTCCACCAAAAAGCATTTTGCCCGATGATATAACGACCCACCACGGTAAGTATGAGGAAGCTGATAAGAGTGGGGAAGGCAGACAAGGTTAGCGATTCCTCGTTGTATCGGAGAGGGACACCTTGAAAATGCTTTTTGATGGGCCTGAATTTGGTTTCGACAGGGCAATAAGTAAGGATATGGACAACACGGTAGGCGATCTCCGTAAAAGAAGCAAAACCATAAATGCAGCCAATGATGAGCTGTTTGAGGTTCGTTTAGCTGCCTAAGCTAAACTAAGACTCAGAGATGGACCCAGCCTGCTCGGTAACAGAAGTGGCTGGATGTCAAAATTGAACTAAATACTGTGATAATCATTATTGGATTAAACACATGATAACTGTTAGATTACTTCATTCTCTACTTATAAAAGACGGTAAAAAATATTGCGCTGATTTTGATTTTTGGGCAAAAACTAGGTTATCGCCTGACCGATTTCAAGAATTTATGTCAGATCTAACAAATATTCAAGCTTACCAAGAAGAACAAGTACAACTTAATCGTTTAGTACAGATGCCAAATCTGACAGAAACATTTACAATGTCAGATGGCACTACCGTTACAATTGACGTTGGTTATTTGTATCAAATTGTGGAAGATTTTGTTTATCATCCAAGATTTGATTATTGGTTACAATGTCTGTCTGAAGATCCAGATGTAATTTACTATCCTAGAGAAATAATTGGTTAAAGGAATTAATAATGACTACATACCTTAGAAAACTATCTAATACAGACATACAAAAATGGGCAGATGACACTCTTAATGCTCAAGAACTTCAGCAGTTTAACGCAGCACATGAAAAAAATATTCAGCTATGGCAAAGTTATGAACAGCAACAATTATATACTTCAGAAGATATTCTCGAAACCTGTTACAGTACTCTATTAGAAAGCAATATTGAGGTTAAAGTCGGTGAAAAGATTACTTTCGCGCCCACTACTACCATATATCCCGAATTTATTTACTGGTTGGATAGATACAATTCTGAAACCGGCGGGGACAGCTTAGTGTTAATAGATTAACAATATTGCAATTAGGATAACTTGACCATAATTCAGCTCTTTGCTATAATCAGAGCATGAATACACAATTCTCTATTCCAGATGCGGGTTGCACAATTGCTATTACTTTTGAATTTCCTAGCTATGTTATAGGAAGTGCAACAGTTAACAAAACAACAATCACTGGTATTGTTGAAAAAGCAACAAAATTTACTCCTCCAGATTTTGTTAGAATCGTAACAGATTTTGACAGCCCTGTACGTATCAGGGAAATTCCGTTATCTCGGGTTACTAATGTAGAATACGCAGATGGTCGTACAGCTAGGCAACAAGCGGTGAAAGATGATACCCAAGTTTGGACAGTTGACGGAAGTCGTGGATCCCGATACAATGTTATTCGTAACAAGAACACATGGACCTGCACTTGCCCAGGATTCCAATTTCGTAAATCGTGCCGCCACATCAAGGAGTTACAAGATGCGTAAACCATGGGAAATCGTTCAAGAACTAGAACGAGATAATAGCCGCTTGGCCAAAGAAACCGTAATCGCTATAGTTGCAGTACAAGGCCACGACGAGTTTTTTGAAGGCTGTAGATTGGCACTGGATCCAATGATTACTTTTGGGCTTAAACAAGTTCCAGAAAAGAAAGATACAACAGGCGATGGTCTAGGCCGCGAACTGTTCCTTGAACTGTGTACACAACTGAACAGCAGGATAGCGACAGGCAACAATGCCAGAGATTTGGTTCAGAGAGCCATGGCTATGGCTACACCAGCGGAATGGAACTCATGGTGTCGACGTATTCTAATCAAAGATCTTCGCTGTGGTGTTAGCGAAAAAACCATCAACAAAGCAGTGGAGAAAATTAATGCAGATTACATTGTACCTACTTTCGCTTGCCAGCTTGCTCACGATAGTGCTAATCATGAAGGAAAACTTCAAGGACAAAAACTTGTTGAAGTCAAGTTGGATGGTGTGCGTGTTATTACTATTGTTTGGCCAGATGGTCGTGTTCTTCAATTTAGCCGGAATGGCAAAGAGCTGGTAAACTTTGAACATGTCAAAGAACAGCTGGCAGCAGTAGCACACGGGTTCAATGAACCTATGGTGCTAGATGGTGAGATTATGAGCAGCAGTTTTCAGGATCTCATGAAGCAGGTACATCGCAAGGACAATGTGGCTGCTGGTGATGCTATTCTAAACTTGTTTGATTACCTTACACTAGAACAATTCAATAACGGTGGTGCAAGTTCTGCACAACAAGAACATCGTAGTGTTATGTTGCAAGAATGGTATGCCACCGTACAAGATGCCTTGCCTAATGTCACGGTGCTGAGTTATGAAGCAATTGATTTAGATACTGCGGTAGGTCAAGATCAATTTCGTGAGATCAATCAACGTGCCATTGCAGGCGGGTACGAAGGCATCATGATCAAGGATCCAGCTGCTCCCTACGAGTGCAAGCGTAGCACTGCCTGGCTCAAACTCAAACCATTTATTGAAGTCAGTTTGACTGTAGTGGATTTTGAACAAGGAACCGGTCGTAATGCCGGCAGGCTGGGTGCTATTATATGTGAGGGTGAGGACGATGGTCGTAGAATACGTGTACATGTGGGTTCTGGTTTTAGTGATGCCAATCGTGATGATTATTGGTTGGGTCGTGAAACGATTATGGGCACCATTGCCGAAGTACGTGCCGATGCTGTTACTCAAAACCAAGATGGCACTTACTCTTTACGGTTTCCGCGTTTCCTACGGTTTAGAGGATTTAGAGCAGGCGAAAAAATGTAAAGGACTGGTCATTGAAAAACAAGCAATCAAAGAACTCATGTACGGCGGTGTCAAAGAAATAATGAATAACAGTCGTTATTATCATCGAAGCAGTACCGGACGACAATTTAGCTCGTTCATCGAACCTGGCAAAATTGCAGTACAAGAGTTGGTGCATGAAATAGCTGCATATATAACTGATGCGGAAAATGCAGAACTAGATCAACGTGCCCGAGAAATGGTACTCAAGGAGTTAAAATCATGAAACTGCTTTTTGAATTCTTATTTGCAGTAATCTTTCCTTTTGTATATGTTGCGTATTTTTTTGTAGCTGTCACTTACAAAATAATAAAATCTAGTATATTGTATATTGTTGATCAATATTGCACTGTCAAAAAAGAATTTGAACGAGTACATGGGTCAGATATTTCGTAGAGCCGAACAGTATCTAGACCAAATTGCTCCTGCCAATATTGAATGGTTTGTGGAAATAGGCACCAGCCGTAATGGTGACGATGGCAGCACACGGACTATTGCAGAATGGGCACAACACTACGGCCGCGAATTATACACTGTGGATGTTGATAGCGAGAATCTTGGTTTTGTTTCTAAATTAAAGATTCCCAATCTAAAAACTTGGCTGGGCACGGGTGAACTGTTTTTCAAAACATGGTCCCCACATCTTGGTCAAATCAGTTTTCTTTATCTTGACAATTTTGACTGGGACTGGCATCCGGAAAATACCGAATCATTTGTTGTTGAACAGCAGGCTCGATATCGAAAACTGGGTTTTGAAATGACCAATGTAAACAGTCAACGTGCTCATCTTGAACAAATGATAGCTGCTTTACCGTATATGGCCAAACAAAGTGTTGTGGTCCTAGACGATACCTGGTATAATAAATGGTGGGGTCACTATTCAGGCAAAGGTGGTGCAGTGGTGCCTTACTTGTTAGCAAATGGATACAAAATTTTAGAAACCGAAGAACAACCAGTATATGGAACAATTATGGGAAGAGGTATTTAATGACTAGAGATGAAATAATCACAATGTTGCAGTCCGGTATCTGCGAAGTCACTTTTACTAAAGTAAATGGAGAACTACGAACAATGCCGTGTACGCTTAAAAGTGAACTATTACCTATTATTGATACACAAAACATACAAGAAGGCAAAACAAGAAAAACAAATATTAATAACTTGAGTGTGTGGTGTACAGATAAAAATGAATGGCGAAGTTTCAAAATAGCAAATGTGCAGGAGGTAACTCCAATGATCAAATCCTGGACTGTGACTTTAGAAGAAGATCCTGAGACTGGCGATCTTATGCTTCCTTTTACTGATGAAATATTACAAGAAGCAGGTTGGAAGGAAGGTGACACCATTGAATGGATTGATAACAAGAATGGATCGTGGAGTTTGGTAAAAAAAGATGAAAAAACAGACAAATAACAGTTGCATTTTCCAAAACATTCGCATATAATACTTGAATGCTGTAGTACAGCATATCTTATTTAGGAGATATTAGATGTTTAATTTAAACACAAAGCAAGGTAAGTTGTTCCGCGCTCTCGTCATTGACGGTGAGACACTGAGTGCTAGCCAAATTGCAAAGCGATTCTCAATCAAGAATCCAACGGCTACCATCAGCGAAATTCGTTACGCAGGTTTTCCTGTGTATGCTAATACCCGTAAAGCAGGTAATGGCGTTCGTGTAACTGAATACCGTCATGGTAAAGCTAGCCGTAAGATTGTTGCAGCTGGTTACAAAGCTATCGCAATGGGTCTAGTTGACTAATTCTAGTTGACTCAGTAAGAAAGGCAGCGCAATGCTGCCTTTTTTCTTGACCTAATAAATATTTTTATGCCAAGACATAGCTGGAATATGGAGCGTGACTTGCGTACCACATGGTGGCTTGTAGAAAAAGTACAAGGCAAGGAAATATACGCACAGAATTTATACGCTGCACTTTGTAACAACGAATTTGCACCCAAAGACATGTGGGGTCTACTGCAAAACATTCGTTGGAGTTGCACATGGCGGTACGCCGGAGGTCTAGTAGCCGACATACGTGGCGAAGGCGATTACATGACATGGTATTGTTCGGGTGCATGGAAAAGTGATTATGATGATTGCTTCCATGAAGAAGGATTTATAGCACCCGAGGTCAAAACTGATCTTGAGAGAATTGGTTGGTTAATAATTACGGAAAAATAAATTCAAAAAACTGGATTTTGTAACACGCTTGTAATCTTACGATGTTTAAATATTAGCGTGCAATGCACCTAATATGGAGATTACAAGATGAAGAAACTATTAGCAATACTCTTTGCTGCTATGGCTCTCAATGCTAGCGCCGCAGAATTTACCGGAGCGGGAGCAACATTCCCATTCCCGATCTATGCCAAGTGGGCAGAAGCTTACAAAGCTCAAACCGGCATAGGTCTTAACTATCAATCAATTGGATCAGGTGGCGGCATCCGCCAAATCAAGGCACGAACAGTTGATTTTGGCGCCAGCGACATGCCACTCAAGAAAGAAGAATTAGACAAAGAAGGGCTAGTTCAGTTTCCAGCAATTATTGGCGGCGTAGTACCAGTCTACAACATAGATGGTGTTGAATCGGGCAAACTACGACTCACACCAGATATCATTGCCAATATTCACCTGGGTAAGATTTCCAAGTGGAACGATCGAGCGATTGTTGAAATCAATCCTGGTATCAACCTTCCGGCACTGCCAATCGTGGTAGTACATCGTGCTGATGGTTCTGGAACAACATTTATCTGGACTAACTTCTTAAGCAAAGCCAATGCTGATTTTGCTAAAGCAGTTGGCGAAGGTCCTGCTGTGAAATGGCCGGTGGGTGTTGGTGGTAAAGGCAACGAGGGTGTAGCCACCCAGGTACAACGTATCAAAGGTGCCTTTGGTTATGTGGAATATGCATTTGCCAAACGCAATAAAATTGCCTTTGCACAGCTGAAGAACCGTGATGGCAACTTTGTATCACCTGATGATTCTACATTCAAAGCAGCCACAGCCAATGCAGACTGGGCAAATGCACCAGGTATGTATTTGTTATTGACCTGGCAAACAGGGAAAGATGCTTGGCCAGCAACAGGTGCAAGTTTTATTATAATGCACCGACAGCAAGCAGACGCACTAACAGGTCGTGCAGTTCTTAAGTTCTTTGATTGGGCATACAAGAACGGCGGACAGATGGCAACTGAATTGGAATATGTTCATATGCCACAAGATGTAATTCGATTAGTGCAACAAACTTGGAAAACTGAGTTCCGTGGTCCAGACAACAATCCAATTTGGAAATAATAGTATATAACTAAGCCCCTAAAGGGCTTTTTTATTAACATAAATAGATAGCAAATATTGAGTTTCAAATGGAATTTTGGGAATACCCGGCAGCATTTTTTGCTATGTTTTTTACTGACGTGTTCAATGCATACTACATACAAGCTATTCAGCAAAGTCGAGCATTGAAAGCGTCTACGTGGGCTGCTATACTATACATATTATATGCTTCTGCCCTAATAGGGTCGGCCCATAATCCGTATTTGTTGATTCCTGCAGTAATTGGTGCATTTGCAGGAACTTGGGTTGGTGTAAAGTATCGTTCACAATGAAAACTATAGCTCTGTTCCTTCATCAACCAAAATGCTCTGTACAATCAGTCAACGGAATAATTAGGGCATTAGGGCGCAATTACCGTTTTAAAATCTTTACAAAACACGAACTAGAAGATGATTTCTTTGACGATGTTGATTGCATAGCCGTTCCCGGAGGTGTTGGTGATAGCGACAGTTTTGATTACTTAATGCGTAACAATGGACAACACATTAGAAACTTTGTAGCAGCAGGAGGTCATTATCTTGGTATATGTATGGGTGCTTATTGGGCTGATACTGATTATCTTGGATTACTTGACAGCGTTAGAGTCAAGCAATATATAAAGCATCCCACTGCATGCACACGAAGGCCACACGCTAAACAAATGCCCGTTACCTGGAATGGTCAACGGCTAGGTATGTATTTTTACGATGGTTGCACTTTTGATGGATACAAATTTAATACCATATCTCAATACTATAACTCGGCTCCAATGGCAATCGTACAAAACAGAATTGGTTTAATTGGTTGTCATCTTGAAGCGGATCAACATTGGTATAATGATTATTCCTGGATGCGTAAGCATTGGAACGGTGGCAATCATAAGTTGTTGCTCGAATTTGTTGACCAGCTGATGTCAAGATAATATAATACACACATGCCGCTAGAAACTAAATGGTTGAGCCGGAGTCTCTAAAGCTCAAAATAACAGGTTCAATTCCTGTCTAGCGCACAAAAGGACACTTATGCCAAAAACTTACGATATCGACATTGAAATGACAGCCACAATTGGTACCACAACTGTTTCCAACATGGTAGTGGCCGCAGTGGAACGACAAACCGGAAGACAGGTATCAGACATTAGAGCAAAGTATGATGGTGACAGATTCGCCGGTTTTGATGTGGTGTTTGACACCAAATTGAAAGCAGTGACCGCATTTACTCCCGCCAAAGGTTTTATTCCTATGAACTTTGACGAAAACTAGTAAATACAGTTTTAAGGAATCATATGCGATACTTGATACTTTTATTATTGCTAGCAGGTTGTAGTAGTAAATATGATGAGTGCATAGATCAAGAGAGGGAGTCTTATCGTAGCAGAAATCCAAATGCTAGTCATGCGTTGATAAATTCAAAACAACGTGATTTTGAAATGATGTGTTCTAGTTACTTAAAGAAATAACTAATTAGATTTACGAAGCTCGTCAAAAGTTTGAACCACTGCTAACTTACTGGGATCTGCTTTTTGATCTCCGGGTCCGGGTAAGTTCTGCCATTCATCTTCGGCTACATCACATACTATTACTAGTTCATATTCGTGGCCATCTGAACCATAACATTTTACGGTATCGAAACCCACTATGCCTCGAGCGGCATCTTCAAGATGTTTTGCTAGAGATTTAAGTGCGGCTCGTTCTGCAACTATGTAGCCTCTAGTGCCAGGACCGGTATGCGGATAAAGGTGTATTCTTGATTTCATGTTATGTGTGCTATATCAGTTAATTTCATTTTCTTGCTACGATATACTGTAACATATTCTGAATTATTTTTATACCCCAACTTGCCCGTTCCCCATAGTATGGGCTGCTCGTGAAAACTGGTAGCATGTGGCAATATAACATCAAGATATCTACCATTACCAGTGCCTAGTGTGGCAAAGGTTATGTATTCTTTTGGTCCTGATTTAAACACACGATAGTTAGCAACTAGGCCACAGAATTCAACTTGTCCTGGCTTACGAATTTCTTGGCACACAGGAATAAATCTACCCGAACGCCAACGACCATCCTGTATCAAGTCTGCCACTTCACCGCCTTCGCCCGCGGCAGGCACGGCTCCGGCCAATTTGGCTTCTTGCCAGTATACCCATCTAGCGTATGAGCCTTGGCAATGTTTTAATGCCGCTTGCCAGAACTGTTCTGGATTGTGTGCTTTTTGATAAGCTAGTGCCCAGATCAATCTACCCAAGTTGATAGCATGAGCACGACACAGTCCAAAATGACTCAGTTCACGTAAGGCCAGCAGGACGTCATTTCGACGAGGATGGTCACCAATTTGTTGCATAAACTCAAACATCTTTTCTTCATTCTTCTTGGCAAATGCTCTACGCCACATGTCTGCTTCATACTGATCACATCCTAGTATTTCTGATATAAGTTCTATAGCATCATCTTCAAACACGATAGTCTCGCTCAAGTTGTCTCGGGTCCAGTCTTGAAACGCACTTGCACGCCTACGACCTTGTGTGGCCACTGGACGAATCAGTGCTGTGCCCAGCACACAGTCGGCACGACTTTGTGGACGTATGGCTCTAAACAGTCGCTTCATGGCCGGACTTTCGGCTTGTGTCACACCCAGCACATCGCCTCTACTTAGTAATGCAGCGGTGGCAGCATCTGTTTCAGGATAATCTAACAAATCTCTTTGATCTATTTCCCATAGCTGGCTTAGTCCGCGATTGGCTAGAATATCAATCTTAAAGTGTTCTAGATCTTCTATTTCATATTTGTCTAGTAATATTTGATTTTCGCCATTGATTAGACTTTTAGGTACACTACGATCAAATATCAATATGCCGCCGCAGTGTTTGCTGATACAGCGTTTTTTGCCCAACAGTTTGTCTGCCAGGCGTTCAGCTTCGCCCACATATTCAGCTGGCACCACATCTGCCAAATTAAAATTGCGTTTTAATCTGCCCTTGGCACCGTAGCGTTTGGCAGCTTCACGAACAGCCGACTTTTCTTTATACATTACATAGTTTGACACTCTAGCACTCTGCCCAGGCCATCTACGGAATATTCTGTTCATCACAGTTTCCTGCTGCCAGTGCGGAAAGTCTAGGTCGATGTCAGGTAGGTCATCGCGCCTGGGATTCATAAAGCGCGACAGTGGTATACGTTCCAGTATAGGATCCACATCACTGATACCCATAAGATAGCATATCAGGCTTGAGCCTGCAGATCCTCTAGTAATGTGTGGTATGTCTCGGGTTAAATCTAAAATTTCTCTTACACGAAGAAAATGTTTAGCAAAACCTAGTTTTGCGATAATTTCTAATTCTTCTTCGAGTCTTGAGTTGTATTCTTCGGTGTCTGGTATTGGTCGTGTAAATTTTTTAATTAGTATTTCAAGTTCGTCGTATCGATTCATTGTCCACCCATAATTGAAAGCCTTAAGCACAAATATTTATTGAGCAATGTAGACTTAGATTTATTCTATTGGAGTAATAAAAATATATTTGGTAAAAATCTATTAAAATTGCGTTGACAATAGACATTGTCAGGATATATAATATAATGCAACAAATTTTTATAAGGAGATTGTAAATGCTTGAATGTTTAATTGTAGGAGATAGTATTGCAGTGGGCGTAAGTCAAGTAAGGCCCGAATGCCACTCAATTGCCAAAAGCGGTATTAACTCACATGATTGGACAGCCAAGCATTTACACAAACTAAAGCCAACTCGACACTTGATCATCAGCCTAGGTGCCAATGATTATCGTGGCATCAATACCGAAGGACACATAAGATCATTACGCACCAACGCTCAAGCTGATAGAGTATTTTGGTTGTTGCCAAGCGCCAAACTAAAACCTCGACAGGTGGAGGCAGTACGGCAGGTAGCAGAGGAATTTGGAGACACTGTAATTCCAAGACCAGAAGATAATATTAGTCGGGACGGAGTACATCCCACATACAAGGGATACAAAATACTAGCAGAAAAAACAAGATGATAGAAACGCATAAGAGAACCATAGTAAGAGCAATAACATGGCGAATAGTAGCAACACTGGTAACCGCAGCTTGGACAGGATTAAGTGGTGCTATAATAATCAATATTTTTATGACTGTAGCACACTATATACATGAACGACTTTGGTTGAGATTAAGCTGGGGTAAACAAACCAATCAATAAATATCTATTTAGGAGCACCAAATGCTCACGACACTTGTGCTTGCTGTGGCACTAAACGCAGCCGAACTACCATACCAAGACCTAGAACGCTACTATTGGGATTGTGATACCATGTTCATGAAAGGCGAACTGGGTGGTCAAGATACCTGGAGTTGCCTGGCGGTAACAGACGAATTCCAAAAGCATTTTGCCACAAGAGATGACTTTATGATTTACTGGCACGAGCGTAGAATGCAGCAATGGGAGAGTCGTGGCTACTATCCGCCATTGGATTTCATATAACCCTAGTGAAAATCTGTAGACAAAAATCATGACTGTCAGGATACAAAAGTACCTAAATTTGCCATATAATAATGATACATACATTAGACATGTATGTGTCAAACTTTTAAGGAGAATCAAAATGGCATGGACTACACCAGCAGCACAAGATATGCGTTTCGGTTTTGAAATCACAATGTATATCGCAAATCGTTAATATATAACGATACACAGTTATAAGTTAGCCCTCCAGGAGGGCTTTCTTGTATAGTTTACAAAAATAAATAGTTATTATGCATAATAACTACTCTATGGATCTAAATCAATCAATACTTTCTGATAAATTTAAAAAATTATCGCCACAAAAATATTCTGTTTTTGCCAATGGATTTTTGTGTAATTGGTTGTATTCTACGTATCTAAAAGAAGTCGAAGCCACTATTGCTTATCCCAACTTGCTTGTTCAGTTTAAAAACAATCACCACATGGTGTTAAATGATTCAGACCTAGTGGACATTTGCAAATATTTTAATAGGATGACCCAAGATGAAACAGAACATGCAAAACTGCTAGAAACAATAATTAGTCAATGTTTTGATAAATCAATTGAAGCAGCTGATATACAAATGATCTATACGCATACTTTGAATGATTTAGCTCACATGGAGCTAACAAATTTATTAACAAAATATTACGTAGGTGAATGTCATTTATGGGCCGGGCTTTATTTGATTTATAAAAATTGCAAGGATACCAAAACTGCTAAAACATTTCATCGGCTGTTAACAGATGAGTCTCATCACAACAATAATATTTTTAAAATATACAAAAAAATTAAAAACAAAGTAAAATTAGATGATTGTTATTTTTTAAATGAAGTAACCGAGCTCAGACACTTTGGGTTGGGCTACGTAAAAAAAAATGTTCAATTTAGAAGACGAAACCAGTAAAAAAAGTCAGAACATAATTAAATTAGTTTACGATCACGAATGGCATCAAAAATTTAACTTGATTTTTTTAAAAAAAACATATAAACTTTACGAATTGTTTACCCCAGACTGCAAATTTGATCAATATTGTGAAATAATTAATAAATAAACAACAGTTGACAACAAAGATAAATAAATATACAATAGAGACTATGATGAATTCAGCACTATTACATAAATCGTTTATATCACAACCCGAGTCAGGGCAGACAGCCTATTGGATCGTGATTACACGCGGTGACAGTAATTGTGATCTGGGGGATTATAGAACCTAAGTGTAATTAACAAAAATTCTATAAAACCCCAGGATTCAAACCCTGGGGTTTTTGTTTTATAAAGGATGGGATGACGAAAGAACAAGATATCTTGTCGTTTCAAAAAAAGTTAGAAGAGCGTAATTTTGTTTTTAACGATAAGTTGCTTAAACAATTGGTTAAAGGTAAAATAGA
>Ga0194118_10001484_pt1 | contig 33326 bp, 56 predicted proteins | sample TA2MahsurfametaG_2_FD_148662 | JGI IMG/M metagenome (GOLD analysis project Ga0194118, IMG submission 148662) | Freshwater microbial communities from Lake Tanganyika, Tanzania - TA2015013 Mahale N5 surface | ecosystem: Environmental > Aquatic > Freshwater > Lake | place: Tanzania: Lake...
ATAGGTGGAGTAAGCTTTGGTGGTTACAACAAACCAAAACGCACACCAAACCATCCGAAAAAATCCCACGCGGTCCTTGCCAAAAAAGGTAACAAAGTAAAGTTTATCCGGTTTGGTCAACAAGGCGTTGTTGGATCACCAAAGAAAAAAAATGAATCTTTAGCTTACAGAAAGCGTAGAGAATCCTTCAAAGCACGGCATGCGCGAAATATTGCAAAAGGAGAAATGTCCGCAGCCTACTGGGCTGACAAGGTCAAGTGGTGAACTTATGACAGATATGATTATCAGCAACATAGGTTATGGTTTATTTGTATGTTTGCTTGCGATTAGAATTTATGTAGGTATTAATTTTCTTGATAAAGAACCAAGAACATGTGAAGTTTGCGGAGTTGATCATGATTCATGAACCATATTAGACAAGGAGTGCGAATAATGGCGAAAGCAAAGAAGCGCAAAGCCAAAGCAAAACCCCGCGCTAAACGCGCAAAGACGACGAGTGGGAAGCGGTTCCGCGCCAAAATCGCTGCACTTTGCCCCAACTATTTGATAGATGAAGATGGCGACGGGCAAATCGTTATCTACACGGGTTTGATGGACGACGGAAATGACAACTATGTGTTGTTTGACGATGAGTCGGAGATGGCTTGGAAAGATGGCGCTCAATACTGGCCTGGTTCGTGACGTTTCTTAAAAGACAGCAAATGAGTATGTTTGATACATGATTCATCAGATTACAAGGAGTACCATGGAAATGCCGATGAAAAACGAATATAAGTATGTTAGAAAGTATCGCACATTTGGCAAGTATTTATTGGCAAGTGGCATAGTATTATATCTTGTATTTATGATAACTTTTGTTAGTTCATGTATGGGTAACAACTTATGATACACGATCCTTCAGAATACAAAGCGTCAATAGTTCTGACATATCAGCAGATGTGGGAAGTGTCTAAAGCCATATCCGCTCGGATAGCTGATTGGGTAGGGGCTGGAGTTTTGTCTGAAAAAGATTTAGAAATAAATTGGTTGACCCAGGTTCAACAAATTCTAGAACCGCACATTAGCTATGCGGTAGACGAATGGGAAAACGAATTGGTTGACAAAGAGATACTTGATTTGGATCAAGCTATAAATAAAATGTTAGAAGAAGACGGCAGTGATAGCTGATCATCATAATATATTAGATACCACAGAATTAGATTTATTTTTTGTGGGAACAATTATAGTATGCGCTATAATAGCATTTTATGTCAAACGATTATTAAATCGACAGGACTGATATTTATGGATGACGAAGATTTGTCAGAATTTAACTGTGTTCAATGCGGTGTTAACACATTGAAAATATTTGAATATTATGCATTAAAAGATGATGTTTGGGCGCTAGCCCAAACAGAAAAGGGCATGCTTTGCATAACGTGTTTTGAAAGCATAACTAAAATTACTTTGAATGGAAATCATTTTATTGATTATCCAATCAATACTGGTAATTTTATACGTTCTGATCTTTTGCAAAATCGAATAAACAGTTAATTTTTAATTTTATTAAGCGAATTAAAAATAAATTTTAATTTGCTTAATAATCAAGTAACGTGTGCACACGTTACAACGGGGTTAAAAACCGTATGGCCCAGCCAGTGTTTTAACAAGGGGAGCGAACCGTCCCCCCACGATTTGGGCTGTTAGCTCAGTGGTAGAGCAGCACTTTTACAAGGTGAAGGTCGTAGGTTCAAACCCTACACGGCCCACGAAGGAGAATAAAAATGAGTAATACTATTGATAAAATATATTATATTCCAAGTATGCCAGAAAATTATTATGGGCAGACTTTGTCAGTGTCCAATATAGATGTTAATTCATATATTTGGATTGGTAATAACAGAAATGCAGAATTGTATAAATTAATAAGCAAAGAAGTTGTTGATTTAACTGTTAATCATTCGGAGATTGAATACAGATTATCTTTTGAAAGATCTTCAGATAAAACAGTGTATCACGCTATTTGCGATGTTAATACGCGTTTATCTGTAAAAACTTTTAATTCTTAGGAGGCTTTATGGGAATGGATGTTTACGGAAAAAATCCTAAAAATGAAACCGGTGAATATTTTAGAAACAATGTTTGGTGGTGGCATCCTTTGTGGGAATATATAGAGAATACTTTTCCTGCAATAGCTGGTAAGGTGGAGTATGGTCATTCAAATTCTGGAAGCGGACTAAACTCTGTCGATGCAAAAAAACTTGCTGATAAATTGGCAGTGCATATAAAGAATGGTTCTGTCAAACAGTATCAAGAATCTTATATGAAGAATTTAGAAGAATTAGAACTTGAAGACTGTGAATACTGTGATCAAACTGGTCTAAGAAAATGGGCACCGGGGAGTTTTGTTTATTTAGAAGAAGAAAAGAAAGAAAACGTCCTAAAAGATGAATTAGGAAATATTATATTGACATGCAATGCTTGTAATGGTTTAGGTAAAAAGAAAAGCTTTCAATGTAATTATCCATTTTCTGAGGAGAATGTAATAGAATTTCAAAAATTTTTAGCCAATTGTGGCGGATTTTCAATATGGTAATATCAACAAAAGGAAAGTTATGAACAAGAAAAAAATAATCATACAACAAGCTATATCTAACAATTTTGAAAATGCACATTTCATACTTTATAAGTTAAACAATAAAGGCGTCAAGGAAGTTCTTTACTTTAAAGAAGTAACTAGAGCATCAAAAAATAATAAACCTTTAAACTTTTTTGGCGTTAAAACTTCTAAATATGGAATTAGAATTTCCCAAGGGGCAACCCATTGGTGTTTAGCTATCTTGGGAAATGAATCAGCTGATGTATTGGTGGAAGATTTTATTCCAGAACCAATGACAAAAAATCAGTATCAACTTAATGATGATACGTATGTTCATGTGAATAGATACAATAAAAATCTTAAATTTTCTATTGGTCTTTCTCAAGAAGAATTATATAATAAACGTAAAATTTCTAAAAAAGAAATGGAAGAATTAAATAAAATAGCCCAAATGCTTCAGTAGTTTAATGAAGGAGAATGTTTTAATGAAAGATTATTCTGAAATTATTAAAGATATTACCAATTCAATTCAATACGAAAAAGAAATGATTGAAAAGGCTTCTAATATAATTTCAAATGCTATTAATTCGACTATTGCTTATAAAAATGAAATGCAAGAAAAACTTGATTTATTAAAGCAAGATATGATTAGTCCTTTTTTGGAAATTAATCCAAATATTGTTTCTACAATCAATTCTCTTTTATTAACTGTGGAAAATACTCTAACTTCTTTGATAAATACTTGTAATGAAATTTTGGCAATTGATAATTCTAACCGAAACACACACATTTATAATCAAGCTATTGTAGTTGAAAAATTACGAAATGTTTTAGTTGATCTTAATGCTAATTTAATTTCAATAAGAACAAATCCAGATATCGATCTTAATAATATATCTTAATATCAATAATTAGGAGTCTTTATGTCAAATAATCCTGAAGATATTTTTAATCAAAATGATGATGACATTTTCCAAACTAATGAAAATACTTCTCAAAAAATAAGCGAAACAATAGCAAATCGTATTGCTGGCGAAAATGCTGATTTCAAAATAGATACTTCAGATTTGTTGACAAAAGCAGGTCAAGTTGATTCTAGGGCAAGAATAGTTATTGCTTTGCTAGAAGCTGCAGGAAACTGGGGTGATACAACTCATAATACTGGTTTGACAAAAGCTATATTTCATGTCTTGGATCAAATGACTGATAGTCGCTTTAGTAAAACCTACGAATTCTATCGGCTAGAACAGAATATTATTCAGCAACAAGTGTTGTTGTATGTTTTGGAAGAAATGATTGTTGATGATTCTGATGAGTTGAAAGAATTGGTGTCCGCTCTTAATGTTGATATTACTCCTACTTTTATATTGACTTATATTAAAACTTTTCATAATATTTTAACTCATACGATTAATAAGCATAAAATTGTTTATCAAATATTGTCTAAAGAATTGGAAATAAAACAAGAAGAAAGTATTATAGACAATAAAAACGAAATAGCTTCTATGTATAGTGTAAAAGCATTTGTGTATTCTCATGTGGCTAAATCACTTAACAAAAATTATATTTCTTCTAAACGCAAAGAATATAATTTATGATAAATACTTTGAATTTAAAATATGATGATTATTGGACAAATTCTTTTTATCCAAAGATTGCTTTATTTGTAGAGTATGAAAAAATAAAGAAAATATATAAATCTAAAATAAAATTAATTTATTCCATACTTACTGCTTGTGCCGTTGCTCAGATTAGTTATGCTTTTATAAGCCCTCCTATAGCTATTCTAATGTCTCTAGGCATTATAATTCATGAATTGGGTCATTATATGTATGGAAAAGCTTTTAACGCGAAAGCGTCTTATCCATTGTTTATTCCTGTTCCATTTTTATTAATAGGCTTAACTCATATAGCAGACATAGATCCTGCAAATTTACCAATGATTTCTATGGCGGGTTTGTTGTTGGAATTTATTTATATTTTATTTATGATTTTTTATAATAGTTTTTACAAATTTTATAGCATAAATATTTTAATAACATATTATTTAATTTCTTTTATTTTTAACTATTTTGGATTTGACGGTAAAAAATATCGTCAAGCCAAACAAAAGTGAGGAATATTATGTTAATGCTTTTAAGTCCGTTTATTATCATAGGTGTAGTATCAAAATTGCGCAATATACAATTGAGTAGCATAATTGAAAGATATGAAGAACAACTATTTGTGGATTATACTTTTGCTTCTATTGTCAACAATTTGGATTTGGACGAGAAAACGGAGAGCGAATAGTGAAAAAACAAGAAAATATAAAACAGTTTTTAGATGAATGTTTTTTTGATATAAACGGATTTTCTTCTTTAAATCCTAATCATTCTGAAGTAATTAAAATTCTTACAAAGATGTTTGTAGGAGTATCAACTGCTATATGGTCTTTTATAGAACTTAAAGAACATTTAAAACTCAATAGAAAGTATAAAAATTATGACGGACAATTTTGATTACCAAAACAAACTTACTTCTTTTACATTTTCTATGACTGCTGCGGCAAAAACCAAAGAGGAATTAAATAAGAAAGTTAAAATTTTGCAAGAACGGATAGACAAATTGGTTAACGATTTTACAATTGATGATTTACCAGTATTGAAACCGATTCTAAGTTTGACTCGATCCAAAACCGATCTAAAGAGATTAGCTAAAGCTGTAGATAGGGTTGCAGATATAGTTGAAATTTATGATTCTCTAAATGGTAAATTGAAGATTGTTGAAATGGTTGAAACTGATCCAAATTGGTTTGCTTCTACCTTTGGAGACTTTGAGAAAGATATTGATAATGCAATAAACAAAATCATGGCTGTAGATAAGGAGGACCCTAATGATTGATTATAGTATTGTAACTAAAGACGAAACTCAAAGCGCTACTATCCGAGGCACTGTAAAGTCTTTTAATCTTGACCATGTTACCGAAAAAGATTTGACATCTTTTTATGTTAACTTTTCAAAGTATGCATTTATAGACACTGGTTTGTTGCCGTTAGATGGTACTGGATTATTGGCTTATCGTCAAGCCGGTAATCATTGTCAAGTAGTTGTACAACATGTTCCAGGAGTTTCTAGAATAATATGGGGCAAATACGAAAATGATACAAGTGCTCAAACATATCATCTTGCGCAGCCTTACAGAATTTATATAGGAGATTTGCTTGATGGTAATTTTTATGGCGCAAGAATGTTTTATTCTCCTGTGCCAATTACTTCTCCTAATCAAGTTTTATATCATGTCAATTTGCCAAATATTAATTGTAAAGGTTATCGCGGAAACGCTGTCGGATGGGTTTGTTTGTATCATAATGAAAATTGGACTGACATTCCTTTGGGGGAAAAAGTTTTTCGCATTATAGAAAGATGTTCTGGTTCTGAAGCTTACAATGACAATAACATGTCAGAAACTGATGGTCCGAGATTTTACAGAGATCATTATTCTGCGAGAGCAATGAATAATGAGTTACTTGCGGATGATTATAAATATTTATGGGATCCTTTTGAATGGCATAAAAAGACTGATAAAGATGGATTTCAATGGACTCTCAATGAATCTTTGTGGATACCTGTTCTTGTGCAAGATAAGGATAATCAATCGCAACATTATCATAATGGAACTCCATTGACATTGGGAATGGCAATTACTGGAGACTATGCCGCATACTATAGTGATAAGAATAAAACAAAACCTGTCAATGCAATAGCTAGAAAAGATAAAGAGTTTAAAGATATTAATAGTTTTGCTTTTATTAAAAAAGCTTATGCTGATAGCGCAGTAATAAATAAATCTTCAGATTTTTATAATCCTTATGAGAGTGTAGAATCTTTGCGAGAAAACTATTTTTTAACTGCTAAATCTCACAGTAAAGTTGTTGACGCGGAACTTGAAGAAGACGTACTTGAAATTGAAAATGAATATGTTACCTGCTCTTGTTGTCAACATGATACATCAAAAGATGATGCACATGTAGTTCAAAATTATTATTATTGTCCTGATTGTTTTGAAGAAAATTGTGTTTATGTAGCAAGTCGTGATGAACATTATCATACGGATTATGTTACCTACATTGATAGGTACGGCGAATACTTCCATAATGATGATATTGTAACTTGTTCAAATTGTGATAGTCATTTTCACCTTGACTATGTAGTAAAAGGATATCAACCTTATTGGAATAATGATAAGGAAGAATACGATCTTTGTACTGAATGCATCAAATCCCCTGAACAACAAATAGGTGCTATACCTTGCGCAAAATGCGATGATTGTTCAACACTTATGCCAATTTATGAATCTTATCCTAGTTATTACAATCGTTATGCTTACATTGAAAATGATAAACTTGTTGTGAAGTATACTTGTAAAGCTACTTGTTCAAATGGTGTATACGAAGACAAAATAATTTGTCCTTGTGGACAACTTAAAGTAAATGTTGAACATGATGAATATACTCCGAGTTTAGAGAAAATGCACGAACTTGGAATTGTGCAGCATGTAGACGATACAGTTTGTCTTACAATTTCTGAAGATAAAAATTATTCTTTTTATCCGTTAAAAGAAATACTTGATTATGCTAAGTTACCTTATGATTTTGATAAAAATATAATTAATTCTCCTGTATATAACAAAGCATGCAAAGGCTGCACATGCTTTAATTCTGACAATAAACTTGTTTATGATCCTTCAAAATTTAACATAGAGACTTTAGAAGAATTAAAAATGATTCATATTATTATGAATCACGAACAGGACAACATTCTTATGAATGCAAATATTGTTAAAACATTCGAATTACCGTAAAGATAAGGAGAATATATTATGACTGAAACACAGAATGGTATAACTATAAATGATTTAGATTTTTTCTATATGCCCAATGGAGTCCCGTGCTTTTTGGGAAATAAAGAAAATGTTATAAATATTATAGAAAATGATTTGCAATTCACTATATATTATATCTTAACTGACAAATCAACTTTTAAAACATATACAAAAACAGAACCTAGCGGTTATCAACAAATACCTGGTTCATATAGTAGAATTTGGACCAGCGGTAAAACAACTGAAATTGTTGAAGAAGATCGTCAAATGTGTTTGTTTAAAGTTGTTAAGAATATGATTGGCAGAGTTTGTCAACCTGTTGAAAACGATGCTTTCGGAGAAACTTTTGTTGGTTTGGAAGCAGAAGCTATATACAACTTGCCTGCAATTCCTAAAACTCTTATTGCTAAACTAGACGAGTTTTTCAGATTGGTTCATGCCCAACATGGCACTGAATCAATTGTTATGCTAACTTTTGATACAACAAATATGACATCAGATTCTTGGGGAATCCTAGTTCCTAAACAGGAGAATACTTCTGTTCATTGTAAGTATGATCCGGAATCTATAGTAGAAATGAAAGAAGAACATTTGTCCATTGTTGGTTCAGTTCATTCTCATCCGGAAATGGCGGCTTATGCTTCTGGTACAGATCATGAGGATCAAGCTGATTTTGATGGTCTACATATTACTTTTGGCTGGCAAAAGACAAAAGATAATAATGCGACTCAATACCATATTGAGATGCAAATGGCCGGGGTAGCTTATACTTTGAAACCTGAAGATGTCTTTGAAATTGAGACTAAAATAAATGATCCAGATCCAGAAGTTGTTAAGTGGACGGAGAATGTCTCAAAAAAAGCCTACCCCCCGTATTCGGCTTCGGGGGACACAATCAAGCAGCCGTACCAGCAGCCACATCAACAACCACAAACAACCAGCAATACAACGACGTCTACTACGGATATTGGTCGTAGCACGCGCCAAAATCTTCTTGGCAGTATAACTGATATTCATCTACAGGATGATGTTATTCTGGTATGCGAAGTAGAGCCCTATGCTCAAGTTGTTCATTGTCCATTGTGTGAATATGAACTCTCTACTGTTGATATAAACAATAGAATGTGTTCTGGGTGTGAAGGTATAATTGCAACACCTTCAGACAATGTTCAGGATATAATAGCAAGCGTTAAATATCATGAAGAGTCTAAGTATGCGTGGCTTATGAAAGGTATGAAGCCGCCTAATACACATGAGCTATTTAGTAAAATATATCTTTATTGTAAAGACAACGATGCAAAAGACATGTTTATGTTGATTTACGATGATGGATTATTGCCACAATATGATAAAAATAATTCTAAATCACTTGATCCAGCTGATGATGATGAAGAATTTACTTTATGTTGCAATAAACCATTAAGTGAAATCTACAGTGAAGCTTGCAGTTCTTTATGCAGTGATTGCGATCGTCCAATAACTCATGAACATTTAGTTCTGTTTCAAGATGCACATATAGAAAAAAACATTACCTTTTATTCATATGAAAGTGAATGTTGGGAATGTAAAAACTATGAAACAGAACTATGTCCACCGTATCGTAATCTCATCATTGATTGGATTCGAAACGGAGAAGTTCCACAAGAAGAGTGCATAGCTGAAATATGCGATTCTTTTCAACCAGTTCATCCATATTCAACCGAAGCTACACAGTCAATAACAAACACTGCTTGGCAGAACGATTAAAAGGAGATATTTTGTATGTCAAATAAACAACATAGATTTATTTTGATCGGAGCAGGCGGTATTGGAACTTGGCTTGCTGCTGGTTTAGTGAGACTTCTAGAATGGAAATATCCTGGATCTGCTTTGATTATAGTTGATGGAGATACTTTTGAAGAAAAGAATAAAGAACGGCAAGATTTTACTAAAACAGGAAATAAAGCTACAGTAAAAGCTTATGAATTAACTTCTCAGTTTAATCAAACAAATATTATTCCTGTTCCAAAGTGGATAGTTGGTGAAAACTTTGAGGGAGTTGATGATGAAAATTCATCAAAGATAAAAGCTTCACAACTAATAACAGACGGTGATGTAGTATTTGCTGTGGTTGACAATTTTGCTGCTAGAAAAATAATCTTTGATGCTGCTAGTAATCTAAATCATATTGATGTTTTTACTGGCGGTAACGATGACGCTTTATTTGGCTCTATATATCATTATCAAAAACGCGACGGAAAAGAAATAACTGAACATCCGGTTGTAACCCATTCTGAATATGAGAATCCGCCAGATAAAAATCCTGGAGAACTTTCTTGTCAAGAAAGATCAAAAATTCAAGGAGGCACTCAACTTCTTGCAACAAACATGGCTGTTGCAGCGTTTTTGCTGGCCAGAACCCAAAAGATCATAGTAAACGAAGAATCCCCTACAGAAGCAGAGATATACTTTGATCTTGGTTTAGGTAGGGCTGAACCATATGATCGAACTGTAAGTAAAACAATGGCAGAAATAGCAAAATAAAATAACAAGGAGAAAAGAAATGCAAATAAATAACAATTCCACAGGAAACCCTTCTGGAGGTATTGCGAATGTGCGCTTTGGCGTATATTCTCAAAGTACTCCTGTTGTAGGTAAAACTGTAAAAGAAATACGTGAACAATTTGGAAAACTTTGGGGTATTCCTTCGGATGCCACTGTTTACAAAGGCAAAGACAAAATGGATGATAACTATGTTGTTCAGGCAAATGACAACTTGGAATTCCATCGTCGAGCTGGCGAAAAAGGTAACATCTAATTTATTTAAAGTTTGTGGGGGAGGCTAGTTCTTGAACTATCCTCCCCCACATCAACAAATATTAACGAGGTATTCTATGCTTCTTTCTCAAATCAAACTTGGCACACCTTCTTTATGGATGAAAACTAAAGATTCATATCGAATGATTGATTATTTATTAGCTTCTAATTTGCGTGAATTTTATATGATTCATTCTGATTTTGGTTTTAGTAAATTTGTGGACAAACAATGGTTGCCTATTTTGGTGGATAAATTTGATCCTGAAAATGGGAGTTCAACTCAAGCGGTTACTTATGATGTAAGCCTTGCTTACAGTTATCTAAAACAAGAGAACCTTTTGCATCGTTCTACTTTTATACATAATGTAGTAAATAATGTTGACGTGTTTGTTATGCAGTATGGAAATCTTATTGCTTCTTCTTTGAGAAATTACCGTGAATCTTTTTATGAAGATGATGTGTATTCTTTCCCTTTGCAACACGTTGTATTTTCTCATCAAGATTGTCCTGAAACCCACAAATCTTTATTTACTCATATTGAATCTAGTCCAATGTCATTGGATGAAATTAAATCTATATTATTTCATTTTAATAATGTTAGCGATGGTATGTTTGTTAGTGAAAAAGATGTGGAAGATATTGCTAAAGCTGGTTCAGGTTTATCGGAGTTTGAATTTATCAATTTGTCTTTGCTTTCTATCATTGACAAGAAGAAGATAAATCCTGAATATATTTATCAAAGTAAAATGAAGAACATTAAACAAAATGGAATTCTAGAAATTATAAAGCCTACTAATTCTTTTGATAAAATTGGTGGACTAGATTTGGCTAAAGATATTGTAGCCAAAATAGTATGGTTATGGAATAATCCACAAAAAGCAAAAGAATACGGAGTACAACCAATAAGGCGTATGCTTATGGTTGGAGTGCCTGGCACCGGCAAATCAGCAATTTGTGAAGCTACCGCAAAAGAATTGAATCTAGATTTGGCTCGCACCGGCGTTAGTCAAGTCATGAATTCTTTTGTTGGTCAATCAGAGTCAAACATGCGTGCAGTTTTTCAACAAATTAAAGTTATGGCACCGCTGTGTGTTTGGATTGACGAGTTTGGTCGCGATCTATCTGGTGGCGCCAGTTCTTCATATGTAGACGGTGGCACTACTGATCGTGTTCATGGTGAATTTCTAACTGGTCTACAAGAGCTTCCTGAGAATGTTTTCTTAATTTGCGCTGCAAATCAACTTGAAAACCTTCGTCCAGAAATGCTTCGTGCAGACCGTTTTGATAAAATTATGTTCGTTGGATTACCTTCTTTTGAAGAAAGAAAAGAAATATTTAAAATATATCTTAGTGATATTCAAACTGATTATGAATATGATTATGATAAATTATCCGAAGCGACTTGGGGTTACACTGGTGCAGAAATAAAAGCTTTGATTAGAGAAACTAAATTTAATGTAGTTTCTTCTCAAGTTCGTAGTATAAATGATGAAGATATCATCAATCAATCATATTATATGAGAAATATACTTTGGAATAAAAATAAAGAAATGATTAAAGATTTGTACAAGTCTGCTCTTCAACAGTGGGACTTTGCATCAAGTTCTCAATTTAATGAAGCAGAATCTATAATTTCTGGAAACTATGGTAAAGTGCGTTCTGTAACAAAATCGAAAGGAAATTGGTAAAATGAGTCAACCTAATTTTGACGTAAATGAATTTATAGATAGTGTTAAAGATGATAATCAAGAAAATGACAATGTCATTAGTCAGCCACCTAAAGAATACAAGACTGAATTGTACAAGAAATGGTTTAAATCAAAATCTCAAAGCGGTTTTTTATCGATAAAACCATGGTTTGAAGGAATGAAATTTAAAATAGACATTGGTAAAACTTCTTCTGAAGGAAAGTTATTAAGTAGCACAAATGTTTACGTAGACGCTATGGATTTTGCTGCTTATCTCAATGCTATAGTTTTTGGAACTGCTTCTACAATATATTCAGCCAATGAGAAACTTGGTTTACCGAGCGGTGAATCTTTTGCTTCTTTTGGTGGCGCTGATATTAATGGAAAACCAGTCAGTAGAATTTTTAAATCACATTATTGGCAAAATGGTGATTCTTTTGATTCTAATGCTTTTGTTTGGAAATGTGGCCATTTTGGAGCACGAAAATCAGAAACGGGTGCTTTTATTCCAGATTATAAGTCTCCGTTATCTGTTGATTTCTTGAAGGTTTCTAAACAGGAAATATGTTCTATATCATATCTTTTAAATATTTCTTTGTTTGGTTATGTGTCGAACAATCCCAACTGGTATGATCAATAGTAGGGAGATTTATTAATGAGTGATCAAAATCAAGATTACAGGGTACAGATAGAATCAATACTGCTTGCTGTTGCAAATAAAATGGAAGAAAGAATGTCTGTATACGAACAGCGTTTAGAACAAATAGAAAAACAGATTGCTACTTTGGTTGTAGGATTTGGAGAACAGGCTGTTTTCGTAGAAGCATTGCTTTCTCAAATTGCCTTTGCAGATGAAGGTGGACGAAAGGCATTTCAAGATTCGCTGCAAGAGTCTAGAAAACAAATGTTGAATATAATGAAAGAAGGGGCTGATGATTTATTGGGCTCAACAGATTCAAACATTGCCCCATCCGTTAAAAGCGTGGCTGAACAAAAGTTATCTAACTGAAATTTCTAACGGATATTGCGTACTTTTTGTTCATCCTGACACTTATACTTTAATAAGTAAGGATTTTTATTATTTGTCAATTGTGTATCCTCTTGTAAAAGAGGTGCATAATGATACAAATTCTTTTTTTATTCTTCCATTTAACGATTTGTTACCATACATAAAAGATGGCGACTTAAGTTTTTATAATTTTTCAAAGGAGAGCGTATAATGACATTTCCATTGCCTGCTTTATCCAAATTTAATAAAAGATATGTAAATGGTCTTTTATCGAATCTGCGGATACCGTTTATTGCTGAATATTATGCTTATATAGAAACAGATCAACTTTCTGTTTTGCAAAATTTTCACAAATACTTTAGACCTGATTCTATTGAACGACAGTCTGATTTGCATTTTTCTTCTTTTACTCAAACAAAGAAAGAAAAAATACAAAATAAAGTTTCTGAAATAGGTACACAAAAAAGATTTATATATCCTTTTAAACTTTCACAATTAATTGAAGACCATTTTTCAATTTATCCATTATCAGAAGTTGATTTTGTATTTAATTATTATATTTCCACAAATAGAATAATTCGCGTTAATGATAACAAATCAACTGAATATTTGTTGATTAAACCTAATCCCTTTAATAAGGAAGAATACACTTCTCTAAAACAAGAATATGATTCTAAATATTCTTTTAAATCTATTCAACTTGCCATAATGAACGTAGCTGATGTTACGGCTAGATACAAAAAGGATTATGAAGCTATGTTGATAAAATTGGAAAAATTGAATGAAGAAAACATTAGTTTAAAGAACCAAATATGTTCAATGAATGAACAGATTATAAAATCAAACAGTTATACTTGGCAATGAAAAGGACCCTATTTATATGAACACATTTGCTGTTTCTTTTAATAATTTACAGTATGATATAAATCTTTACTGTGTTAATTCTAATCACGAGGATTATAAAGAAGCTGTTCAAAAAAATTCTATGTCAAAAATAGATTTTGAATCTTTGGAGAATGGTCTTTTTCTTATTCCTTTGTATAATTTCTCGTTGCCAATTAAAGATGGTGAACGTGTAATAAACTGTTATTACAAAATTTCTGATAACTATGAGATTGTTACGTGGAACGATAGTAATTTATCTACTATAATTATAACTGCTTTTAAATTGCATGTTAAGTCGTTACTTGTTAACTGTTCTGATGCTTCAAATTCAACAGGTATGAGTTATCTATCTCGTCAATTGTTTCCAACCAATTCTCTTCAAGGTGGTGTGATATATTCATCTACTTTGAATTTGATTGCAGATGTTGCAAAGAGAAAAGTTCCCCAACCTCTTTGCAGTTTTTATTCTGATCCAGCTATTAAATTTTATTCGAAAACTTATCAATACGCAAATTCAACACGTACGCCAAACTGTTCTCACCCGGTACTTGTTAAACACCAAGAAAAACCAATAGGCTGTAGCTATTCTGACCATACAGAATGCGCTTATTTTCAGCAGAATAAACAATTGATAAGAACAGATTGCTATAATGATAATGTTGAAAGTTCGCAAGTTTCAAAATATGAATTATATAAATCTATTTACAATAATTCTAGTGTTGTTTATCTAATTATGATTAATGATAAAATTCATAATCAACTAACGTATTTTTATAATTTCTTCAGTGAAGTAGATGAATACTATACTGTAGAAGCTATAAAGGAATACGAAAATGTTATTAGGACAACTTCAAATAATGTAAAAGTAGAAAATCTTGTTGATTCTGATGATTCTAAGAAAAATAGTTATCTTCTAAACCTTGTTAGTTAGGACCAATATTATGACTATGCCAAAAGTTCCATTTGATTATCAGCATGTTAGCGAAGATCTTGCCGAAACTACTTATTTTATAAGTTCTGTTGGACAAGTTCATAAGGATTATGTTCACATTCTAAAACAGGATCCACCAGCTACTGCGATTGGCAATGGATTTTTTGATTCTATTCAATCTCAACCGTTTAATTATACTTATATTAGAATGCCAACAAATCTTTTCTTTCATAAAATTCGTACCGAAAACACCAATTTTATTAATGAAATGGATAATTCTGTTGATGATTTGTTAAAAGTATTTCCGATTGCTACTCGGTATATAAATTCTTCAAATCATATGGTTGTTGAACGCCCACCTTTTAAAGCTACTATTCGTTTTACCCCGGCTCGGGCTCAAAAAGTTTTCAACACAAAAACCAATGTAGTTAAAGAAGTTTGGGTTCCTTGGCAAGTATATATTGTAAATTTTAATTTGTATCGTAACGCATACAAAATGAAAATGTTTTTTAGAGACGCTCCTTTGTCTTCTGTAAATTCGCGCTTATATGATCCGTGGACAACAAACCTTTATGCTGATAATGTTGTATGTTTTGGGTCTGACGGTGTTATGGTTGAATCGCAAATCAACAGCATGCCTAGTGATCAAAGAACTTTGAAGAATGTTTTTGATATTTTGTGTATGTCGTATTGGATGGGTGGTTGGAATGGGGATATCCTTCCTTCTTGGAATTCCTTGCCAACATGGCTTAGAATTCCTCATGAAACTGATCCTAGAATAACTGAATCTTATTTTAAAAACGAAACTGACTTTAATATCTATAATCAAGCGCTTTCAAAAACTGTGTTTACAAAACACAGACACAAAGAATATAAGCAGTACGTTGAACTTTTGGATATTTGGTCTAATTATTCACTATCTGATGTTTTGCATTTGATGTCAAAGTATAAAAATAATTACAATAATAGTGAAAAAACAAATGTTGCTACTTTGAAGAATCAATTAGCAGAATCGGCACAAGAGGACATGTATTATTGCGAATCCAGTCATCCACATTATTCAAATAGTGGTTTATTTTTACTTGAAAGAGATCTTGCTTTATTCTTTAAGCATCATGAAGCTAATTGGCGTCCCCATGAAATTTCTGGACAAGTAGATATTCTTACTTCTCGGGATCGTAATAATACTGATTATTATTTGGAAGAAACTTTTGAAATACTTCCCGGAATCAAACAACGTTCTTATCAATTTTTGATTCAGGAAGAACTTCATGAGCATCTTAGTAAGATAATAGAATACGCAAATAGAAAGTATCCAATTAAATCTAAAAATCAAACAAACTATCAAACTGCCAATTTTGCATTTGGTGGATTTGAAGATGTTATTTTTGAAGAAGACAATCCTAACGATCTCTACTAAAAAGGAGGATTTGTAATACTATGGATAGTGTAAGTAAATTTACCACTTTTAGTCGTTGGTATAGTTATTTTATAGGTGTAGATGACGCTGGCGCAAAATATTACAAAGATCCTGAGAATAGAGCCAGATTGACTTCTCAAGAACCAGATATACTTAAAAAACATTCAAGAACAAGAGAATTTAAAAACGCAATTTCTTTTAGCACTGAAGTGCATCATAATGCATCTGTAATATCTAGTGCAAATACTCCAGTGTATTATTTTAGAAATAAAAAGTGTTTTGATGATTTGAATGAATTGTTCGGATTGGCAAGTTATAAAGCTAGCGGATTTTTACCTCCTGGTTTAGTAAGCTGTTCAAAGAACGTTGTTATTTTTGAAGTTCCACCTATGAAAAAGGTAGTTTCGTATGTCCCTACTGCCAGAGATAATATTAATAGTGATATAGTAAAATTGTATTTAGTTGATAAATCGATTCCGGTTCCTTGGCAGATTTATGTAGCTATTTTTAATAATGATTATCGTTTAATTGATACCTATATGTTTTATTCTAAAAATTCTATTATATCATTTGGTGTTGATCAAGATATTTACACTCCGGCACTTCCTAATTTTTATTCAAACGGAATGCTGTGCCGTCCTTTTTACGGCACGAATGATGACGTGAATAGATATTCTGAAGACTTGTCTGGAGTTATTTCAGCCGCTTATGATTCTGTTTGGAATAGTGGATGGAATTCAGATTTGATTGATAGTCTTATAGATGCGATGTGGGTTGGCAAACATACGTATTACAAAGATTTCCAGAATCCTTTACGCGAAAAAGTTCCAGTTTTATTTGATAGATATGCAAACGCTATTTCTTGTATTTCTTATGGAAGTAAAAGTAAAGCTTTTTCCATATATGCTGATGCTGTTTCCGAATTTGATTTGGATCAAATATCCAAAACTTATTTTGGAAATCCCAGCAGATATCAAACTTGGGAAAGAGATGTAGAAGCCGAAAGAGACAGACTAGTAAGTGATTATACAGAATCTTATAGTTCAGATTCTGACGACTCTGAGCTAGAAGATTATTTGGAACAGAATATGAATGTTAATAGAATGAATGCAAAAACTTTTAGAACTGTAATAAATGATATTATTAACTTTAGTGCGAAAGAAAATTTGACTATATTAGGTTCATCTAATATGAAACACCAAGCCGCAGATCATTTTTCTAAAATTATCAATCAAAAAGCATAGTTGAAGACTGTTTTTTGTCTTTTTTCCAATACTATATAGACATAGATAAACTTGGAAAAAGGTGTTTAAAATATGTCTAAATTAAAAAATAACCAACATCCTACTTTTTCTCGAATAGAAGTTTCATATATATTGAATGTTTCTACTTTAACCATATCTAATAGAGAAAAAAAAGGAAAGTACCCTAAACCAAAAAGAGATTTGAACAATTATAGAGTTTATACGTTAAATGATATATTCAATCTTCAACTTATAACTTATAATCATATTGATCCCAAACCAATTGTGTCAATTTTGTTTGATAAAGGGTATAAAGATCCTAGTGTTGTTACGCAGATTATTGATGAAGTATTATCACGTAGGAGTCAAAATGACTAACTCAAACGAAAACGGAGAGGATGTTTCCCTTGTTGAGGAAGTATCTACTTTAGTTTCAACAGATGTAGTAGCTGATTTAAAATCTGGAATATTCAATCTTTTTAATTCTCTGTATGCGAATTATTCGTATCAATACGGTCCAGTTGATGGTATGATTATGGCAATAGAGTATTTAAAAAGTATAATAGATTTCTTTCAAAACACTTTGGAAGAGAATATAAAATAATAAAATAACAACTAAACAACTAACAGGAGACAAATAATGATAGACCCAAAGAATGTAGTTTCTGTGACTGCTGGAATTGTAGCAGATCCAGAACTAGTAAATGACAGAATAGCAAAGATCAGAGTAGCCGTAGACTACGCTGGTTCAGAAAAAAACGTATCTGGAGCTTCTGGATATTTTGATGTGGTTTACTATTTGAAAGACGGAGAAACTTTCTCTTCAAAGAATGCATCGTTTGTTCACTCACAAATTACTGCAGCGAAAATGAAGAAAGGTTCTCAGATTCAATTAGTGGGCAGACTTGTTCAGGAACGTTGGCAGCAAGATAGTCAAAATCGTTCTAGGGTTGTTATCGTTGCTGAATCAATTTCTTATGTTGGTTCTGCTGGAAAACCCGCTGAAAAACAAGAATCCTCATCTGCTAGTTCCGCTAGCAATGTACCAGATTCGTTTTAATTAAATGGAACCGGTGGTTTTAGCAGCACTGCTTAGTGTTTTTGGCGCTATAGTCGTTGCTCTTATAGAAGGTTTATTTAATTACATTATTTCTTAGGAATGATTATGACAGATTTTTCTGATGATGAAATAAAAGAACTTGTTTCAATGGCTTTATCTGAGGATGGAAATAAATTTAATCCTTTAAATGGTTTACATTTAGGGTATGCAGAAAGCTCATTATTAGAAACAATGTCATCTATCTTAGAAAAATCTTTTACTAATTCTGAACTAAATCAGATTATGCAAGATTTAAGATCTGAATTAGTTTCTAAGAAATTGAATTTGACGATTAAAGACCTACATACTCAGGTCATTAATTGTCGCAAGTGTAAAGAGTTTAAACCAAGTCCAAATCTTCCTATGTGGAATGTCAAAAATCCAGACGTAGTTTTTATTGCTGATTATCCAATCTACAATAGAGACGTAGCTGAATTTTTCATTTCCACTTTAAAAAATGCGAATTTTTCTTCGGAGAAAGTTTGTTTAACCTATTTAAATAGGTGCCCGTACCCCAAAAGAAAGTTTGAGAATCAGGAAATAATTAATTGTTCTCCTTATTTGCATTTGGAATTACAATTAATGAATCCTAAATTAATAGTTGCTTTTGGTAGTGTTACGTCAGCTTCGTTATTAGGTTTACAGACTATTATAAAAGATTATCGTGGAAAAATTACTTGGGTAGGTTCTTGGCCAACTTTAATTACGTATTCACCAATCAGTATAGTGAAAACTAATTCTCAACTATTGGAACATTTCGTAAGTGACATGAAATTTGCTTATAATTATGTGTATGGAAAAGAGGATAAACATGACAACCCATAGTGACAATCAGATTGCAACAGATGAAGAAAATATAGAAAAATTTAAATCTGTAGTTTTAAAAGACGTTAAAAATGAATCTTCTTTAGAGGAAAAAGAATACTTAATTCAGAACGCGGCATTTTGGTTGTATATTTTGCAAATTACTAGACGCGATGTTGAATTTCAATTGAGTTCTCAAAAGTCTAAAGAAAAGATTGCTTTACAAGAACTTTTAAATGGCAGTCACACAAAAGAACAAATAATTGATTATAATAAAAGAAAAGACAAATGGAGAATGAATGCCATAAAGTTTCTATCTGCTATAGAAAAGAAAACTTTATATGTCAAAATTTTAATTAAAAGTCAAAATGCAAACAAATAATTTTGGTTACACTCTCAGATCTTTGTTAGATAAAGATGTTGAATGGAATGAAGAAAAATCTTATTTTTTTCATTGTTATTTTTCAACTTATAAAGATTGGATAGTTTATAGTACAAAAATGATGGATAAAAATTTTGTTTTATATAACGCAGATAAATTCGCGTTAACAAATGGTAGAATCGTTCACCCGCAAAAAGATTCTTTTGATTTTTGGTCTGTAGAACCAGTTAATTGTTTTCGATACAAATTAACTAAAAATTTTTATTACGAAGTAGTTAAATATCCGTATGACAAATATAATGTTGAAGGCTTAATAGTAGAAGGTGCGTATTGGTCAAACGGTTTTATTTATCACGTGAGAAACGAAGATATTGACAAGTCTTTGTATGCTGATCAAGTTTTAGAAATAAATTTATTTATTGATCATAAATCAAAAATTAATTATGGTTATCCTGATGTGGAATTAAAATTGCATGATATAATTAACCTATACTGCCCTGGTAGCTCAGTGGATAGAGCAACGGACTTCTAATCCGCAGGTCGTAGGTTCGACTCCTACTCAGGGCGCATATGTGCCCTTGTAGCTCAGTGGCAGAGCTCCCGCCTTGTAAGCGGGTGGTCGTAGGTTCAATTCCTATCAAGGGCTCATAAATGGACTGGAACTGATGGAAACGCACTGCGTGGTGGTAGGTAGGGTCTCCTTCATGCGGTGTGTTTCCATCTTTATTTTAAGGAGATATTATGCGAGTAACCTATTCAGATAATGAAACTGTTGCACTTACGTCTGTAACTGATAGCGCTTTCATTAAAAAAATGAATTATAGTTTTAAAGCGAAAATATTGATTATACAATTTAGTTCTAAATCTATATGGGCTTATGGTGATATAGACAAAAAAATGTTTGATAGTATGTTAAAATCAGATTCTGTTGGTAGTTTTTTCAATAAAAATATAAGAAACAAAAAACGCTGTGTGCAGATTTTAAAACACACAAAAGAAGGATTAGTTCAGGTAGCTTCTTCTGAAGCTTTAATGCCCGTTAGGAAATTGGAGATAAAATAATGGGTAAAAGAAAAAGAAGAAAAAAAAAGTTTTTTGTTGAAGATAATGAGGTTTATTATGTTTATATGGCTACTAATGAACAAATACAGGCCATTGCAGATCAAGTTTTTGGTATTAACAAAATTGAAAAAAATACAATTTCTCAACCAGAAGGTAATTGAGATATAATATATAGTATATGACTACAATAGTTGCTTATCAAGGTCTTAACTTTGCCGTTGTTGGGCACGACTCAAGAATATCATCCGTAGATGACACTGGGTTTACTTCCCAAATATTAACTTTAGGAGATAACTCGGCTAAAGTAATGGTAAATGGAAAGTATTTGCTTGGGGCAGCAGGTGACGTAAGAGCAATCAATATTTTGCATCATTCTTTTACGCCTCCTCCTCCCACCACAAATATGGTTGGTATGAAGTTAGATAAATTTTTTACTAATACTTTTATTCCAGCTTTGAGAGAATGTTTTGAAAAGCAAGGTTATGCTGTTCCAGATACCGATGATAAAAAGCATATTGCAGAGCAGGGGTCAACAATACTCGTTGTTGTGAATGGAGTAATCTATGTTGTTGACGAGGATTACTCATGGGCTTCAGATATAAATGGTTTATACGCGCTAGGTAGTGGATCAAGCTACGCGTTAGGCGCTATGCATATGAAAACTTCCGGTAGGAAAAAGAGCTTGGGTATTCATACTGCTAAAACCTTAGTTTTGAGTGCCCTATCAGTTGCATCTAAATTTGATCCTCATACAGGACCGCCTTTTAAAACTGTTGTTCAAGATTTTACTAAAAAAATTAAAAAATGATAGTTCAAGCAGTATTGGCTTTTATCATTTTAAGCATAAGTGCATTTATGTTGTATATTATTTTAGATAACGCAGAAAAAACGAGAAAAGATGATCAAAAATAGTTATCAATTATCTAATTATACTCCTAATTTAAATAGTGATGATTTGGACAAATGGTATAAAGAAGAATTTAAAATCATTGCTAATTCTTTTTGTAATGGTGATTTATTTGCTATCAGATATAATCCTAATGCTCAAAATGCTCAAAACTATTTATGCGAATATGAGAGAGCATTACATGTATTAAAGCATAATGGTTTTAGCGCTTTTAAATCTTATTCTATACATCCAATTGTTGCTGAAGATGTTAAAAAAATGTATCAAGAACAATTTCCAGAGATAAAATTGGAAAGTGAATTGATTGCTAAAAAAGGTGAACGCAAACAGAAATATGCTTTAGCAGAAAATTGGTGCAAAGAAAACGTAGGTAAAAAAGTTACTGTTAAAAGTATAATGAAGATAACAAAATGGTCTTATCCAACTGCCAATAATTTTGTACGATCAAGACCAAATGTGTTTGAAAAAATTGCAAAGGGTGTATACATTATAACAAATGCCAATAGCAACGCAACTAATAGGCGCGCTAAAAATGCAAACAAAAAATAATTTAAAATGTTTTAGTTGTAAAGAAAAATCAAAAGAAGTTATAAAAATTAAAGGTGCAATAGCTGATTCTCTTGATAAATCTTTAAAAGATAAAAATTTATGTTTTAGTTGTATTTATAAATTTTGGTTAAAAAATAGTGATGGATGAAAGGCTATAACATGACAAGCAGAGATACTCATGATATAGAAGAATACGAACGCGAACAAAAAACAACAAATCGCGAACAAAAAACAACAAATGTTCAGCCAGCATTAATGGTTAAATTGATGATGGAGTCTGAACCTTGTTTGTTTGCAAACAAAAGCCAACCTGCAGTTATTCCATATCGAATGCCACATAACTTAATGGTAATTAGAGATAAAATGCTCGACATTAGTCGGTGGCATGCGCAATTACAAATTTCTTTTGAAAGATGTTTACTTAGAGAGTCACTTAATTTGACTGTTGCGAGTGCGTAATGGTTAAATTAAATCTAAGTAAAGAGAAAATAAAAGATTTTTTTATAAGTGTATTTTATATCTTGAAAGTAATCGTGATGTTCATTACAATATTAGCTAATCCATCGGTGTAACATTATGCACGCACTACCTATTTGGGATGATAAGAACGACAAAATTATTTGTTCAACTCCTTTAAAAACAATGTCTAAGCAAAATATTCATGATGTATTAGATACCATTGATATATCAATGAAAATAAATGCGTTGAAGAAAGCTTTAAGCCAATACTCTTCAGTTGGCAACCAAATGAAAAAGTTAAAATATTATCAATTAAAAAAAGATCTTGAATTAATAACACAATCAAATCTCAATTCTTCAATATCTATAAATGAATATGTGAATGAACAGGAGGAGTTACCTTTCTAATGTATAATTTAATAAACTTCAATTTACACAATTCTTCAAATAACCCTATACATATTCATGTGCATTTTCCTGACAAAGAAAATTTAAATAAATCATTCTTTGATAATTTAAATGTTCTTTTGGAAGATTTAGAAGAAACCAATAAGGATGATGCAAACATTTCAATAGATGATAAATATATAGATACTTTTGTAGATAAGGATGGAGTAAGTTGGGATAATTATCCAGATGACTAAATCTAAAATAAAAACTCTTAAAGTGAAATCACAATGGGTGTGTCCTTCTTGCGAAAAAAGTTTAATTGTTTTTGTAGATATTAAATATCCTCCAGTATGCACAAACAAAGATCGACATTCTACAAAAGATATTGAAATGCAGAAAGTTTTGCCATGAAGTTAACATCTTTGAATGTCAATTTGATATAGTTAGTTTTTTAACGCATACAAAGAAAATACGTGATATAATTGTTGGAATATAATCAAAAAGAAAAGGGATTAATATGTCAAATAAATTAAATCCATGGATATACAATGCAGAAGTTAAAAAAGTAGTTGATGGTGACACATTTGATATTGTCATTGATCTTGGTTTTGATACTCTTAGAAAAGGTAGAGTTCGCCTTTATGGGGTTAATACGCCAGAAAGCCGAACAAAAGATGTAGCTGAAAAACAAAAAGGATTAGCTGCAAAAGAGTTCACTGACCAATGGCTTACTCGCGCAAATTATAAAGTTAAAATAGAAACTTTTTTAGATAAAAATGAAAAATATGGTAGAATATTAGCCAAGGTTTGGAACGAGGGTGGCAACTGTCTCAATACCGATATTGTGGCCGCAGGTCTTGCGAGAGAATACTATGGTGTAGGAGACAAAACTTGGACAGAGTTCAAGAAAAATGACTAAAGAAAGCACAAAAAAATTATGTTTGAATCAATTTTAATAGAAATGAGAATGTTGCATTGGCTCGGTGAAGAAAGGGCCAGAAAATCACACAGTTCAAAGTCATTGAAAAAGAACTGGGAATATTATATCCAATTTTTGCAGGTTTCTTAAGTAGTTCTTTTTTAGAAACCATCTTAGATCGCGGCTAATTTGCCATCATTTATGTAATTTGTCATCAATTACTTTAAAAATCTATATAGGTAAAAAGTGAAAAAAATTTTAAAGGGCTAAAACGATTTTAAACACTTTTTTGAATTTTGAAAAATTACATTTTTATGATACTATTACAGTATAATAGGAGGCAATTATGTCAGCTGAGCAGCGCAATCCCTTTGCTTTAAAAAATGCAGACAGGTTCGCCCTCGACTTCGAAACCGAAAGTGCTGCTGAATTCAGGGATAAAAGAAAAGCTATACGAATGGCCCAAGGAATAACTGATATAGAAGATATTCCTCAAGAAGAATACGATGCCTTACTTAAAAGAAATCAAGAACTTAAACTGCTTAAAGAGTCTGATCCCGTACAATTTGAAAACTTAATGTATCCAAAAGTTGCAGCTCCCAATGCAGCTGATGAGATAGTTTATGCCATTCACTCCGGTGCACCAGAATTACATGGCGGAATTATAGATCCTGGCTTTACAAAGGGAGGCACAGATCCTGCTTATACCGCGCGTGGACGGTGGCGATACAAAAGGGGCCAATAGAGGAAAGGCGCAAGAGTTAAGGCAGCGTGTAGCAACACAAGAATTATTTGAAAAAAGTCGCAAACAATATGAAAGAATGCTAGATGTTATAACCAAACCTGAAAACAAAATTAGAGCAGATTATAGGGCTCCATTTGTTTACGAAGATGCAGAGTTCATTTCTGCATCAAGACCTTCTGCTGGCATTCATGAAGGCTATTTTGGAAGAGCCGCCTGGAATAACGAGTGGACTGCTAATAAAACAATTTTTCAAGCAGCTGAACTAGCAGAAGACTTAAGTGCCTCTACTGGTGGTAGAGGGACGCTCCATATTTTTAGAGGAATAGAAAATTATACAATAGATGCAACAGGTTTACTTGGAGCAGATTATGGAGAAACAGCACTTCTGGGAAAACATAAGCCAATAGCAGGATTATCTGGATATAAAAAAGAACTAAGAGCTCCAGGCTTCCATCTTGACTACTTGGACAAAGAGGGAATAGCACCTAGAGTCAGTAGAGCTGTTGAGGATATAGATTTAGCCTTTACAGAAAAAGTCTTAAAAGAAGACGTTGAAAAAATAAAAGCTGGACTTATACCCGAAAGAGAATTATATGGATTAACTTTGGCTGAAAGAAATCCTGCAGTTGGGCAGTCGGGAGGCCCGTCTTTGGAAGATATTAGGGCAAGATTTAAAGGTAGTAGTGGACTAGAGGCCACAGAACCTTCTCAAGCTGGGTTGGAATTTTTAGAAAAAGAAAAAATAAGAGTTGAAGCTGAGAATAAAGCTATAAAAATAGAAAATGATTTAGCAAGGCCCGCAACAAGAGAAGCAATAGAAAAAGAAGGATATCTTTATCACTTTGCTCCGAACAGGTACGCTGAGAATATCGCCGAAAAAGGACTAGCATCCAATAAAGACCCACGCGCGGCACAAGGTCCTGGAAAAATATTTTATTGGACAGACCCCTCTCGTGCCAACACCGGTGCTTTTGCTCCTGATATAGGAGATAATGGCGGTTTAAATCTTTATAGAACAAAAGTTACTCCAGAAATGTTAGATTCATTTCAAATGGATCCTAAAATTAACCTCAGAAAAGATGGAATTGCAAGATCGGTTTTTTTTGAAGCCGACAGTTTTCCAGCTGAAAAAATTGGAATAGGAGAAGTTGATGAAAGTACTGGTAAAATTAGAATAAAATATGACTCGCTAGAGAATGTTAAACAAGGCTTAAAAGTTGGACAAAAAACCTCCTTACAAACCGAATTTAAGGCAAACAAAATAGTCCGCAGGCCAAATGCCGTTCCTGTTATATCTAGATCTGAAGCTGGAATTGAAGTGTCTGAATTTTTGAATAGTGCTGGCAGAGCTAGGGCTACAATGGATTTATTGCGCGCCGGTAGCGAAACATCTGCTGCCGTAACCAAGGGGAAAAGGGGGGCTGGAGCATTGAGAAATGCTGCTTTAGCTGCTAACATTTTACGTAATAGGTTTGGATAATTTATATATTAATTTTTTTAATTTCTTTTTTAGTAGGACTAATCCAAGTCATAGAGACTAGTTTATTTTGAACAAAATGTAAATCAATCTCTACAAAAACTGATTTTGCGTTTTCTGCCCAGCAAACATCGTCAGTAAAATATACTACAGCACAAATGCTTATAGTTCTGTCTATAGTAATTCGCTTGTTTGATTTAAAATCAATCCCAGAATAATACAAATAACCATCTGAACACAAAAAATAATTTTCTAAATAATTATCAAAGTCTTTTGTTTGAAATCCGATTTCTTTCAAATGAAGCTTTAAAATATTTTTGCAGGCTTTGAGGAATATAGTTTGGTATTTTAATATCAGTTAAAACTTCTAAATTGTCAAACAATCCCATATATTATACCTTTTTATTTTTTGGAGCGGGCAGGGAGAATCGAACTCCCACGAGCAGGTCGGAAACATGCCAGTCTACCATTAACTTATACCCGCGTGATTGTACACACTATATTACTACACCTGAATCACTTTCACATGCCCAAATTGGTTATATATTTTATTTACCATATAACTTTTTAACAAGGGGAGACTCCCAAACAGTAGTATTTTTATATACTCTTTTTACTTTTAAAGGATCATTATGAAAGTGCAATGTATTATCTTCTCTAACTAAATCTTTTGCCAATTGTTCCCATTTTTCTTTGCCAAAAAGTTTAACTCCACTTGACCATATTTCTGTTTCTTCCACCTCGTGTTTAATATAACATCTGCAGAAGTACTTTTCGCCATTTTGTACAACGCCAACACCATGAAAATATGGATGAGTACCCGGAAACAATGGAGACCCAGAAGGAAAAACGACTATATCACCGGCTTTTGGCTTATATGTTATGAGATCTCCATCAATAAAAAATCTAAGTTCACCACCATCATAGTCATCGTTAATATAAGTTGTACATGTTATGAAAAATTTATCACTAGGCCAATACCATTCTGATATATTAAAATCAGTATGATAGTTCATAGATAAATCTCTAATACTTTTGCCATTGCTTTTGCACTCATCGCTTGGCTCAACATGATGGACGCCAATTACAACATCCGAAATATACTTTGCGTAGTTTGGGTTGGTAATGTAAGAATTTTTTGGTAATGTTATTTTATTTTTTTCCACGTAACTAGTACATGCAATAGTCACTGCTGTTCTTATTGCATTGCTTGCATGTATCTCTTCATTGAAAATGATTTCTTCTTGATAACGTAGAACATCAGTCAAATCAGGATTAAGATGATTGGTCACCCTATCCTGAACCGCTAGGTGCATGGGCTTTTCGTCCATATAGCTACCAAAAACAAACCAGTCTTTCCACTTGTCAAAAAAGTATTTACCATTTTGTTCTTCATTTACTTTTCTTGATTCAGATTCCCTTAAAGTGTCATATATCCTATCAAGTTGATCAAGCATATTTGAATAAACAAAAATTAATGGATAAATTTCTTTGTAGTCTAAATTTAGATTAGTTATTTTCATATGATTTTATTGAATCTACTTAAAGTGTAAAAATTTGTTACACAGTATTTTACCCCATCTGTAATGGGATCTGTTCGATGAAAGGTCAACGCATCAAAAAAAATCACAGAGTTTTTTAAAGGCGAATAAACAAGCGTGGGTTCTTTTTCTCGTTCTTGAAAAAATAAATTTCCACCATGAAAATCATCGTTTAAATATAAAATAGAAGACAAATGAACTGTTTGCTTATTGTGAGTAATAACCCATTCTGATTCTGAATCCCAATCTTTATGAAAACCTATGTATTGTCCTTTTTCGTATTTGATAATCGTATCCCCTATTTGCGCTAACGTGCGCTGATTATATCTCTCCGCTATAGTTAATTCGTTTTTAATTTTAATATATGCATTTATTATTGCTGTTTTCGTTTCTAAATCTTGTTCATTGTCAAATGCCATAGTACATTCTTCCAAAGAAGAAAGATGTTCTTGTGGATCATTTATATAATAGGCCCTTAGCATTGTTGGCTGAGCATCTTTTTCTGAATCTATTTTATATTGTTCTTTATTTAAATAAAAATATTGATGAGGCATGAAACGCAGTAAGTGTTCAATAAAATTAGATGGTAAATAATCATAGTGTATAAAAGTAGAATACATTTATGCTGCTTCCCAGTGAAAATTGGCTCTCATCTTTTGATGATCGACTACACTTGGATCAACCCACCAATCTTCGTGATGAATTCTTCTTATTAGTGTATAACCAAAAGAATCAAGTATATGTCTTTGTACATCCCTTGTAATAGAATTTTTATAATACATGTTTGCATCGTGTTCGAAAACTATAACAGTAAACCTATACTGAGAAAGGGGAACGGTTATCAGGCCTTGCAATGTAGTATAAGGATCCATAGGCCTCATGCTTGGGTAATATCCGCCGTCAATATCAACTTGTAAATAATCAATTTGTTTAGGAAAATTATTATCTTGAAAATAATTTATATAATTAAATTTTAACGCGTCTCCATAACATGGATTTTTTCTATTTTCTTGAAATTCCATTCTTCTTTCTTCAACTATCTCAAAAGAAACTCCATTCCATCCAAAATTTTTCTCTAAACAATACGTATTACTTCCATTTTTTGAATGAAAAGCGCCCAACTCTACGTAGTGTCCACCCTCTTTGAATCCAGACATTTCTAAGGCAAAGCGCTCTTGCTCGCTCATGCTTATTTTATTATTGCTCATCATCAACTACTTTATTCCATAATTCAAAATATTCATCAGAGCTAATAAGTTTGGCAACTTCAGCAACACGGTCGGTGCTTGTCAAGGTTGATCTTTCATTTGATGCAATGGGAGAGTCAAGCTTGAAGTCCGTTACCACTTTCAAAACTGTCTCTACGATTTCCTCTATGGCCCCTGACGGTTCCAGCAAATGAAACATCAGTATATTTAACTTGTTAAGATTGTCAGTTATGGCTATTGCCACTCTATGAGCATCAGCGTGAGCAACGGCGTGGCTTGTTAGTATGGTATAAAATTTAATATAATTTTGCGTATAACTATTTTGTTTGTCTTTCATACTATACATTATAGCAGAAGTCAAATTATAGACTCTACATTTTTTCCTTATCTCTTAGTCTATTTTTACTTGCAGCTATAGAAACAGCCAACCCAGCTGCAGCAGCGCTGCCATACAATATAGACTTCCTAGTAGCAAATTTTCTAATAACATTATATCCTGATGCGGATTTTACTTTACTTTCAAGATATTCTCTGGTTGACAGTGATGCTCCAACTGTGCTTTGAATACTAGCCTGCGGAGTTACGGCCTGTTGAATATTTTCAATAGTCGGCAGAATGCTCTTTCTCTCTAGATTTCTTGGAGTATTTTGAGCACTTTCTTCAATGGCGGACAATACTTTCTTTCTATTAAATTCCTCAAACGAATCGTCATCGAGTTTGCGACCAGAAGCACGACTGGCTTCTCGCTTAAGACGTTTATATTCTTTAGACTTCTTGCTTAGGTTTTTTAATTTTTTTCCTGCTTTAACTTTTTTTGGTTGAGGCTCATTTAATCTACGTGAAACGTTTTTTTCAGAAAAAAAGTCCTGATCTTCAGACAATTCCATCGTCGATCTTGGATCGGTTAGATCGTCTATGTCAAGTATGTTATCTCTCGGAACTCTTGAATCGTCTGCATTTAAAATATCATCTACGGTTCTAGTATTATTGCCTGGAGATAAACTATTGTCTAGAGATAAAGTATTTAAATCTATAGGGTCTACTTGCGGATTTTTTTTAGGCAAAAGACACCTCTCTTTGTTAGTTTAAAATAATTTATTTGTTACTATTATATATGTTTATAGTAACAAAAAAAAACACAATGCTTAATTAATTTTTATTGGAGTATAATTATGGAACAATTAAAGAATATATTACTCAGAATAGTTGCAACCTTTGCTGCATCAGGGTTGGGTGTGGTTGGTGCGGGAACAATAGCCGGGGTGCCGATTTGGAAGGCTGTATTTATGGCTGGCATTGCTGGTGTGGCTACAGTTGTGGAAGGATTGTCGCGTGCATTCTTGGACGATGGCAAGCTCAGTGCTAAAGAAATTAACGAAGTATTCAACAAGGTGGACAAGAAGGCAAAGAAAGTCGCTGATGCAGAATGAAAAAAGCGATAGTGACGGTGGCTATTTTGCTTTTATCTGGATGTGGATACGATGGAAGTTATCGTTACTCATGTCAAGATCCCATAAACTGGAAAAATGAAGAGTGCAATCCGCCGATATGCAAAGTTGATGGTGCGTGCTCAAAGGATCTTATTGGATTCGATTGGGAGGAAGAAACAGATGAGAAATAAGAAAAAATTTAGTCCAGAAGAACTTGATGCGCGTTTAAAATTTGTAGTTGGTTGCGTTCTTGCTGGAGTGCTGGCAATGACAACTGCTGGAGTACTGTATGCATTAGTTTTTGTTACTCAACCTATAGGTGTTCAATCAGAGAATGATAAGATGTTTTTCGGCGTGCTTTCAAGTGTTGCTACATTCATAACAGGAACTCTTGCCGGCTTGATGATCTCGACGGGCAGGAATAAGCACGAGGGGGACCAGACGACCACCGAGGATAGTAGTCAGGAATCATGACGCAGGGGTATGTCACCGGCATAGACGTGTCCGAGTACCAGGGAGAAATAGCCTGGAAGAAGGTCGCCTCGTTCGGGTTTGATTTTGCATACATCAGAAGCAACGTGGGCACCAAGCAGGATTCCATGCTCGAATACAACTCAAAGCGCGTAGCGAAAAACAAGATACCGTTCGGTTACTACGTGTACGTGAAGCCAGAACTCAACGCCGAGGAGCAGATATCAATTCTTCTCGAGGCACACCGCAAGTATGGGGCGAACCTCGCTCCACAGATAGATGTAGAGCACCACGGCGACCTCCACCCAAGGCACGTGAGGAAATCCGTTGACTACATCATCAAGCGTGCGACCGAAACACTCGGGAGACCCCCAACGGTGTACAGTGGCGATTGGTTCTGGAATTCGAGGGTCAAGTCGCGCAAGCACGGCAACTGCCCGCTATGGGTGGCGAAATACGTCCAGTACTCGCATAAGCAATTCGAGCAGAATAGCGTGCCGATCAACCCCGCCGACTGGGTCGATTGGGCATTGTCTTTTGAACAGCCCAAACCTCTGATGGGCTGGAAGGATTGGGACATATGGCAGTTCGCCGCTGGGTACAACAACTGCGGCAAGCGATATGGGATGGTCTCCAACGACCTTGATCTGAACATCATGAAGACGGAATGCATGGCAAGGCTCAAGCTCGACTGAGCCCGAGAACATTAGCCGGCCTAATGATTTCGACAGGCCGCAATAAACAAATTAATCCTTAGAACAATTTTGTTTAAAGAAATCATTTAAATTTGGCTGAGCCATGTGATTGGTTAGGACTTTACCTAAAAATTTACCATTACAGAATTTATGAAGAGGATCCCAGGTAAATCTATCGTCTCCATAAACTGGATTATTTAAAAAAACCTGCGCTAGTATTCTCGCCGCTTTTTGGTTATAAAACAAACTTGAGTTATCTAATAGGTTGTAGCCAAAGCGGTTCTTTTCTCCGATAGCCTCAAATCTATCAATGCCTATAACTTCTTTTTTTCTTGTGTACATTCTTCTTAAGCACCAAGTGAAATCAAGCTGTTCCTTCTCCATAAAATCTGTGACTACGGATAAGTGACCTTCTTCCGGCCACACGTCGTCGTCACAGCATCTGATGTAAGGGGTTCTGGCCATAGATATCCCTATAGCCCTAAGGTAAACATCCATTCGAGCGTTAGGCTCTGGATAAAGTGGATGCCTTATGTCGTAAACAAAAGTTCTATCGTCCTCTATTGCATCTTTAGACAATGCATCTGGTTCTTTTTTGGAGTCCATCATTACAAGATGAACATATGGAACTTTTTCTTTTTTTAGTTTATCTTTAAGAAAGAGGATTGAGTTTCTTCCAACCGAAGGAGTAACTATAGTCCAAATTGCATTAGTCTGCTTCATAACAAACTACATTGCTAAATAAAGATTTTTTATAACTTGGATTGATATCCATTATAAAATTATCAACAGTATCTAGTGTAAGATTTTCAAACATCCAGGTACCGAAGCATTGGTGATCATCAATTAAAATTACATGATTTTTAATATGGTGATTCTTAATCATAGTTAATTCTTCAATTAAAGGACATGGTTTAAGTTCGCTGTTCATTGTATCTGGCTTGAATCCGGAATTTGAATCAGATGGATTTTCTGGCCAAAAATGTGCGTCTAAGAAAAAAACTGCTCTAGTATCTATTTCTTTAAGAATTTTTTCAAGAAACTTTGGTGATGCTAAATTTTCGGCTACCAAATTATAATCTGAATAATTCTTCTTGGCTAAATTGATATAGTCTTTATTGATGTCGCAAGAATACATTTTTTTGTAGCCAGCAGATATGGCGCACCTTATGCCATCACCCTTGTAGGTTCCTGTCTCGACCAAAATATCTGAGTATGATTTATATTTTTTGAACAATTCTATTGAACTAGTCATGAATAAATTATACCATATTTTTTCTAAAAAATCTAGACCAAAATTTCTTAAATTAATCTTTTGTTGTTAAAGTATATATATCTAATAAAATATTTTCAACTTCTTCGTAAGAAAATAGTTGTCTTTCAGCCGTAGATATTTCAGTTAAAAAATTCTCTACGGACGATTTGATCTCGTCAACTCTAGCATCTTTTTTGCTGCGAAACAATATTTTACTCACTGTCGTTTTTTAGAACCTCATGGATGTAATGAACACCTAGGGCTACAACCGTGGCGATGATAGCCATCTTTCTGGTCTCGCCAGACAATGTAACAAACATTACAAAGCTACCAGCCAGTGTAAAAGCTAATCCAGCTGTGGTTTCCCAAACTTTCTTACCCAAACCAAACCAATTCATTTTTTTCATTTCTATACCCCCTTCTGTATAGTAATTAAATATACTGTTTCTTGTTAAAATAATATCTTCTTCGTCGCCTTCTGGGCCTTCTATTCCACCGCCTTCTTCCTCTTCTTCTTC
>Ga0194118_10001490_pt1 | contig 33229 bp, 22 predicted proteins | sample TA2MahsurfametaG_2_FD_148662 | JGI IMG/M metagenome (GOLD analysis project Ga0194118, IMG submission 148662) | Freshwater microbial communities from Lake Tanganyika, Tanzania - TA2015013 Mahale N5 surface | ecosystem: Environmental > Aquatic > Freshwater > Lake | place: Tanzania: Lake...
GATTGTCTTCGGCAACAAAATCTTCCTCACCTGCTACACCGGCGTGCAGCCCGGACGCGGCGCGAGCCTCGACGATTTGAAGCGTCACCTGCTCTGCCTCGACCGCGCCACCGGCAAGCTTCTGTGGAACACGCCCGTCCCCGCCGACCTTCCTGAGCAATCCGGCATCCGTGAGGACCACGGTTACGCCACCAGCACACCCGTCGCGGACGCTGAGCGCGTGTATGTTTTCTGGGGCAAGTCCGGCGTGTTCGCGTTCGACCACGCGGGCAAGAAACTTTGGAACACCAAGGTCGGGACGCAGTTGAACGGCTGGGGTTCCGCGACCTCGCCCGTGCTCCACAAGGACCTCGTGCTCGTGAACGCCAGCGTCGAGAGCAGTTCGCTCGTGGCACTCGACAAGAAGACCGGGACCCAGAAATGGAGTGCGAGCGGCATCACCGAGTCCTGGCACGCACCGCTCGTGGTCGCGCTTCCCGGCGGCAAGTCCGAGGTTGTCGCCGCGTGCATCAAGCAGGTGTTCGGCTTCGATGCCGACACCGGCGCGCCGTTGTGGACCTGTCAGACCGGCATCGGCTGGTATATGTGCCCCACGCCTGTTGCGAAAGACGGCATCATCTACGCCATCGGCGGACGCAACCCGCAGAACGGCCTCGCCATCAAAGCCGGTGGGCGCGGCGAGGTGAGCGGCAGCCACGTGCTTTGGAAAATCAACAAAGGCTCCAACGTCCCCTCGCCTGTGTTGCACGATGGCCACCTCTTCTGGGCACATGAAAACCTTGGCGTCATCTATTGTGCCAGTGCCAAGACCGGAGAAATATTTTACGAAGAGAGACTCAATCCTAACCCCGGCCAAATTTACGCCTCGCCCGTGCTCGCTGACGGAAAACTTTATTACGTCGGCCGTCAAGGCTGCGTCGTAATTGCCGCCGCTAGCCCGAGGTTTGAGGTGCTTGCCGACAACACATTGGAAAACAACCGAGGCGTCTTCAATGCCACTCCCGCATTCGATGGCTCACGCCTGCTCCTGCGCAGCAACCGTTCTCTTTACGCCATCGGGAAGTAATGGGTTGAATTACCCGTGTGTCAGGGAGGTCGAGAGTCGATCATGCGAACGTCCACATTCCCCCGATTTAGATTGGGCAGCGCTGCGTTGGGATTAGGAATTCTCTTTGCGGCGATCGCCCCCGGCCGGGCGGACCAATTGCAAGGCTGGTATCAAAGCACCATTTGGAAGCGCCTCAACGACCAGTGGTCCGTGGGAAACTATGCCGAAGCGCGCGTGAACGACGGCCTGGGCGACCTGCACACTTGGATCCTGAGCCCGCGCGTGCGTTACGACTTGCATCCGCGCCTCCAACTCCAGCTCAACACGACGTGGGTTGAGGCGCTCAACGGGCCGCAGACCCGGAGCGTGGATGCCTTTCGTCTGGAGTTCGAGGCCAACCCGAACGTGAAGCTCTCCGAGTCGGTGGAATACAGCATGAGAAACCGGTTCGAGTGGCGGCGGCTCGATAACGGCGACGCCTTTAACACGCGCATTCGGATGCGCCCGCAGTTCGATTGGGTCATGGCCCGCTCCGGTGTCTTTCGCGGCCTCTACGCGAACAACGAAGTGTTCTACGATTTCACGCAGGGGCGCATCACGGAGAACCGCCTCATCCCGCTGGGCGCGGTGTTCCGACCGTCGCCCGAGCTGGAGCTGCGCGTGTTCCACCTCTGGCGCAAGACCCTCGCCGGCACGCAATGGTTCGACCATCAGGCCTTTGGAGTTTTGGCGACTTACACGTTCTGACGTCAACACGGGGGGAAGTTGGCAGCGAAAGCACGTTTTGCAGCAGGGTGATCTTTCGCCCTCCCCGATCGTTGAACCGCCCGATGAGAGCGGAAAGTCAGAAGATTTGCAGCGTTGCGGCTATGCTGACCTAAAGCATGAGTTCAGCCGTGGTAACCTTCTTCGCCGTGTTCGGTGAGGTCGAGGCCGATGGTCTCGACTTCTTCGCTCACGCGCAGGCCGCCGCAGATTGCTCCCACGAGTTTGGCCAGCACGATGGTGGCGACGACGGACCAGACCAGGACGATGAGGCCAGCTTTGCATTGCTCCAGCCACAGCGTGGTGCCAACGAAGCCTTTAATGCGGTCGGCTCCGAGGTTCGAATTTGCCGCCGTCGTTGCGAAAACGCCGGCCAGGATGGTGCCGATGGTGCCACCGACGGCGTGGACGCCGAAGGTGTCGAGGGAGTCGTCGTATTTGAACTTCGCTTTGATGAAGTTGCAGGCGAACCAAGTGGCCGCGCCCGCGACGATGCCAATAAGGACAGCCACGCCGGGCGTCACGAACCCGCTGGCGGGCGTGATGGTGGCCAGACCTGCGACCGCGCCTGAGCAGAAGCCGAGCACGGAGGGTTTTCCCCGCAGGGCATACTCGATCGCAGGCCATGTGATGCAACCCGCGGCCGCTGAAAGCGTGGTGGTGACGAAGGCGTTCACGGCGATGCCATCCGCGGCCGCGGCGCTGCCAGCGTTGAAGCCATACCAGCCGGCCCACAACATGCCGGTGCCTACCATGCAGAGGGCGAGGCTGTGCGGTGGCATGGGGTCTTTACCGTGGCCGAGGCGTTTACCGAGGACGATGCAGAGGGCGAGCGCGCTCCAGCCGGAGGTCATGTGGACTACGATGCCACCGGCGAAATCGATGGCCTTGATCTTGGCGGCGTCGTTCCACAGGCCATTCATCCAGCCGTCCGCACCCCAAACCCAGTGGGCGGCGGGGAAATACACGACGAACATCCACAGCACGCTGAAGAGCATGATGGCGCTAAATTTCATGCGCTCCGCAATGGCCCCGATGGTGAGCGCGGGCGTGATGATGGCGAACATCAGTTGATAAATCATGAAGAGGCTGTGAGGGATCCACGCGGAGTAGTCGCCGTTGGGAGCCGACCCAACATCTCTGAGGAAGGCGTGTTGCATGCCGCCGATCCAGCCGTTGCCCTTGCCGAAGGCGAGACTGTAGCCGCAGGCCCACCAGATGAGGCTGACGATGCCCGCCAGTCCGAGGCACTGCGCGAGGACGGAGAGAATGTTCTTCTTTCGCACCAAGCCGCCGTAGAAAAGCGCCAACCCTGGCAAGGTCATGAACAGCACGAGGGCGGCGCTGGTCATCATCCAAGCGCTGTGGCCCGGGCCGGCACCGCTGATCTTGGATTCCGCCTTGCCGTCGGTGACGCGCGCGCCGTTGTTCACATAAGCTTCGAGGTCGCCGAGCCGTTGGTCGACGGTGGGCTCCGGCGGTTTCTTGGCGGCATCGGCCGCCAGCACAGGAGCCGCGAACCCGATCACGAGAGAGCAGGCAATGAAAGCGAGGAGGTTTTTCATGAGCAGGCTGGTGGGGGGTGAAGGCAGCACTTAAACCGCTTGGTCGCCGTGCTCGTCGGTGCGGATGCGGATGGCGTCCTCCAATGGACTGATGAAAATCTTGCCGTCGCCGATCTTGCCGGTCTTGGCGGCCTTGGTGATCGCCTCGACGACGGCTTTCACGAGCGAATCCGCCACGGCGACTTCGAGCTTGGTCTTGGGCAGAAAATCCACGGTGTATTCCGAACCGCGATAAATCTCCGTGTGACCTTTCTGGCGGCCAAACCCCTTGACTTCGGTGACGGTCATTCCGGTGACACCCAGCTCGCGGAGAGCATCCTTAACTTCTTCGAGCTTAAACGGTTTGATGATGGCTTCGATTTTTTTCATGTGATCATAGATTGCCGCGCGCGGGCGCGGCTTGGATGCGTTAAGCGCTTAGCGTCGCGGAACTTGAATCGAAATTACAAATCAAAACGATGAACCAGTTCGATTAAGATGATTTTGCCCTCCGTTCCTGGCGTGCACCCAACCATTCATGAATAGAAGCGACTTAAGGTTGCGCCCCGACCACATTGGCCCCGGCTCCTCCGTCTTACACTTAGGGGCCGCTCATGCGGGCCGAAGCACCTCTTCGCGGACGCGAGCGACCGTGCTCCATCGCCGGGCAGGTTCATGATCCTGATTCGCGGCGCTCCGCGGGACGTAGGGGCTATCCCCAACCTGCCTCAATCTCATGAAGGAGAGGTAGTCGAGGGGTAGTGTAAATTTGCGCTCGTGCGTACGTGCGTCGTGCGCTGCCGCTTTAGGGTTTGACCGGATTGTAAAGCGGCGGCTACGTTCCCCGCCTGTTTCTTACGGCCCGGTTATGATTGGCACGTTACGCAAGCACTCGCAGTGGCTCTGGGGCATCATCATCACGGTGATCATCGTCACCTTCGTGGTGTTCTTCAGCCCAGACATCGGCAATAGCTCCGGTCAACGCGAGGCGGACTATGGCACGCTCTACGGCTTGCCCATCAAGCGCGACGATCTTGCGCAAGCTTACAGCGACGCGCGGATTGGCTACTTCCTAAGCACCGGTCAGTGGCCCGACCGCGATGAGCGCGCTCGGATGTTTGGGTTTAACCTCGACGCCGAGGCGCGCCAGCGGCTGCTCATAAACCACCATCTCAAGGCCCAAGGCATCGCCGTAGGTGACTCTGCCGTAGCTCAAGAAATTAAGAATATCTTTACCGACCCCCAGACCGGGGCATTCAGCCTTCAACGTTACGAAGGTATGTTAAAGCAGCACTTCGGCTCCGCCGGCATTTCCGAAGCGGCGTTTGAGCGGTTCCTGCAGCACGAACTCGGGCGGCAGCAACTCACGCGTGCGTTCGGCCTCGCGGGCAAGCTTATGCCTGACCGCGCGGCGGACGCCTTTTTCCGCCGCGAGAACGAGCAAGCACAGGCGGAGTTCGTTTTCCTCGCTACCTCCAACAATCTCGCCAAGGTGAAGCTCGACGAGGCTGCATTACGCGCGTGGCACACCAACAACCTCGCCACCTACCGCATCCCCGAGCGCGTCAGCGTTCACTATGTCTTTCTCCCCCACACGAATTACAACGCTGAGGCAGACAAGGAACTCGCGGCGAATACGAATCTCGTGAAGCTGATGGAGATGCAGTACCAGACCAACGTCTTTCGTTACCGCGATACCAACGGGACTGCGAAAACCTTCGACCAAGTCAGGGATCAGATCCGTTCCGAGTTCCGCGACGAGACCGCAGCGCGCATTGGTTTCCAGAAGGCCACCGAGTTTGGCAACGAGCTATTTAAACTCGCTGGCCAGACCAATCGGGCGGAAATCCTCCTCCAACTCGCCGCGCGCAAGGGTTTGCCGGTGAAAGTCACCGAGCCTTTCACTGAGTTCGAGGGGCCGAAGCTCACCAACGCCCCGAACAATTTTGGACGCACGGCCTTCCAACTCGCGCCGGACGAGGCTCTCGGTCAGATGCTACCTGCGCTAGACGGCGTGTATTTTATTGCCTTCAAAGAGCGGCTGAAGCCCGAGGATCCGCCCTTTGAGAAAGTCCGTGAGAAGGTCGCCGAGGATTATCGGCGTGCGCAAGCCACCGAACTGACGCTTAACGAAGGCACTAAGCTTGTGCAGGCTGCGACTAACGCCTTGGCTGCTGGCAAGTCCTTCAAGGATGCTGCAAAGGAGCAGGGCCACATCGCGCTCGAAGTCCCGCCTTTCAGTCGCAATGCGCGCGGGATCGAGATCGTCGAGAGCCGAGGCATCGGTGTGGAGGAGCTTCGCGACCAAGTATTCGCTTTAGCCGCCGGCAAGGTCAGCAGCTTTCGCTCCGTTAGCGGCGGCGGCTTTGTAGTTTTCGTCAAGAGTTTCACGCCGGTCGCCGAAGAGCAGGTCAAGGCCGAGCTTCCCAAGTTTGCCGAATCCCTACGTGACAATCGTGCCAATTACGCCTTTCGCGAGTGGCTCGGCCGCGAGATGGAACGTTCCGGCGTCATGGCCCCCTTGCGGCAGCAGGCTAAGGGCGGTGATTCACGGATGAACGTGATCGAGTAGCCATGCCCGCCGGCGCGGTCATCAAGCTTTCCGCCCCCGCCACTCGCGAGTATTGGGAATTACCCGTTGTTTTCGAGGACGAGCACCTGCTCGCCGTGGACAAGCCCGCACGGCTGTTATCCTCGCCTGACCGCTATGATCCCCAGCGCCCTAATCTTATGCGCCTGCTGCATGATGGCATCGCGCAGAGCGCGCCGTGGGCCAAGGAGCGCAACTTGTCTTACCTTGCCAACGCCCACCGGCTAGACTTCGAAACTAGTGGTGTGTTCCTGCTGGCGAAATCGAAGCCCGTGCTCACTTTGCTAGCCAACGAGTTCGGCTCCAACCTGCCGCTCAAGACTTACGTCGCCCTCACCCGGGGCATGCCCGAGCAGCCGGATTTCACCGTGGACGCGCCCATCGGTCCGCAGACTCGGCAACTTGGGTTGATGCGAATTGACCGGCAGGGCGGCAAGAAGTCCGTCACCAACTGCCGCGTGGCCGAGCAGTTCCGGGGCTTCACCCTGCTGCGCTGCCAGCCGCGCACGGGCCGCACTCACCAGATTCGCGTGCACCTGCGCTCTGTGGGCCTGCACATCGTCGGCGACTTGGACTACGCTGGTGCGCCGCTTTATCTTTCGCAAATCAAGCGCAGCTACACGCCTAAACCCAATGAACCCGAACGCCCGCTCATGAACCGCGTGGCCCTGCACGCGGAACAGTTGGAAATCCGTCACCCCGTTACTGGCATATCGCTGAACGTCACGGCCGAGTGGCCCAAGGATTTACGCGTGACAGTGAAGTATCTCCGGCAATTCAGCGGGTTGTGAAGCGGCGGGGCGTGAAACAGCCTCGTCCCGCTAAGCTCTTCTCACGCACTAGGCCCCGCGACATTCGTCACCAACTCATGATCTGCCAAAGGCTGGCGTAATCGTCGGTCCAGAGCGGCACTTTCTTGTTGCTGGGCTCTGATTTGGCCGACTCGCTCTTGCTGGCGATCGTGTTCATCAACGCCTCGTTTTTGCTCAAGAGCACCCACGTAGAGCTATAAATCCACCAGTCCTTTTCGCTATCGCCATCGGAGATCGAAAGCCGACGGTAGCCGAATTTCTCGGCGAGATTTTCCACCACCGGTTCGAGGTCGAGGTAGCGGTTCGAGATGTGGATGGCCAGCACGCCGTCGTCAGCGAGGTGCTTGCCGTAGATGGCCACAGCTTCTTTTGTAAGCAAATGCACAGGAATGGCGTCGCTGCTGAACGCATCGAGCGCGAGCACGTCGAAACGTTGCGGTTCCTCGCGCTCCATCGAAAGCCGGGCGTCGCCCATAATCACGTCCACCGAGCCGCCGGCTGCCAGCGTGTCCTTGATGAAGGAGAAGTGGTTGGTTGCGATGCGCCGAACCTCCTCGTTGATCTCGTAGATGCGGACATAATCGCCTTTCTCGCCGAAGGCCGCTGTGGTGCCCGTGCCTAAACCGACGACGCCGATGCGCTTCTGGGGGCGTGGAAGGTTGCGAATGGCAAGGGCTACGCCGCTCTTTTCTCCATAGTAGCTTGTGATGCGGCGGCGCTGATCGGGGTCAGTGAGTTGGAAACCGTGAGTGATGCGGCCGTGCTGCAGCAACAGGTAACGTGACCCGGGAGAGTCCGTGCCGTATTCGAGCACGCACATTGCACCGTAGAAGTTGCGCGTAGCTTCCACTACATTATCGCGCTCTTTGCTTTGGAGGTAGAAGGCCAGACAAACGCCGAGCGCGACGAGCGAGCCGGCGAGCCACGCGTGGAAGCGCCACCATTGAAAGTGCGCTCCGCGCCAGTCGGGTAGGCAAACCAGCCACGTAAGCACTGCGCACGCGCCGCAGGACCAAGAGAGTTCCGCGTAGCTATTGAATACGTGCGGAGCAACCACGGCGACGAGGAAGCCGCCGATCGCGCCTCCGAGGGAGATCATCAGATAAAAACTCGTGAGCCAGCGCGGATGCGGTTTAAGCGCATAAAGCTCGCCGTGGCAGACCATGCATGCAACGAACATCGTCAGGCAAAACGCCGGCACCTGCCAGCCGATGCCCACGTTGTTGATGTTCGTCAGTACGTAAATCAGCCAACCGAAGCACGCGAGCATCGCCGGCAGGAAGAGCGGCCGCCAATACCATTGGTTTGCGTCGAAGCACAAAATGAACGTCAGCAGGTAGAGGCTTAACGGTAGCACCCACAGGAACGGGATAACCGCCACGTCCTGCGTGAGCTTGTTGGTCGTGGCCAGCAGCAGCGCGGACGCGCAGGCCGGCAGCGCGAGCCAGAGTAACTTTCGTCGTGCAGAGGGCGTTTCTGCCGGCTCCTCCTCAGCCACATGGCCGGTGGCTGAGGTTTCCTTCGCAAAGCCCCGCAGCCAGACCTGCCGCACGCACCAAGCGGCAAACAACACGTAGGCCATCAACCCCCAACCCCAAGAGAGCGCCTGAAGCTTGCGCGCGTAATTGGGTTCAATGAGGAACGGGTACGCTAGTAGCGCCAGCAGGGAGCCGATGTTGGACAGCGCGTAAAGGCGGTAGGGGGACCTGCCCGGGTTCATGCGGGCAAACCACGCCTGCATCAGCGGGCCAGTGGTGGATACTACGAAGTAAGGTAGGCCAATGGTCGCGCCTAACAGCAGCAGAATTTGGGTGATGGGCTCATCGCCGGGCTTGGGCTTCCACGATTCGCTTGGGATGATGGGCAGCATCATCAGCGAGGCTAGCAACAAGGCTAGATGCACCGCCGCCTGTCCACGCGGCTGAAGCCAGCGGCTCAAAAAATGTGCATAGGCATAGCCCGCCAGCAGCACCAACTGGAAGAACAGCATGCACGTGGTCCACACGCCCGGCGTGCCGCCGAACCACGGGAGGATGTATTTGCCGATTAGGGGTTGTACGAGGAAGAGCAGGAACGCCCCGGTAAAGATCGTCAGTGCAAATGGCAGCATGGCAAAAGCCCGCCGGCATTATGGGCAGGCGGAAAGTTTGGCGGAGAATGAGGCTTTGCGAGGGCTTGAAAAGGAGAATGTGGCCAGCCGCCAGCGATATTTAAGCTTTTGTTCCGTCCCGCACTGTGCGTTAGTCCCTTTGGCCTTCTAACAGCCGCCGCAGCGGCAGTTGACCACGGCGCTCATGTCAATCACATCCATTGTCGCATGCGGATTGCTGGGATTGCTGGTCGCATGGGGTCTGATTCCGTTGATCTTGGCGAGTTGCCGCCGCATGGGCTGGCTGCGGGACAAGTGCTTTCACCAAGGTGGTTCGGTCCCGGTGCCCCGGTTCGGGGGCGTGGCTCTGGCGGGGGGATTTGTAGCTAGCGTGCTGGGGGCGGCATATTTGAGCGCGGAGGCCGTTACTCACGAGACAATGATCGTACTGTTGGGTTCATTGGCGATGTTCGGCTTGGGGTTGTTGGACGATCTCACGCCGATCGGCGCCCGAATGAAGCTGCTGGGCCAGATCCTCATTAGCGGCGTGGTGGCTGGGAGCGGGCTCACGCTCGAAAACGTCACCAATCCGCTGACCGGTGCTAGTCTGCCCCTCGGTTCCTTGAGTGGCCTGCTGGCGGCGATACTGTGGCTGGTGGCACTAACTAATCTAATCAACATCATCGACGGGATCGACGGGCTGGCGGGCGGCATCAGTCTCATGCTTATGTTGTTGTTGGCGCACGCCAGCAAGGGTAGTTCCTCGTTCATGCTGGCGCTGTCGGTGGGCATGATTGGGGTTTTGGTAGGTTTTCTCTACTTCAACTTTCCGCCGGCGCGAATCTACATGGGCGACGGCGGCGCTTACTTCCTTGGGTTCTTGATTGGCGGGTTGACCCTAGTCTCGTCGAACAAGGGCACTGTGGCGGCCGCGTTGGTGGCCCCTGTATTCGCTCTCGCATTGCCGATTATTGACGTGTCGTTGGCGATTGTGCGCCGCGCGCTCAAAGGTCTGCCGGTCTTCCGGCCGGACCGCCGGCACATCCACCACCGTTTAGTTGAGTTCGGTTTCTCCCACCGGCGCACTTTGCTGATGCTGTATGTGCTCTCGCTGTTGTTTCTGCTGATGGCTTTTGGTGTTTTCTGGTCGCAGGGGCGGCTGGTGCCGTTATTCCTCGGCTTGTGCTTTCTGGTGGTCATTTACATCGTGCATTCGTTCGGGCTGGCGTCGTCGCGGTATTCGCTGCGGACCTTCTGGCGAGAGATGCAGGACATGCGGCGCGAGTCGCGTTACACCATGCTGCTGGCGCAGTGGCTGGAGATGGAAGCCGAGCGCTGCCCGACGCCTGAGGCGCTATGGGGTAACTTTGTCTTTATCGCCGAAAAGCTCGAACTGGCCGAGGTGCGGTTGCAATTGCACACTGGCCGGTTGGTTTGGCGCGCGGCTGGAATCGCGGACGAGGAGGAGTTAGAATGGAAACGCCACGATTTCCAAGGTTCGGACATCACGGGCATCGAGATCGCGGTTCGGCGCGACGACGTCTCGCCTCGGTTATTCGAGATGAAGTGCGAACTAGCGGCGGAGGCGTGGTTCAAAGCCGCCACGCGCTGGCGTGCCGCTAACCACGCCGATATTGAACTGGCCACGGATAGCAAGCGTCTCGTAGCCACGCCGCCGACCGTCTGATCGCCGATTGGCATTTATTTCTCTCAGCACAAACAACGTTTCGCCAAAGCTCCTGCAGAGCGCGGTGAAGCGATGGTTTCGCAGACCGCCGAATTGCCGCACTCATGAAGTGTTGAAAACTGTGTTCGGAAAATCCTGCCGGACTTGTAAGGGATACGATTCCGACAGCCCAAAACGGCAACATCGACCGCGGCGCGATCAGTAACAGGCTCACGAACCGGAATTACTCTTTTGCGACTAATCGCGTTTTACAACCTGTTCTCAATCCAAGCGGTCACTTCGCCGACGACGGCGCGCTCCAATCAAACCACCGCCAACGAGTGCCGTGTTCGTTCCTTTCGCGCTTCGCTGTGCCAAAAAAGAAAGCGGCGCGGGAGTTCGTCGGGCTACTCTCCCAACGTGCGAGGTTCCAGAGCAGCGAGCCGCTTTGCATGCCAGTGCCTGGGTTTTTCTCCTGGCGATAAAGCGACCAGACAGGCGACCAGTTACGTTCGATGGACTTGTTACCGGGCACCAGAGGCTCCATTAAGGCCAGGAGTTGGAAGCGCTCGCGCCCATCGAGTTCGCGCCGCGCGCTGAACAGCGGCCAAAGGTCGACTCGGCTCTTTGATTGGCCAGTGGCGGTGTTGCGCTCGACCGTGTCGCTGTAGAGGTAGATCAGCCAGCGCGTGCGTTCGCGGTCAAGCGGCGCGGCTTGAGCGCGGTTGTATTTATAGAGCGGCCAGAGAATGAAGTGGCTGGTGAGCACCGCATTAGTTGCGTGGCTGTAAAAGGGCCAAACGCGGTTCATATGCTTGCCCTCGCCGCGCGCGAAACCAATGAAGGGCCAGGGCAGGTTCCACTCGCGGTAACGGTTTTCCCGGTCATCGGTAAAGGTTAGAAATGGCCAAGCGTAGGTGGAGGAATCCCGGCTGGGTGAACGTTGATAGCTGTAGAGTGGCAGCAGGGCGTGGTAATGAACGGGATTCGTCGAGCCAATGCCATTGTGTTGGTTAAAGAAGAACGGCCACGCGATGAAGAGGCGGTCGTGGCCCGGGGTAAGCTGTTCGAGGCCGAGATAGTTGGTGCCGATGGAGGGATCGCGATGCTCATGGCCCATGAGCGGCCAGAACTGCCAGCCGTCGAGTTTGGGACCGTGGCGCAGATGCACAAAGGGGAACAAGTAGTTCTCCGTCACCACATCACGTTTGACCGTGCGGGAGTATAACGGAAAGAGGCGCAATTTAATCTCGTCCCGGAGCAAGCGGTTCTTGAGCGTGCCCCAGAAGGGCAGGAGCGCGGTGTAGTTGTGAGCGGGATCGGCGGACCGACCCTGGAAGTAGAAGGGGAAAATCGTGAACTTGTCCACGGCTTGGTCGTCCTGCTGTCGGCCACCGGAGAAGTTCAGGAGTTGAAAGAGGTGCCAGCGGTATTCCTCCCCAAAGCGGTCGTAGGAGAGCAACGGATAAAGGAAATCGTATTCCTCCATTTCCACGTCGGGCTTAACCGTGCGAGAGAAAAACGGGGGCATGGCCCAAGTCATCTGGCCGTCGGAAACCTCGCGGTAGTAGAGCGGCCCTAGCCATTCCTCGCGAGTGCCCGTGGCGAGGGTAAGCGAAAACTCGTGCGCAAACGGACCGGCGGTCCACTCGGCGGCGAGGAGCCGGAAAGCTGTAAACAGCAGACAAGCCAGCGCTGACAAGCGTGAGAATCGTATTCCGATTCTTTGCGAGGATTCCAGTGCCCCTTTTAGAGAATTATTGGCGGTGTAAACCAAGCAGTTGAGATGGTAAGAGCGCGGGGTTTGGGGTCAAGTTTGCCCGCTCAGCAAGAACGTTGAACCCAGCCGGCTTAGCCCTTCAATATCGTTATCGTTGAGTGCATTAATCAGGCAAATTGCGTATTTGACATTTATTCACAAGCAATTAAGTTTATTTGTCAGTTGGTTGAGGTTCCATTTGACCTCGGTTCCTCACAGCCCAGTGATGAGGGTGCATTCTCGTCACTGGGCCTTTTCTTTAAGCCAGCCCAGTTTTAGCAGCAGTTGCAACACCGCCGGGAGCAAGGTTAGCGCCGCCACCATGCAGGTAGCTGTACCTACAGCCATCACATAGCCTAGGCTTTCGATGCCCTGATGTTTCGCTAGGATGAGGCTGCCGAAGCCCGCAATGGTCGTCAGGCCGGACACTAGGACGGCAAGGCCGGTGCTGCGGGCCAGAAGGGAGGGTTTTTTCTCCTCGCCGAAGCGATTGAGGATGTGAATGCCGTTGGTCACTCCAATACCCACTACGAGCGGCAGGGTCATGATGTTCGCCGGGTTGAAGGGAATGCCGACCCAGCCCATGAAACCGACCATCCACAAAGTCCCAACGGCCACTGGCAGCAGCGCCAACACCACGTGTACGATTGACCGGAAATGCAGCAGCACCATCACGGCGATGGCCGCTGTCGCATACCACGCGGCCTTTACGTAGCTGTCCTTGAGCAGGGTGGTGTATTCGAGGAGTTGCACGGGTGTGCCGGTCACGTTCGGGTCCACGGTGCGCAGTTCCTTCACGAAGGCCTCCTGCGGCGCACGCTGCCATACGTCGGACTTGGGATAGACTTGCAGCAAATACTTGCCCGTCACTCCGATGAAGCGGTTGCGCAGCGCGTCCGGCAGATCCTCCGGCCGCAGCGGGCTGGCTTGCTGGTTGGCGAGCGTGGTGAACGTTTCCGCCAAGTCCTCCAGCAGCGCTTGCTGGTATAGCGCCAACTGCCGCGCGGCCTGCTCGGCGGGCGTGGCAACCAGCGCGGTTCGCCAAGCTTGGAGCGCGCCCTTCAGCGACTTGAACTGTTCCGCCAGCTTCGCATCTCCCTCCTTCCGCACCACGTCCTCCGCCGCGCCGACAAAGCCTTGGAACGAGAACAGCACCTGCAATAGCTCCGGCACTTTCGGCGGCTGCGGGTCAAGCGGGGCAAATTTCACCGTCCCAGCGTCGGCCTTGATCTGCCGGATAAGCGCGAGCTTCTGAGTGGTCTCCTCGGCGAGGAACTGGCTCATTGAGCGCACATTTGCAACGGTGGTCAGGTTGGTGAGTTGTCGTTCAAGCCGAGCCGCTTGCTCGAGGTCCGCCGCTACCACCGCGCCAAACAGCACGGAGTTTGACGCCGTGTTGATGAGCTTGTGCTCGAAGACCACGGCCGGTAGCCCGGCGGACTGCATATTCAGGAGGTTGTAATCGAACTGAACCCGACCCAGCCGCGCCGCGCTCAACACACACAGGCCCGCCGTCACCGCTAGCACCGCGCCTGGCCGGTTTAGCCATAGGCGCTCGATTTGCCCGCGGCGGTCCACTGGTGGTGTGGTACGGTCAATCACGTTCTGCCGACCGCGTATCAACAGCACCGGTAGCAGCGTCATCATCGGCAAGAGGCAGACAATGAGGCCGCCGCCGGCAATAATGCCCATCTCCTGGATGCCCTTGAAATTTGTGATCCCCATTGCGAAGAACGCCGCCGCGGTCGTGGCCGCGCCAGTGAAGATGCCCTGGCCTGTATTGACCATCGCCAGCGTGATGGCTTCACGCTCAGACTTACCATGCCGCAATTCCTCCTCGAACCGCGCTATCAGATGCGCGCCAAAATCAATCGCTAGCCCCACTAACATTGGAGCGAACGTAATGGTCAGAATGTTCAGGTGTCCGACCGTCAGCGTCGTGTAGCCCATCGTATAAGCCAGACCAACAATTAACACCGCAGTAGCCTTGAGTGGCCGGCCCGTTTCTGCATAGCCGTAGATGAAGATGATGAGCACCAACACCAGTGCCACGATGGTCGCCACCGTGGTGTCCATTTGCGATTGCGCCATTTCGTCAAACTCCAGCACCGGCTCGCCCGTGATGCCCACGTTTACGCCCGGCACTTCACGCTGCGTTTCCGCCACCAGTGCGCGCAGTCGCTCCACAGCGGCACCGTTTAGATCCTCCCGCTTCGCGTGCGCGGTCACGAGATACATCCGGCCGTTGCCGAAGGTTACATACATCTCGCGCTCGGCCTCAGGCCCGCCTCCGAAGAGCGCGCTCACGCCCGGCGATGGTGGCCGGCCGGGCCGTTGCAGGCCCGCACGAGCCTCGTTTACAATTCGCTCTAGCGTCGGCAGCGCTCCGAGCATGGACTCGTTCTCCGCATTCGCCTCCTGCTTCGCGGTGCGAAACTGGCGATTAAGAATGGTGAAGAGCGAAACTAGGTTCGTCGCCTGCGAGAATTTTTTAATGAACGGCTGGAAGTCCTTTACCTTCTTTTCTAACTCCAAAAGGTCGGCCTGCGGCACGAACAGGAGGGCCTTGCTGCCCATTAGCTTAAGGTCGCCCTTGTAGAAAACATCTGTGAAGAGGTTTGTCTCTGCCTCTAGCCGTGCACCAAGCCGCTCGACGAACTGCCGGTTCTTGTCCTGCCGGTCACTCTCGACGATGACCACTAGGTCATCCTGACCAGGGAACTCTTTTTTGAACGCGAGGAAGTTTTGGTGATACTTCTTGTCTGAGCCTACGAGGTCGTTGCGGTTGGAATGGAAATCGAGGTGCCGCACCGTATAGATCAAGCACACGCAGAATAGCGCCACCTGCGGATATAAGAACGCGCGCGGATACAAATATACCGCGTCCGCCAGCCGAGTGAGCAGGCGTTGCATGGGCGATGGTTTAGGCGCTTCAGTGGGCACTGGCCGGTTCAAATTCTGACCAAGATGATGCACCGAACACCCGCTCGGTGTCCAATCTCAGCATCGCGCCGGGTGACACGCCGGCACTCGACTTCCGCTCGCCCTGCCGCCAATCTACCTCCACCGTGAAGCAGACGATCGTCACTTTGGATTTGGAAGGCGTCCTCGTCCCAGAAATCTGGATCGCCGTGGCTGAGAAGACGGGTATTACCGAATTGCGCCGCACCACGCGCGACGAGCCAAACTATGACAAACTGATGCGTTATCGCATCGGCATCCTTGACCGGCACGGCATCAAACTCGCTGATATCCAGGCCGTCATTGCAACGCTCCGACCGTTGCCCGGCGGGAAGGAATTTCTCGATGAGCTGCGCGCGCTCACACAGGTCATCATTCTCAGTGACACATTCGAGCAGTTCGCTCATCCCTTGATGCGCCAACTTGGCTGGCCCACCCTCTTCTGTCACCGGCTTCTCGTGGAGCGCGACCGCATTATTGGTTATCAGCTGCGGATGCCAGACCAGAAGCGCGAATCCGTCCGCGCCCTGCAACTGCTCAACTACCGTGTTCTCTCTGCCGGCGATTCCTACAACGATACGGCGATGCTCGTGCAGGCGGACCAAGGCTTCCTGCTGCATGCGCCCGCCAACGTTAAGCGGGAGTTTTCGCAGTTTCCTGCGCTTGAAACCCATGCCGAGCTGTTGGCTCGCCTGAAGGAGGCGTTGGCTTGACTGGGTGCTTTTACGCTCACCTCTCCCGGCGAACTATCCCTCGTAATTTGACCTATGCCCACCTGCACAAGATCACGGAGCTCTTTATCCTCAATGAGTTTGGCAGCCGCCCGCTTTGGCAGGTGAAAACTGCCTGTTAGAAACTGACGATTTCCTAATGCCTGCCAACACTGGCACTGACGGTTCCTGTCTAATGTGCGGCGAACGCGGCTGGACGCTCGTCTCTCGCACTGATGATCGCGAGTATCATGCCCGCCCCGGCGAGTTCGACATCGTCCGCTGCTGGAAGTGCGGCCACGTCTATCTCAACCCCATTCCCGCGCCTGAAGAGGTTGCTGCGCTTTACCCGCCGACCTACTACACGGTCAACCCCAACTCCCCACTCTTCCACGAGAGCAAGCTCATCCGCTGGAAGATGGGCAAGGACGCCCGCAACTTCCGCGCGCGCTGGGGCGAGCGCAAGTTCACCAACCTCATCGACATCGGCTGCGGCGACGTGAAACGTATCGCCGCCTACCGCGATGCCTACGCTGACTGCGGCGCGCAGGCCACCGCCTTCGACCTGCTCTTCAGCGACCGCGCGCGCGCCTTGGCAAAGGATCTGAATGTCGCGTGCAGCGAGGGAAATATCGAGACCGACGTGGCCAGTCTGCCAAATGATGGCTTCGATCTCGCCTTCATGCGCCAGCTCATCGAGCACCTGCGCGATCCCCGCCAAGCGCTTTTAAACCTGCGCCCCAAGCTAAAGCCTGGCGCGCTCCTCGTCATTGACACGCCCAACGTCGGCGGCCTCGACTTTGATCTCTTTCAACGCAGTTACTGGGCCGGCTTTCACACCCCGCGTCACTTCCATTTGTTCAACCAAGCCTCGCTCACCAAGCTCGTGCAAGAAGCGGGCTTCAAGGTCATTGACCGCGGCTACCTGCCGTCCATCGGCTTCTGGATCATCAGCCTGCGCGTGAAGTTCGGATTGGACTGTGTCCAAACCGGCGGTTGGCCATGGCGGCATATTAGCTTGAAGAACATTCTCTTCAGCGGCGGCTTTACTGCGTTAGATACCTTGTGCATCAAGTTGGGCTTGGCGACCTCGAATCAGTTCGTCGTGGCCGTGAAGGAGTAAGGCCGTTTTAGTTTATAGACGGCCTGGAGTTGCGTGCGCCTTTTACCTTCACGCGCCCTAGCGGCGTGCCTACGCTAAGTTTCCTACGGAACATGAATTCGCTTTTTCTTGGTCCAAGCTCTTTGCGCGCAAGCCGCATGGCTTACGGCTGCTGGCGCATCGCGGATACCGAGGAACTTGGGCGCAGTGTGGGCCGTGCGGCTATCCTTGCTGCCTACGAAGCGGGCTACACGCTCTTCGATCACGCGGATATCTATTGTGGTGGCCGCGCAGAAAAAACTTTCGGTGACGTGCTCCGCGAGGTCAGCGGGATGCGTGCGAGTGTGCTCATTGCGACGAAGTGCGGTATTCGCCTCGCTGGAGAGCCGCGGCCGGAAGCGCCCTTCCGCTATGATTTTTCCGCTGCGCATATCGTGTGGAGCTGCGAGCAATCGCTTCGCCGTTTGGGCGTAGCGACAATTGACCTCTTTCAACTCCACCGGCCTGACTGGCTGATGAACCCTGCCGAGGTGGCCGCAGCCTTCGCGCAACTCCGGCAGCAGGGCAAGGTGCGCGAGTTCGGCGTGAGCAACTTCCGGCCAGCGCAGCTAACCGTTTTGCAGCGCGCTTTGGCTTTTCCGCTCGTCGTCAACCAAGTCGAAATCAGCCTCGCCAATCTGAGCACCTTTATTGACGGCACGCTTGATCAATGCCTCGCTGAGCGCGTCACGCCGATGGCGTGGAGTCCGCTTGCGGGCGGCCTGCTGGCGGACGGTGCGCGGCGGTTGCTGCCGTCGCAGGAGACATACCGCGTTGAACGTGTCGGGTTGGAACTGGACGAGCTGGCCCGCGTGCGCGGCAGCCCGCGTGGAACCCTTGCGCTAGCTTGGCTGCTCAAACATCCCGCCGGCATTGTGCCTATCGTCGGCTCGACCAAACCGGAAAAAATCCGCGAAGGCGCGCTTGCTCCGCAGGTCGAGCTGTCCCGCGAGGAATGGTATCGACTGCTTGAATCCGCGCGCGGCGAACGGCTGCCGTGAGCTTTAGTGGTGCGTGCATTCTGAAAGCGCCATAACCCATTACACACCAAGAATTGCGACTCCCCATGACCAATCCCATTCGCCGCTCCGTTGACGACCTTGGCTTGCTGCCCGCCGAACTTTGGTGCGAACTGGAGCAAGCCGTTGGCAAGCCCGCACATCCGTTCCGCACGCCGGTTTTTGGCACCACAAATTTATTCGAGTGCTCCATACGGGTGGTCGTGCTCCGGCAGGTGGACGTCGCCAAGCGCTGGCTCGTGGCATATTCGGACGCGCGTGCGCAGAAGGTCCATCAGCTTGGACTTTGCCAGCAGGCGCACTGGCTTTTTTACGATCCCGCCCGCCGCACACAACTCCGTATCAGCAGCGGCACGATGGTTCATGTGAACGACGCCATCGCGGCGGAACACTGGCAGAAGCTGCCGCTTGTTAGCCGGCGGAATTACTGCGCCAATCAACCGCCCGGCTCCGATATTCATGCGCCGGGCGACGCTATCGCGCCTGAGTTGAAAGCCGCAAAGGTGACCGCGAAACAGTTGGAAGTGGGGTACGAAAATTTTGCTGTGCTGGTCTCGACCGTAGATCAAATCGAGTGGTTACAGCTTTCTGACGAAGGCCATCAACGCGCCGTCTTCAACTGGACGGCCGCGCGCTGGAGCGGTTTGTGGTTGGTGCCTTAGGAAGTCAGATCAAGTCTCCAGCGCCTTTGGCGGAGCGAGCACGAAGGAGGCGAGCAAGGCTTGTCGGGCGGTGGCGGGCTGGCGGAGTAACCCCACCACGGCACGCAAGTCGGCTGATACGACTTCCTTGCGGGCGAGTTGCGGCAGGGTAATCGGATTGCCATGCCTTTCGGTCTGCTCGCTCACCTGGCGCATTCGGGCGGAGATAGTCTCATGGAGTCGCGTGGCGCGATGATAGGCCTGCGTGTTGTGCTCGAGATGGGCAAGCGGCTTCGTCGGCGCAGGCAGAGAGTCAAGCGTTTCATTCGCCCACGGCGAAGAGCTCTCACGGGCGGCGTAATTTTCCTCGGGTGGCGTCTCGCTTTCGCGCGCGATCGGTTCGGGCACCGGAGGTGGGTCCGTGCGCCGGATAATGGGCGGCGGGGGCGGGGGCGGAGCGCCCACGGTGCCATCGAGCGGTGGCTTACCCTCGAGCAGCCGCTTTAACTCTTCTTCCCAATTAAGCGGCTGGTTCGAGTTGGAGGTGGTTCCCCCGCCGGTCTGAGGGTTGGGCTCGTAGTCTGCGTTTTCCTCGCCCCCCCACCGCTCAGCTTGATTTTGTTTCTTTTTGCGGTTTTGTAACCAGCTTGAAATGGCTGAGATGACTACGATTGCAAGGATGATATAAGGGTTGTCGGTAAACCCTAACAGCCCGTGAGTTGCCAGTCCTGCGTGCATCAGTAATGCCACGGTGAGGCGTTCAGCTCTTCACTTGAGGGGTAGCCCCGGCGGTGGCGATGCTATCGCGCATGCCCGTGTCGGCCTGCACGTTTTTCATCTTGTAGTAGTCCATGACGCCGAGATTGCCGTTGCGGAAGGCCTCAGCCATTGCCAGTGGCACTTGCGCCTCGGCCTCGACAACGCGCGCCCGCATCTCGGACACGCGGGCGACCATCTCCTGTTCGGTGGCCACGGCGGCGGCGCGACGGACTTCGGCCTGCGACTGTGCGATGAGCTTGTTCGCCTCGGCTTGCTCGGCCTGCAGCTTCGCGCCGACGTTTTCGCCCACATCCACGTCAGCGATGTCAATGGAGAGGATTTCAAACGCAGTGCCAGAATCGAGGCCTTTATCGAGCACGGTCTTGGAAATACGGTCGGGGTTTTCGAGTACAGCCTTGTAACTGTCGGAGGAACCGATGGTGGAGACGATGCCTTCGCCTACCCGGGCAACGATGGTCTCCTCGGTCGCGCCGCCCACAAAGCGGTCCAGGTTGGTGCGCACGGTGACGCGGGCTTTGACCCTCACTGCAATGCCGTCCTTGGCCACGGCATCGATGGCCACCTTGCCCGAGGTGGGCGCGGGACAATCAATGACTTTGGGATTAACCGAGGTTTTTACGGCTTCGAGGACGGTCTTACCCGTGCCCTTGGTGGCGAGGTCGATTGCGCAACTACGGTCAAAGTTCAAGTGTATGCCGGCCTTCTTGGCCGCGATCAGTGCTTGCACTACAGCCTCGATGTTGCCACCGGCAAGGTAGTGTGTGGAGAGATCGTCAATCGACATGGGGATTCCGGATTTCACCGCGGTGATGCGCGTGTCCACGATGCTGCCGACAGGGACGCTGCGGAGCTTGAGCGCGATGAGCTCAGTGAACGTGACCTTCGCGCCGCTGAACAAGGCGCGGATGTAGATCATGCCGAAGTTCAGCACGATGATGGCAATGACGAAGGCCACCAGTGCGAGGAAGCCGAGCAACAGCGGGCTTCCGGGGAACTCCAAGGCGAGGATGGGATCGAGTTTCATGAGTGTGTTGGATGGTTGACTGACGGAATTCAAACTTGTCGGACGACGACGCGTGCACCTTCCACTGCAATGACGCGGACGTTCGCGCCGCGCTCGATCAGCGCACCTTCGGTCACGACATCCACGCGCTGTCCGCCGATGACCGCGACGCCCGAGGGTCGTAGCGCCGTGTGCGCCACGCCGGACTGGCCCACCAGCTCCGGCCGCTCTGTGCCGATGTCACCGACCGCGCCCTTCGACGTGTAGAGCCCGGCGACGCGGCTTTCCGGAAAGTATTTTAGCCAGAGGGCAAACCCGACGCCCAGCCCGCCCATGGTCCCGATGAGAATCCAGTTCCCGGTCGCCACGCCGAACTCCTGGTAGCCCACGACGACCCCCGCGACCAGGCAGCATGCGCCGAGGATGCCGGCGATCATGCCCGGCAACACCGTCTCCGCGAGGAGCAGAATAGCGCCTGCGAGCAAAAGGGTTAAAACCAAAGCCATAGCAAAGATTAGTCTGGCGACGTTGTCTGGCCAAGTGGAATTACGGTGACGGTTTTATAGGCCGTCACCCGAGTCGTACCGGGCGTCAGTCTACCGGCGATTCGGCCAGCAGTTTGCGATAGACCTGTCGGGCGTGTTCGTAATCCTTTCGGGCCTGGTCCAGCTCGGTCGCGGCGTAGGTGCGCTCCTTCTGCTGCCAGCAGACTTCGAGTGATTGCGCGCACCACTCGGCGCTGCGCTTGGAGGCGCGCACGGGTTGGTCGCCAACCATTACCCAGATCGGGTTCGTGTGGCTGCTGGGCAGAATGCGCAAGGCGACCCAACTGCTGCGGTCGATCTTCGTCTCGAAGACAAGGTTCACCTGCGAGCCATCGGCGACGATGCGCTTCGTCTCGACGGCCTTGCCATTTACGGTGAGTTCCACTGGCACCTCGCGCGACTCGCCGATGCGGGCGCGTTCGATGTCCCAATACGGCTTGGCGCTTTGCGGACTGGCCTTAATCACGGGATTGGGCTGCGGGTTGAGATAGGCGGCGACTTTTGCGGTCACTTTCACTAAGCCGGGCGCGCTCAATTTCATTTCACTGCCCCGCTCGCCAAGCGCCGTCGCGTTCACCTTGAAGTCGAGCAGATGGCTGCGGCCATCGCTCACATAGTTGTTCCCCGCGCGAATACCTTCGCACCAGTCCTCGTAAGTCCACTTCGTCGGCAGCTTCACATAGCTGCGGCCGAGGCCGACCTTTTCGCCGTAGATGCAGGGGAAATCCGTCTCGCCGCTGATGCGGGTGCGGAAGCCGACGTTGAGCGTGTGGTACCAAATGTTCAGCTCCCACAGGTGGGGCGTGTCCACCATGCTGAGGAAGTCCACGGCCGCTACCGGCTTGCCGTCGGGGCCAGGCACGGTGTGCGTCACGTTCATGATGTATTCGTTCGCGCCAATGCCGTTGAAGGGCGGCACCACGTAATTTGGCAGCGCGTCCGCCACACCGCGAAAATCCTGCGCCGTCTTGCTGGACACCGCGTCGCGTTGGCCGGGGGCCGCAGGCTGCAAGCCCCAGCCCGAGTGCGCCGGGCCCACTAGCGCGCCCTGCCGCTTCGCCCAGCGCAGCGTGTTCAGGCCGAGTGTGGGCCAGTGGTGCTTTGATTCGCCGCCGGGATACATCTGCTCCTTGAGCCGCAACAGGCACAGATGCCCGCTCTGGTGCGAGCCGAAGCCGGAGACCTCCACGTCGTAGCGCAGCACGTAGGGATGCAGCGAAACCTTGTCGTCCTTACCCGTGAAAAACTGTTTCTGATAATCAAAGCACGGTCCCCACGTAAGGTTTGCGCCAACCTTCAAGTCCTCGCCCAAAATGTGCCGCACCATGTCGGGCGCGTGGACGCCTTCGGTCGGGTTTGTGTAGTGCGCGCAGCCGGCGGCGTGGATGTGGTGGTCGCCGGAGACGTAGCCGAACTTGAGCGGGTCAATCCAGCGTCTCACTGTGAAATCCAGCCGCTTCGTCGCCGCCGTCACGTTCACCGTGCGGGTCTCCCTCACCGACTCCGGGCCGCGATCAAACTCGATGGTGTAAGTCCCCGCTGGCAGCCGCAGCTTCTCGCCGTCCATGCGATAGACCTGCGGATGAAACGCGAAGTCCGGCGCGAGCCGCTTGGCTTGCGACGGATACACGCGGCCTTGCGCGTCGCGGATGAGGAAGCCGGCGGTCGCGGGCTTTCCGTTTTCGTCCTTCACGCCCAGCGTGATTTCCGGCGTGGGAAGACAGGTGAAGAGCAAATCCACTTCGTTGCGGAAGCCGATGTCCTGCGTGCCTTGGCCAACGTTGAAGCTAATCTTTGCTTCGCGCTTCCCAGCGTCGCGGCTGTAAAGCTGCACGATGCGATACTCGACCGTGAGGCCGGAGAGCGTGGGCCGCAACGGCTGCTGGTTGAACATCTGCAAATCAAGCCACAGATCCGTTAGTTTGAGCGTGGGCGTGTCGCCGACCTTACGCAGCGCGCGGTCGGAGGATGTCGTCGCCGTGCGGACGTTGTGGACAGACTGCGCGTTCGGGCTGACGGCGGCGAGCGGCGCAGTGGTGCCGGACTCGTTGGCGACCTTCACGAGAAACTGCCGCCAGCCGTCCTGCGTGAGCTCGGGTTTCGCGTCACCTTGAGCGACTTTCACGCGCATCTCGGGGTTAATGTGGACGCCGAAGATTGCGTAGCGGTCGAGGATTTCCTGCAGCTTCGCGATGGCGGCCTTGTGGTGGGGCGACTCCATTGTGGCGTTGAGTGCCGCCTTGTCCGCCGCACTGAACGGCGCGCCGAGGTAGTCGGTCGCCTCGATAAGCCGGCGCACTTGGGCGACAAACGGTTGGAACTCGACTTCGCTGACGATGGGCAACGCGGCCGCGAACGTATTGGCCGACAAGCAAAAAAATAGAATAATTGAGAGCAGTAACGAGCGCAAACGCGTGAGGGGTTAAAGTTAGTCGTAACGTAACACCCCGCTCCGCGTTGCGAAGGCGAAAATTTTTCTTTGCCTGTTGGCGGCGAATGCTGGCTCGCCTTCCTCTGGCCAACCGGCTAAGACTCACGCTGTTAGTTGCCATGACGCACGCCCAAGCCAAGTCTCGCCACGCGCAGCTCGCTGACGAACTGCGCCGCCACGACCATGCCTATTACGTGGAGGCCAAACCAACCGTTTCTGACCGCGAATATGACGCGCTCTACACCGCGTTGCTAAAGTTGGAGAAGGAGTTTCCTGACCTCGTCACACCGGACTCGCCTAGTCAGCGCGTTGGCGGAGCACCAACGCAAAGCTTCCAACGCGTCACCCACGAGCAGCCCATGCTCTCGCTGGAGAAAATCCAGGCGTCCGACTTGCCCACGAAGGACGAGGAGCCAAACCGCGAGTTGCGCAACCGCGCGCAAGATGAACGCACGCTGGAGGAACTCCGCACGTTCGACGCCACCATCCGTAAGCAGCTTGGGCGCGAACGGCTGAGCTATTTACTAGAGCCAAAAGTGGACGGGGTATCCATCAGTGTCCTTTACCGTGACGGCAAGCTCGTGCGCGGGGCGACGCGCGGTGATGGCCGACAGGGTGACGACATCACAACTAACCTCCGCACCATCCGCTCAATTCCGCTTCAGCTCGACACGAAGCGTCCGCCCGCCCTACTCGAAGTGCGCGGTGAGGCTTACATGGCGACAAAGGAGTTCGAAGCACTCAACGCGAAGCTTGCTGCCGCCGGCGAAGCGCCGTTGCCCAACGCCCGCAACGCCACCGCCGGCACGCTTAAGCAGCTTGACCCGCGCATCGTCGCGCAACGCCCGGTGCGCGCGGTGTTTTACGCCGTCGGCGTCAGCGAGGGCGTTGAGTTCCGCACGCACGCAGAAATGTTGGAGCAGCTTCGCGCCCTGGGCTTGCCGGTGCAGACGGCTTGGTGGAAATGCAACGACATTGATGAAGTCCTGCGCCAATACCGTGAGCACGTCGTCTGCGGCTATGACGAGGAGCGCGACTTGCGCACGCGGCTCCCTTACGAAATTGATGGCGTGGTGCTCAAAGTGAATGACCTAGCTGACTGTGAGCGCATCGGGCTCAAGACTCGCGCCCCTGGTTGGGCCATCGTTCACAAGCCCATCCCTTGGATTCAGCCCGCCGAGACCGTGCTGGTCGCTATCACCGTGCAGGTGGGTCGCACCGGGGTGCTCACGCCGGTTGCGGAGCTTATGCCAGTCTTCGTGCAAGGTTCGACCATCGCGCGCGCCACGCTGCACAACGAGGACGAAATCCGGCGCAAAGATATCCGCATCGGCGACACTGTCGTCATCCGCAAGGCCGGCATGGTAATTCCGGAGGTCTTTGAGGTGATGAAGACCAAGCGGCCTCCGGGGGCAAAGCAATTCGACTTGTTTAAGCACGTTGGCGGCAAGTGCCCGGCCTGCGGTGGGCCAATCGCGAAGGAATCGGTCTCCGCTGGCGAGAAAGAAGAAGTAGCGTGGCGCTGCCATAATGTCGCGGGTTGCCCGGCGCAGCAGACGCGGCGGCTTGAACACTTCGCGCAGCGCAAGGCACTTGACCTTGAGGGGCTGGGCGGCATTGTGGCTGAGAAGCTCATTGAACGCGGCTTAGTTTGCGAACCGCTTGATGTCTTCAAGCTCAGGCTCCCCGAACTTAGCGCGCTGAACCTCGGCACCGACGAAGAGCCGCGCGTTTTCGGCGAGAAGAACGCGGCCAAGCTGATCGAGGCCGTCACCCGCTCACGCGCCATGCCGCTTTCGCGCTGGTTGTTTGCACTGGCGATCCCCGAGATCGGCGAAGAGACGGCGCGGGATGTTGCCCGCTTCCATGCGGACCTCGCGGCGGTGCCGCCATCCCCCTTGCTCGGCGACGTGGTGGCTTTGCACCGCCTCCGCGAAGCAGCCGAAGCCGCTAGCCCGCGCGCCAAGGTGAACAAGGACAAAACCGATTTGGAGAAGCAGCAGCTTGCCGCACGGCAGGCTGAGTTGCTCGCGCAGGCCAACGCGACCGGCGCAAAACTCATCGCCGCTGGCTTCGCCGCACCCGCCAAAAAGAAAGGCGCGGCGGACATGGACGCCGTGGTGGTCGTCGGCCCGGTGGCGGCGCAGGCATGCTTGGATTGGTTTGCATGTAAGCTTGGCAAAAAAGTTTTGCATCGCTTGCATGCGTTAGACATCAATCCACGTGGGGAGCAAGGTGCTACGGCGGACGCCCCATTCACCGGCAAAACTTTCGTCATCACCGGCACGCTGGCCAGCATGGGTCGTGACGAGGCTTCCGCGAAGATCAGGTCGTTAGGCGGTAGCGTTTCCGGCTCGGTGAGCACCAAGACGCATTACCTTGTCTGCGGCGCGGATGCGGGGAGCAAGTTGGCCAAGGCGCAAGAGTTGGGCGTGACCGTAATAGAGGAAGCCGCGTTTTTGGCTCTCTTGAAGCGCAGCGGCAAAGCTCCTGCTGCATCTTCGCCCGCGCAGACGGCACTGCTTTGATGGACAGGGAGTGCGGGCGGTCCGCTGGTTATGCCTCTCGCCGATACGCCTCCGCGAGCAGCGTAACAGGGTGCGCGGTGCGGAGGTTTAAGCCTTCCGCCTTCGCGCCGTTGACGATTTGGAGCAGGCAGCCGGGGTTGCCGGTGGCGACGACTTCGGCCTTCGTCGAGCGGATGTGTTTGATTTTCCGTTCGAGGAGGTCGTTGGCCATCTCGGGCTGCGTGAGGTTGTAGATGCCCGCGCTGCCGCAGCACCAGTTGCTCTCGGGCAGTTCCACCAGTTTTACACCGGGGATGGCCTTGAGCAGCGCGCGGGGCTGGGCGGTGACTTTCTGGCCGTGGCACAAGTGGCAGGACTCGTGGTAGGTGACCACAGTTGAGGGTTGAGAGTTGAGAGTTGAGAGTTCAGAGGCAGAAGCGTCGGGTTTCATTCCGCATTCCGCATTCCGCGTTCCACATTCCGTTCGGGGCTTGGGCGGCTCGATGCCGATTTGGGCGAGCCATTCGTGGATGTCCTTCACTTTCCCGTCCCACGCGTGGGCGCGCTTTTCATACACGAGGTCGCCTTTGAGCAGCGCGGCGTAGTGCTTCAGATGCGAACCGCAGCCGCCAGCGTTGGTGATGATGGCGTCAAACTGGTCCGGCGGGAACTGGTCGATGTTTCGGCGGGCGAGGCGCTGCGCGAGTTCCCACTCACCGTTATGAGCGTGGAGGGAGCCGCAACAGTGTTGCTCGGGCGGGGTGATGACCTCGCAGCCGTTGCGCGCGAGCACCTCGACGGTGTCTACGTTGACGTCGCTGAAGATGAGGTCTTGCGCACAGCCGGTGAGCATGGCGACGCGGTAGCGGCGCTGGCCGCGAGCGGGCGTAAGGGGAGCGATGAGGTCAGCGGAGAGCGCAGGCTGGATGTCCGGCGTCATGGCCTCCAGCTCGCGGAGGCGTTTGGGCATGAGCTTCATCACGCCGCTGTTGCGCACGAGCCATTGCACGCCGAGCTGCTGGTAAAGGCGCATCGCAAAACCGAGCACCTTCAATCGGTTCAGGTCCATGAACAGCCAGCCGACGCTGAAGCTGCGGATGGCGTTGCGTTTCGGGTTGTTCAGCACGCCTTTGGCCTCGACCTCGGCGCGCGCATGCTCGAAGAGTTCGGCGTAGTTTACGCCCGCTGGGCAGGCGGTCATGCACGCAAGGCAGCCAAGGCAGAAATACATTTCCTCGCCGAACGCCTCGGTCGCCTCGAGCCGGCCGTCAGCGACGGCGCGCATGAGGGAGATGCGTCCGCGCGGGGAGTTGCGCTCGAGCTTGGTGGCGTCGTAGGTCGGGCAGGTGGGCAGGCACAGGCCGCAGTGCATGCACTGTTGCACGACGGAGTAATCGAGGTCTTTGAGGTGCGAGAAGGGCGCGGCCATGTCGTTCGTTGCGGGCAAATGACAACGCACGACGCGCCGGGGGGCAATCACAAAGGCCGGAGCGTGGCTCAGGCCGGCCCGCCCAGTTTGGCGCGGTGTCGCCACAGTTCGCCGGGCTTGAAGATGCCTTCGGGCGTGATTATGCCGGTGATGAGTTCCGGCGGCGTGACATCGAAGCCCGGATTGCGCGCCCTGCTCGTTGGGTTCGCCACGCGCACGAAGGCGCGCTCGCCCGACTTTAAACTTTGGACCTTGGACTTTGGACCTTGGACAATTCCCCACGCCCCGAGCACTTCGCTCTCACTACGCTCCTCGATGGGAATGTCCCGGCCCGACTTCATCTCCCAGTCAATCGTCGAAAGCGGAATGGCGACGTAAAAGGGAATCCCATGACGCTTCGCGAGCACGGCTTTTGTGTAGGTACCAATCTTGTTCGCCACCTCGCCGGTGCGGCCCAGCGTGCGGTCGCTGCCGACGATGACGAGGTCAATCTCGTCGCGCCACATGAGGAAGCCCGCCGCGTTGTCGGCGATGATCTGATGTGGCACGCCTTGCTGCGCCAGTTCCCAGGCCGTGAGCGTCGCGCCCTGCGAGCGCGGGCGTGTCTCGTCGCAGAAGACGTGGAAGCGTCGACCCGTCGCCTGAGCTGCATACATCGGCGCGGTGGCGGTCCCGATGTCCACAAAGGCCAGCCAGCCCGCGTTGCAATGCGTGAGCACCCTCATGCCGTTGCGAATCAGCTTCGCGCCGTGCCGCCCGATGGCCTTGCAATGCGCCACGTCTTCGTCAGCGAAGCGCTCCGCTGCCCTTAACGCGAGGGTTTGTTGCTCGGCGACGGTCGTGCCGACGGACATGGCTCGACGCAGGTCGAGCATCGCGTTCACAGGGTCAACGGCGGTGGGCCGGGCCTGCGCCAGGGTTTGGAAGACGGCTTCCACATGTGCTTGAAACTTTCCCAAATCCCGCCCGCGAAACGCCCGTGCACCTTGCGCCAGACCGTAAGCCGCAGTCGCGCCGATGGCGCCCGCGCCACGCACGACCATATCGCGGATGGCAACGGCGGTCGCGCGGAAGTCGCGCGTGCCCACGACTTTGAATTCATGCGGCAGCAAGCGTTGCTCGATGAGCAGGACCCGGTTTTTCGCCGCGTCAAAGCTCACAGTACGGAAGTGGCGTGTGCGTCCACGGACGGTCACATTCATGTGTGGGATTGTGGGGAGTGAACGAGGACGGGAAAAGGAATTTGAAACAAAGAAGCAAATAACTCGGCCCTTGCCCAACGGGGCTAGCGGACGGCCAAAGTGTACGATTCGTGCCAGCTGGAATTACTCAGCATTGAAAAATGAAACGCGCAGAGTAAATGCGCCCTCTGGATCACCGCTTATTCCCAATAAGTTGCCGTGAACTCCTGGTGACCAGGTACTCACCAACCTCACGGTCAACTCTGACTTAGCCGTTTCACCGGAGCCTCCCACATCATTGCATGGGCTTCGCGGAGGATTTGCGGGATGCGGGCGGCGAAGGGGCTATTTTTGATGGTCTCCATCAGCTTGCGCTCGTCGAAGCTGGCGGCATTTTGGCCGGGAAACCAGTGGTCGGCTTGGCCCAGCAGATTGTAGCGCATCTTGCCCCAGTTCACGAGGCCGAGGGACTTGGCGTAAGTCCAGAGGCGGAGGATTTCAGTCACGTTGATTTCGCCTGGCACATCCACATAGTGCGGGAGGCCATCGGCCCAGCGGCGGCACCAGTCTTCGCCGAGGACGCGAAGCATCTCGGCGCGGAGCTTCGCTTCAATCGGCGCGGTGATTTCCGCCGCGCGGTCGTAGTGGGCGAGGCCGGCGATGTGATCGTCGAAGTCAGAGGGTTTGGCCGCGCCGCAACTGAGGGTGTGGACTTGCGGGCGGGCGAGGCAGTAGAGGGAGTTAAACTGCATGGGCGTGAGCGGCGCGCAGAAATCCACAAGCTTCGGGGGCGGGGCGTAGAGTTTGCCGCCTTTGTCGTTGGGGCTGATGATGAAGACGCCCATGTCGAGGGCGGTGGCAGCTTCGATGGCGGGCCAGTTGAGGTCGTTGACGAAATACCAGTGGACGTTGAAGTAAGCGAACTCGCCGGAGCGGACGGCGTCGAGGATGATGTCGGTGGTGGCGTGGGTGGAGAAGCCGATGTGGCGGCAGCGGCCTGCGCGCTGGAGTTTGCGGGCAGCTTCGAGGCAGCCGCCTTTGCGGAGGGTCCAGTCGAGGTGCTGACGGTGGTTGATGCCGTGTAAGGAAAGGAGTTCCACGTGGTCGAGCCGCAGATACTTCATGGACTGGTCGAAGGTGCGGAGGAATTCCTCGGGGTCGGCGAAGGGTGCGACTTTGGTCTGCACGATGAGGCGGTCACGCTTGATTTGCGGGAGCACCCAGCCGAGCTGCATTTCGCTGGAGCCGTAGCCGCGCGCGGTCTCGATGTGGTTGATGCCGAGTTCGAGGGCGCGGCAGATGGTGGCTTCGAGGTTGGCCTGGCCGTCCTTGGGGATCTCTTGCGGGGGCACGTCCTGCCACTTGTGCTGGTAGCGCATACCGCCGCAGGAGATGACAGGCATCTGTAACTCGGTCTTACCAAAGCGGCGATATTTCATGGACGAAGTTTGGCGGGCCAAGGAACGAGAGGCAAGGGGGTGGCCGGATCCGGCGATTGAACCCCATCACCCCGCAATATCAGTCAGCCAACTTTTTGAAGCAGCATTTTGCTTCGGCTTACGAATGTCGGAGAAAACGCCGTTAGACGGGACATTCAGTGCGGGGTGTCCCTGCTTGCGTCTCAACCGCCCTTCAAGCAACCACGCCCTTAACCACTTCGCCCTTCACGTCGGTCAAGCGAAAGTCGCGGCCGGCGTAGCGGAAGGTGAGCTTCTCGTGGTTCAGTCCAAGCAGGTGCAGGATCGTCGCATGCAGGTCGTGGATGTTGACCTTGTCCTGCACCGCTTCAGCGCCGTGCTCGTCGGTTGAGCCGTAGCTGGTCCCGCCCTTTGCGCCCCCGCCGGCCAACCAGAGCGTGAAGCCCTTGTTATTGTGGTCGCGGCCGTCGTTGCCCTGCGCGTAGGGCGTGCGGCCGAACTCACCGCCCCATATGACGAGCGTGTCCTTGAGCAGTCCGCGCTGCTTAAGGTCGGCGAGCAGACCAGCGATGGGCTTGTCCACACCGCCACAACTCCGGGCCAGCGCGCCGGAGAGATTGAAGTGGTGGTCCCAGTTGCCGGACCCGACTTCCACAAAGCGCACGCCCGCTTCGATGAAGCGCCGGGCCATGAGGCATTTCCTGCCGAAGTCATCAGTGTCGCGCTCGCCGATGCCGTAGAGTTGTCGCGTCGCGGTGCTTTCCTTGTTCAAATCCAGCACCGCGGGCATCTGGCTCTGCATCTTGTAGGCCAGTTCGAAGCTCTCGATGACTCCCTCGACCTCTGCGTTATGCGGGTTGCGGGCGAGCGCCTCGCGGTTGAGCGTTTGAATCAAATCCAGTTCCAGCCGCTGCGCCTGCGCGGTGCCGGGCGGTTGGAGGTTTTTCACTTGTGCTTGTGAGCCAGTGAACCGCCCGCCGCTGCCAATGCGCGTACCCTGATAAATTGCCGGCAAGAACGCGCTGCCGTAGTTCTGCGCACCGCCGACGTTGTTGGGTGGCGCGATGGTAATGAAGCCGGGCAGGTTCTCGTTCTCCGAGCCGAGGCCGTAGGTCGCCCACGCGCCAAGCGACGGCCGCACAAACTGCGACGTGCCGGTGTGCATGCGCAGGAACGCCTGGGGATGCGCGGGTAAATCCGTCTGCATTGAGCGGACAAGCGCGAGGTCGTCCGCGTGCTGCGCGACATTCGGAAACAGACTCGAAATCCAAAGGCCGGATTGGCCGCGTTGTTTGAACTCGGCTTTCGGTGCCATCCACACACTGCCGGGGCGTGAGCCGGGCTTGCCATCGTCGGCCACGAGCTTTGGCTTGTAGTCGAACGTATCCACGTGCGACGGCCCGCCGTTCATGCACAGGAAGATGACGCGCTTGGCGCGGGGTGTGAAATGCGGCTGCTTTGGCAGAAGGGGCTTGTCACCAGCGGCAGCAGACAACTTGTTGGCCAGCGCGGAAAAAGCCAGCCAGCCAAAGCCGCACGACACGCTGGAGAGCGCTGCGCGGCGGGTGAAAGGGAGCGTTTGCATAAGTTGAGCGATCGTATGAGTTTCAGCAGACAGACATGGCGAGAAGATTAATTCAACTGTCTAAACTCTGCGCTCGCAAAGAGCGCGCGGCAAAAACTAGTCCACGCGGCGGCTTGCAACGCGGGGCTGGCCGGCTTGTCGCCGAGGAACTTCGCAAAAAAGTCCTGCGCGGCCTTGAGTTCGTTCGAGGTAGGCGGGCGGGTGAGGGTGAGCCAGTAAGCCACATTCACGCGTTCCCTGAGCTGCGCTGTCTCATCCGCACTCACGCCGATGGACTGCCAGCGCAACAGTAGGTTTGCGAGTGACCCAGCCAGGTCTGCGACGAACGGGCTGTTGAGCAGGAACAATGCCTGCGCTGGCACGCTCGTGCTCTCGCGCTTGCCGGTGACCAGGCTCGCGTCGGGAAAGTCGAACAGTTCGAGCACCTCCGGCTCACGGTCGCGGACGATGGGCAGATAGACGGACCGGTGGCTAGTGTTGGCATTGAGCTGCGCTTCGGAAAAACCGAGCGCGGCAGCATTTGGCCCATCAATCGGAAAATCTCCCTTCGTGGCGACGACGGATCCTATGGGAGCCTTGAGATCGAGTCGTCCCGCCGCGTGTAGCATCGCGTCGCGGACGCCCTCGGCATCAATCCGGCGCGGCGACATGCGCCACTGAAGGCGGTTTTCCGGATCGGCGGTGTGGTTGTGTTCGTTGTAGTCAGTGGACAATTGGTAGGCGCGGCTTAACACGATTTCGCGAATAAGCTGTTTTGTGCTCCACCCGTTCTCCATGAAGCGCACCGCCAGCGTGTCGAGCAATGCCGCATTGCTCGGCTTGCCGCCCGTGGTGCCAAAGTTATCCGGCGAGTTCACAAGGCCCTCGCCGACCAGCCAGCCCCACACGCGATTAACCCAGACACGCGCCGTGAGCGGGTTGCCCGCGCTGGTGAGCCAGTCGGCCAGTTCCTTGCGTCCGCTGGCGGAGGTCGGGATGCGCGGTGCCGTGCCGTGCGTGAGCGCAACGGGAAAGGCGCGCGCGACTTTCTCGGCGGGCTTACTGGCATCGCCACGAGTGTAAAGTGCGGCGTCTGCGATGGCGCTGAACTCGTCCGGGCGTCCGCCGCCGATGCGGCCCTCAGCAAAGCGGCGGAAATTAGCCATCCGCTCAGAGGTTTGCGTGCGCGGCAGGTCCTGGACGCCCATCGCCAGCGCCTTTTCTTCGCCGGTCTTGGCATCGTATTGCTTGAGGCGCGATTCGAGCTGACCGGTCTCGAATAGCAGGCGCAGGCGTTCCAGCGTGCGGCGCGGGTCGTTGTCCGCCTGCGGCCCTTTGCCCTTCTGGCCGGGCGCGGGTGTGAAGAGGTCGCGCAGTTCAGTGCGCTTGTCAGCGAGTTGCTTCTCTACCCGAGCCCGCTCTTCGAGGTTCATCGTACGATTGAGCGTCGGTGCGTTGGCGTTCTTTGGCAGGTCAAACAGTTCGGACGGACGCCGGGTCTGCACGCCTTGCACCGTGCCATAGCGCGTTTCCGTGGAGAGAAAAATCCCGGCCAAGGCGTAATAGTCTTTTTGCGAAATGGGGTCGAACTTGTGGTCGTGGCAGCGAGCACACGCGATGGTTGTG
>Ga0194118_10001491_pt1 | contig 33200 bp, 83 predicted proteins | sample TA2MahsurfametaG_2_FD_148662 | JGI IMG/M metagenome (GOLD analysis project Ga0194118, IMG submission 148662) | Freshwater microbial communities from Lake Tanganyika, Tanzania - TA2015013 Mahale N5 surface | ecosystem: Environmental > Aquatic > Freshwater > Lake | place: Tanzania: Lake...
CTGGAGTCCCGAATCAAGCAACTTGAGCAGAAGATAGCGTCAAGCATCGTCGACCCGGCGTTCAGGTCGGCCATCGACAGCGATGACACGTCGTGGCTGAAGAACGAGAAGTCGCTGGGCCGCATCGCCGGCGTGATACCGAACCCAATCATCGGGCTGCGCGAGCGCCTCGACGACGACGTTAGTTAGTTCTCCGAGATCGCGACCTCGTATTGCACGCCCTTTTCGTAGGGCACGTCGCAGACGAAGTACCCGATGCGGTTGACGAGGCGGTACCCCTCGATGATGTAGGTCCCATCGTCGCCGTCGACGTAGGTCCACACGGTGGCCTTGTTCTCGTTGGCGCACTTGAGGACGTAATCGAGCTCGGCGCCGTGCGTCTCGAACATTATCCCGCCGTCCCCGTCGTCAAACGACGCGGCATCGGGGTTGAGGTGGTTGGCGCGCGGCTTGTAGGTGGCGACCCAGTGATCGAAGTCAAGAATCATGCCGCAACCGACCACTTGTAGCGAGTCTTCCAGTCGCGGGGCAGGCGAACCGTCACCATTTTCGGCGTGTGGAATCTGAACTTGCCCGCGTAGACGAACTCGCGCTCGCTGAACCCGCCGGTGAACGTGATCGGTTCCTCCATCAGGATGCGATCCCCGACTTGGAGGCTCGGTGCCGACTTCTTGGCGGCGTGGTGCGCTCGGACTTTCTCGCGCCATTCGCGCGCGTACTCGTTGTCGGCCGGCGAGAGTCGATCCAGCCACGCGAGAGGGTAGTCGTAGTAGCACGGCCCCTCGGACTCATCCATGAGTTTCGTGAGGACCTCGGTGCCGTGGTATCCGGCGGTGCGACGCTTGACGAGCGCGACGACGGCGAATACCGTGCCGGTCTTGACTGACTCGACGAGCCACCACTTCGCGCCTCGGTTGGCGAGGACGCGGTTGTGGCCGCCACCCTCGATCTCCCTGCGAACGAGAACCTCGGATTTCTCCGTCGTGTACGTGCCTGTCCAGCCCATCTGAACTACCTCCTAGCGAGACTCTACGGAGTCTGAATCCTCTGGCGCGTCCTCGTCGTCGAGGTCGTCCTCGTCGTAGGCGAACATAGCCTCCCAGCACTTGGGGTGCGTGCCCGACACGATCTGCTCGCGCAGTTCCTTCGGCATTTCGGGGAAGGCTCGCTGAACGAGCTCGCCTCGCTCGTAGCGCGCGAGGTCGGCGGCGAGCACCTCCACTTGGCCGGTCTGGCCGCAGTGGAAGCACTTGCGGGTTGCGAGGGTGACGACGGTGTTTTCCATGCGACTACCGTACGAGGTCGGAATCCTCTGGCGCGTCCTCGTCGGTTGGTATGTCCCACGAATCGACCGTCTCCAGTTCGCCGTTCTCGCCCCGGAACACGACGCCCCAGCCCTGCTCCTCCTCGTTGTGGAACTCGAACTTCAGGTCGGGGTGCTGTTCCACCATCGCCCTGAACGCGGGTTCCGCCGGTGCCCACGCCGTGTCGAACCTGTAGGTGAGCGCGAACTGCGTGTCCTCGACGATCCTGCAGTCGCAGGCATCCCACTTCGTTCCCCAGTTGCGGCAGTTCCAGTCGTACCAGTTTTTCCCGAACTTGAGGTCGTGATCGATTCGTTCCTCGATGGTCATCTTGTCGTGTTTGGGATCCATCACCTTGTCGGCGAAGTAGGCATCCTTGTCCTCCGGCTCGATGAAGTTCCAGAACGAGAGTGGCTGGTTCTGCTCGACGACGTTGATCGCGTCGGCGTCGTACTTGCCATCCTTGTTCCAGACCCCAGTGTGGCGGGTGGTGTACGGCTTGGCGGCCTTCTCCCGGAAGCGGGCGATGGATTGCGCCTGACCTGTCACGGTCATGGTGGTGTAGACCCAGTTGGGCATTGCTCCTCCTAGTTTGGTTGTTGTTAGAACTTAGAGGGTCGTCATCCCTCGGCGCGCCGGTCATCGGCGGGGTTGCGCGCCTCCCACAATCCTCGCTCGCCGCTCGCCCTGAACCAGCCGGTGGATCGCGCCCACGAGATGATCGTGCCCGACGACAGACCGGACTCCTCCACGAGTTGCTCCACCTTGAACTCCCGGTAGGTGTTCGCCTTCGAGAAGGCGATCAGCTTGGCGTACCTGTCCTTGCGCTTCTCAGGCTTGGCTTCCTGCTGCTTCTCGCCGGCGAGCTTGGCGATGATGTGGGGCAGCACGCCGTAGGTCTGCAGCAAGCGGTGCGGCGACCCGGTTCCATCCCACGAGAGCGCGAGGACGTACAGCGCCCTGACTTCCTCGCTGATGTCGCGCTCGACCTCGGCGGGCAGGGAGAACTTGTCTCCGTGTTCCTCGATGGCCGCGTCCCACAGTTCCCTGTGCCGGCGGTCCACCTGTGCCTCGGTCGGCTTCTTGATCGTCATGCCGTTCATGATGCCGCCTCGGCATCGGCTGGCGCGTTCTCGTTCACGTAGGTCGAGGTGAAGTACCCGGTGTCCACCGCGCACTTGGAGATGTGCGTCTCGTACTCGGCCCGCTTGAGGTAGATGCTCGGAGCCGGCGGCTCCTCCACCTGCGAGATCACGGCGGCGACGAGGGCATCGAGTTGCTCTTGGCTGAGGAGGCGGGAGGTGCTGAACTCGACGGTCAGCCGGTGCGGGTGCTTCACGACATCACCATCGTTGCGAGATCCGCCGCCGCCCACGACACGTCCTCGCCCGTGACGTCGTGGCAGGGCAGTGCCCTGAGGTTGGCATTGAAGTACTTGCCCGCGCTCTCGGCGAGGACAAGCCCGATCCACCACGACGACTTGACCTGCGGGTAGAAGTAGGTCTTGCCCGACTTGAACACGATGAACAGGTCGCCCTCGTCGTGCCCGCACTTGTCGCCCGGATTCTTGGGTTCGGGGTGCGGCGTGAAGATGCTGGATGCCAGCACCTCGCTGTCGTACTTGGTGACGAAGTACCTGTGGTATGCGCGGGTCTCTGTTCTCATACCGTAAGTGTACGGGCTGGAATCGTTCGGCGCGTCCGCGCCGACGGATGACGGCCCGTACTATGTACGCAGGAGGAAACATGAGCAAATCAAATAAGCGCCTCTTCGCCGCAGTCTGGCTGAAGGACGACGGAAAACTTTCCGGGTACTGCGATGAAACAGTCGTCGTATTCCCGTTCTTGGCCGATGCCTGCGGCCTCTGCGAGGAGTGGGCGAGCACCGAGGCCGACCAGTCGGTCCGGATTTTCGTCGCCGAGGCGGCCAACAACGACGGCGACTACGGCAACGTGCTGCTGGCCTACCGCAACGACGGCGACGGCGAGTGGCGATACGACTCCACTGCGAGCGTCCTGTGATCACCGGTACGCCCTACGCGGCCAGCCGTGACGGAGTGGAGATAACGGTCCACCTGATAGTCGGCGAGATGAGCACGTCGGTGAGGTTCGCCTGCGGCAGCAGTGCCGAGGCTGCCGAGAGCATCGAGATGTGGAAGTCGCTCATTCACGTCGCCATCCACGATCCGGCGAACGACGAGGACACCACGGAACTCGGCCTCGATGACGAGGTGGAAGTCTGACCGAGCCGCCGTACGAGGAGGACCCGGCGTTCCTCTGCGTCGACTGCGGCGTTCACACCGGACTGATCGACGAGTACTACATGGTCAATGACGAAGTGTGGGCCGCGGCCGGGATGAGCGACGAGCCGGATTCCGGGATGCTCTGCATCTCGTGCCTAGAGCAACGCCTGGGCCGCGCGCTGGTCGCCTCCGACTTCCCGGACATACCGATCAACCGAGGGTCGTTCCCCCTGTCGCCGCTGCTGGAATCCCGCATCGCCGGCTAGGCCGAGAACAGCTCGCTCTGCGAATCGTTCTTGGGCTTCGCCTCGGCGCACACCTTGTGGGCGAACCTCCACGTGCGATCCGTCTGGCGCAGCACCTTCCCCTTGACGACCCAACCCGTGACCTCCTCGGCGACGGAATCGTGGTTCGGATCGACCGGGTAGCCGCAGAAGACGCATTTGTAGTGCTCGTACACGGCGAGCATCTTAGTCAGTAGATGCTGACCACTTCGTCTTCGTCGAACTCGTGGCGAACGCGGCGATCATCGTCGTCCCTCGCCTCGACGATGACCGAACCCTTCAGGTCGCGCCCGTAAGCGAGAAGTTCCATCGTCCTCTGCTCGATACGGGCAGGGAGGTGCGACACGAACAGCACGGTCACGAGATCCCTGCCGATGTTCACCTTGTCGCCGGCACGAAGATCCCGTGCGGCCCTGACGAACCGAGGGCGAGCTATTCCTACGGGCATGTCGGTCATCGGTAGAACTCGTCCTTCACCTCGCGAACGAACGAAATGGCATCGTCGGCGGTCTCCCTGTACCCGTTGAGTTGCGACTTGGCGACCTTGAAGGCGGCCCAGCCACCCAGCACGACGAGTGCGAGGATGACGCGACCCCAGCCGATAAGTCCGAGGACCTTGAAGACGAACCCGAAAATGAATCCGGGCGCGAAAAGGGCGACGAGGACAGCCGATGCGACGGGGTGCGACTTGACCCAGCCGACGACGTTGCTGAAAGTGTTTCTCATACTCAAGACCTTACGGCATCGGAATCGGTCGGCGCGTCCTGAACCTTCCAACTGTTGACGCCCCAGCACCAGCCGTAGTTCATGACTGCGTATCGGATCACGCCATCCACGACCACCGTTGGCATCTCCACTGTCTCGCCATCCTCGGCATAGAAGTAGGAGACGACACCCTTCCCGTTCGGATGCCAGTTGGGCCTGACGATGAGTTCGTCGGTCACCTCGTCGGCACTTCCTGAGTTCTGCTCCTTGACGAGCCGTGCAATCTCTCGCACGACATCAAGGGTGAACAACGGGTTGGCGAACCCGTTCCAAGTGTCTGACGGGTCGTGGATGCCGTAGAAGTCGCCTTCGCCAGCAAGGTTGAATGTCGCCTCTTGGTAGTTGGTCATGGATTCAGTATGGGGGGTCGCAATCGTTCGGCGCGATCGGCGAACACACGTTCGCCCGGGTCGGATCCAGCACTTGTACTAGAGCTGGGGCCGAGAGTTCGCTCATGTCCTCGCCCTGCTCCCTCTTCCATTGCCAGCGAGGGTCAAGCGGCCCGCAAAGTCGCAACCCGCGTCGATCTCGTTTCTCGTCGTCGTAAGCCTCCCGAATGGAGAACTCGCCCATGTCCAGCGACAGGCGAGCAACCCGTCTTTCCAGATCGACGTTTCGCATCGTGCCACGAACGTCGAGTTGAGCGAACAGGGTGTACGGCAGGCCGGATTGCTCACGGGTGATGAGTATGTCCATGTCGGTGGCGCTCTCGGCATGGTTGTGGGCGAGCAATACCTCGCACAACCCCTCGTCGGAGTCTGCCCTCACGACGAGGACATGGAGGTTTCTCTGGCCGTCAGGGTGCGAGGCGAGCCACACCTCACCAGATCGAACTTCCGTATCGCCATCGGTTCCGGCGACGGTGCTAGGCGGGAGCGAATCCCTTGTTCGCTCGATGAGTTTCAGTATCGCTTCGGGAATCTTCGTAGTCACTTCGTTCTCCTCCTTCACCAATACAGATGTTCGCAGCGAGCGAATGTGTAAAGTCTTTCTTGGTGACCTGCGTCACTCAGGGCAAGTCTCGTAGACGTACTCGTTGCCGTTGGACATCGATACGAGTTTCAGCTCGCACTCGTCGCTCGTCGGCAGGTAGATCACCCGACCGGGCATCAGCGTCGGGCCGTAGAACTCGACCACGTCGGCCCTGACGACCTCGAGGTTGCCCTCGCAGTGATCCTCTATGTACCCCCAGTAGTCGTCGCCCGGCTTGGCCTGTATGGCGACCTTCTCGCACTCGTAGGACTCCGAGTTGCGCATGTTCTGGATCCCGAGCAGCACGGCGACACCGATGGCGATGCCGGCGGCGAGCTGAACGGACTTCCTGTGCCTCATCGTTGCCAGCCCGCGTAGAGGGGTTGGGACCTGAGTAGTTTCAGCAGGCTGACCGCCATGCCGTAGTTCATCTCGTACCGGTAGTTGGCGTAGTCGTTGGCGATGCTGAGCATCGCTGCCGTGACGTTCGAGCAGTCGCGCGAGGCCATGAGCCTGCCGACCTCTCGCCTCATCGCATCGTGGTCCATACTCTCAGGATACGAGGTAGGAATCGACGAGCGCATCGATCTCGGACTGCTCGCTCGCCAGACAGAAGATGTGGGTGTCGTCGTCGGGATTGGTCGCCGTGATGGACACCTCGGTCACCGTTCCGTCGCCCTCTATCGGGCCGTGGGACTTGACCATGAGCAGCACCCACTCGACGGCATCGCGCAGGTTTTCCGTCTCGTACCGCGCGACCGTCTCGTACCTGTCCTCGCTATGCCAGCGAGTTGCGAGCGCCACGAACCCGTCGTCGATCATTTGACCGACATCTTTTCCGTGAGTCGCTTGGTGAACTCTAGGTGGTCGGCCATTACGACGGCACGGAGGTCGAAGGCGGCGACGGTCACGAGCAGCACGAAGTGCAACACGAGACAGCCGAGCGCCCACGCCCATGCCCACAGGAGCGTCGGCATGAGTACGACACCGATGCCGACCAACACGGCGTTGGCCACCGATAGGCCGACTATGTGGGTGATGAATCTGTCCTTCATGGTTTCAGTATGCCTCCCCCCAATCGTTCGGCGCGCTAGGCGACCTTGTTGAGAACCGGAATAACGGTGTCGGCGAACACGTAGTCCTTGCCGTCCTGCTCGCACTTGGCGACGATCCTGTTCTTGCCGCGCGAGCGGACGCCCGAGAACACGAACTTGCGACCGCGCGAATCGAACTTCGTGCCGAGTTTCGCCGTGAGTTTCAGGCTCTCGCCGTTCACGAAGCCGTAGTGGCCGTATCGCTGGTAGAGGGTCGCCTCTGCCGAGTTCAGGTTCACGCCGCCGTCGCCGAGGTTGGTGGTGACTGCCGTGATCTTGATGGAGTAGGTGTCGCCGTAGGTGGACGACTGCTTCGAGAGCGTCATCCCGTGCTTGGCGAGGATCGGAAGTATGGCGGCCTGAATCTCGGCCGACACTTTCCTGCAGAGTTCCTTGTCCACTAGGTTTTCCATGTGCCCTCCTTCGGGTACGGATTCATTGTGCGAGACCGGAATCGGTCGGCGCGCTTAGCCGACCTGCATCAACTTGCCACAGTGCCCACAGTAGTAGGCGTCGCCGAGGATCGAGTCCGGGTCGTAGTCGTGCTCCCAATCGTCAATCGGGTGTTCGCACTGCTCCTCTTTGAGTTCGGCGATTTTGTCGAACACGTAGGTCCTGACCACATCCTCTTTGAGGTCGGCGAGTCTGTTGCCTGCCATCAGATCACGTGCCACTGGTCTTGGCCCTCGATGAGTTTGAGGCAACTGCCGTTGTCCCACTTCACGGAGATGTTGAGGTCGCCCCACGGGTCCTCGCGCTCGGCGACGACAGTTCCCTCGTCGCCCTTGCGCAGGTCGGTGTGCGGGTCGCTCGTCGAGTAGAGTCGGATTCGGTACGGGGTGAAGGTGGTGCTTTCCATACCATAAGTGTACGGGTAGGAATCTGTCGGCGCGTCCGGCGAACACACGTTCGGGCGCGCCGAGCGATGACGGGCAGACATACTGAAGGTATGAGCAACACACTTGACCACAGCACCTACCAGCACGGGGCGGTCGCCGTATGGCGACTCCTCGCCACCAGCGACGGCACTCGTGGCCGTTCGGGTGGACACAAGCAATACATCGTCAGGATCGAACTCCGAGCGAACGGGAACTTCCTCGTCAAGAAGTTCTGGGGCAAGGCCGACGGGCAGGCACTCTCCGAACTCACCTCGTCGGTGGTCGGCGAGTACGACAACTACTTGAGCGCCCAGCGATGGGCGTACGATGTCGTTCGTGGAAAACTCGACAAGCAGTATTGGCACGACTACTCCAAGCAAGTAGAGTTGGTCTAGCCGTGACCATCACCGTCGCCCAATGGCAGGAACACTTCCTCGACCCGTTGCTCGCCGTCGTCGCCGGCAATGAGGCGGATCCCGACGGGGAACTCGAGTCCGGGTTGGCGGGGTTCACCCTCGACGGCATCCTCGCCGTGAAGGAGATCGACGGGCAGGAGGCGACCGATTGGGATTGCGTGGAGATGATCCACCGACTCATCGAGGCGGCCCGACTCGCCTCGCTCAAGCTCGAACGCGTCGACGGATGACGGACCGGCATACTGTGACTATGGAAAAACGAAAGCTCGTTGACGTCAGGTTCGAGATTCCCAGCGATTGGGATGCCGATGACTTCATTGCGGTCCTGATGGGCTGCTATGACGACATGGAGGGCAGGGAGAACGCCGAGCAGGTCGGGTTGGTCCTACTGAACACGGAATCAAAATGGGTCTGAAAGACGCAACGAACGCCGTCAGACGATTCGTCTACGTCGCCCTATGGGCGGTGTCCGTATGGGCAGACGGGGCCTCCATGCGGCTTCTCGGGCGTCTAGCCAAAACCGACGAGGCATTCCGGACGGGCAAGTACAAGGGCGAGCTCGAAGCGCGACTACGACTCCGGGTTGGCAAATGAAGGTTGAGTGCATAGTCTCCACGCTCGTCGTCGTGGACGTCCCGGACGGCTACGAGAGCGATGCCGTCGTCGAGGCGCTGGCCAAGAACGATTTCTTCGGGCATGTCGCCGACCTGAACCCCGACAAGCTTCACGTCGAGATACTCGAGCCGGCGGAATAAGTTGACCGCCCGGCGCGCCGAGGGATTCCGGCCCCGCACTATCTAGGTATGGCAAACGGCTACCTCGTCCTCACCGACGGCAACATAACCAAGCACCAGCAACCCGCTATGTCCGAGGTCGGCGAACTTATCGGCGCCCGCACGGGCCTGTTCGACGTCGTCTACGGCGAGGTGAACGGCAAGGCCTTCCTTATCTGGGTGGACGACACGGGCCTTATCGACGGGCGACCCATAAACCCGTTCGCGACCCTCGTGGCAGGGCGACCCCTGTTCGGCGACGTGTTTATCACGGGCGACGAGGACGACGAGGGCGAGGTCGTGGACCTCGACTTTGAGAGTTTTGACGAGTGGCTCGGCACACGGCTGTTTGAGGCCCTGACGAGCGACGAATAGTGGTACTCTCGTAGCAGATGCTCAACGAGCAAAATTTTCGCCCTTCCACGTCGCTGCTCGAGTCCGGGTACACCGTTCAGGTGGAGCTCGGCGATCTCGTCCAGGACAAGCAGGTATGGCACGATCAGGCGTTGCGCGTGACCGTCACCTTGCCGGGTGGCGGAGTCGAGTGGAAGATATTCCGCGGGTCAAAGTCCAGAATCCAGGCCGGCGAATGGCTTGGGGGCCTGACGTCCGGCGCCATCCGGTCGCTCTGATGCTCGTCTTCGATTTCTTCGCCGGGACGAAGTCCTCGACCCAGGCCTTCCGCGACGCGGGCCACACCGTCGTCACGTTCGAGCTCGACCCGGCGTTCGAGCCGGATCACGCGGTCGACGTGATGGATCTCGACGGCGCGCGGCTCTTCGACGAGTACGGCAGTCCCGATTTCATCTGGGCGTCGCCCCCGTGCACGGCTTTCAGCGTCGCGTCGATGGGCCACCACTGGGCGACCGGCGGGCTGCACCCGACCCCCAAGACCGAGGCCGCCACGTACAACCAGAAGCTCGTGTGGAAGGCCCGGCAACTGGTCGAGCAACTCGAGCCGACGTACGGCTTCCTGATCGAGAACCCGCGCGGGATGCTCCGGAAGCTCCCTCCGGTCGAGGGCCTGCAGCGCCGGACCGTGACGTACTGCCAGTACGGGGACACCCGGATGAAGCCGACGGATCTGTGGGGATGGGTCGCCGGGTGGGATCCGAGGCCGCCGTGCAAGAACGGGGACAAATGCCATACGCCGGCTCCCCGCGGCTCCCGGACGGGGACGCAGGGCATAGCCGGCGCGAAGGATCGTTCCAGAGTCCCGTACGCGCTCGGCGAGGAGATACTCCTTGCCATCGAGAGCTGTCGCGTGCAGTTCCACTACGACTCGACGGGAGTGATCCCGTTCCCCAGCCGCCCGGCGAAGGTTTAGGTGCCGGGCCCCGCAGGTCGCCCATCGACCGTGGCGGAGAAGCGCCTCACGCCAAGAAGGAGATGTCGAGGGTGAACTCGAGACCCGGCGACACCAATCCTACAACACCGGAGGCCCCTCGCGGGGACGTCACTTGTTCGACAGCCAGAAGAAGTAGACGATGAACCCCAGGGCGAAAACGAACATCAACTGCCAGGCAGTCACTTGCGGGTCTTGGCCCTCACCATGTCCACGGGCTTGACGCCGAGCGCCCCGCAGATGCGGAAGAACGTGTCCATCGACGGCGAGAAGTGGTTGTTCTCGATCCGGTTGATCGTCTTGCGGTCCAGGCCCGCCTTGATGGCGAGCGCGTCCTGGGACAGCTCGCGCTTCTTGCGCGCCCTCAGAAGGTTGCTCGAGACGTCGTAGGCGAAGCGCTCGGATGCCTTGGTTGTCTTGTTTCTCATGTTTCTCCTTATTTGGTGAGGTACTCGCGCACCTCGTTGGTTTCGGTATCGAGTATGACGACATCATCGTATCCGTTGAGCCGCATTGACTGCGATAGCAGGACTGCCCCGCCCCAGGTCAGTAGGTGATCGTTCACCTCTGAACCTCCGACGTAGACGGTGTATCTGCGATCCACCTTGTCCATCCTATGCCTCGAACTCGTTGAGCATACTAGCGCCCGTTCCGGTGCTCCACACTTGGGCCGAGACAATAGTTCCCCTCGCCGTCTCCGACCCGAGGAAGGCGTTGGCGACCCTCTCGGCCTCGGATTCCGAGCCGAAGGACATCAGCTTCTCCTCTGCGGTGCCGTCCGGCAGGGCGACGGCGAACCTCACCTCGAACATCATCCGAGCGTGATGCCCCTCTGGGCGTTCAGCACCTCGGTCACGAAGTCGAAGAGTTCGAGCGAACTCACCTCGTCGCCGGGGGCGAACTTCAGTTGGAATGCGTCGAGCACCTTGCCCGCGTCGACCTTGCTGTCGGCGTCGATGACCCGGTACTTGAACGAGTGCTTCTTGATGGTGGTCATCGTTTCCCCCTACGCCGACAACTTGACGAAGGTGTGCGACGGACGGACGATGGTGGCGACTGCCGAGCCGATGGAATCGCTGGCGAGCACCTTGCGAATGGTGGCGACGGTGACGGCGTAGTAGGCGTACGTCCCCCCGTTGGCGAAGGTCACGACGAGGGTCCCCGTCTTTTCGGCATCGTCGTAGCGAGCCTCGACTGCCTCGTATCGGAGCGACTTGATGGCCGCCGAGTTGATGTCGGTGATGTTGATGTTCACTTTGCCTCCTCTGGCTTGGTGGTGATAACAGTATGAAGGGTCGGAATCGTTCGGCGCGTCACCGTGTCCGGGACGGGTGACGGCGACGGGCGAGCTCGCGCCCGTCCTGATCGCTCGTCTCCTTGATCAGGAGGGCGAAGGTGGCCGAGAAGGCGGCGATGGCGACGGCTAGGACGATGTTCATTCGTAGTCCTCGTCCTCGTAGTCCTCGTCGAGATCCTTGTCCACCTCGAACCATCGCATGACGGTCATGAGGAGGTGGTCGTAGTTGCCCGAGGTCGCTTCGGCGTGGAATGCCTCCCACTCGGAGTCGGGCAGGTCTGCACGTCGCATGATCCGCTTGACGCGGCCGAGGATCGAGAAGGCGTTGCCGTCCTCTCCCACCATCGGGATGTTGATGTCCGGGTACTTGACGGTCACGGTCATACGCGCTCGGTCCAGACGATGAACGCGGTGCCGAGGGCGTAGAAGGCGATCCAGAAGATGAGGTTCATACTCTGATACTACGCCGCCGTCATCGCTGGGCGCGCCTTCTTGGGCTTGGCCTTCTTGGGCTTGGCAGGCTGGACCTCGCAGATCACTCGCTTGCCGTCGCACCCGAATCTGGCGAAGCACTTCTTCGAGGTGTGGACTCCGAGGTAGTGGGTGCCGCAGGTGTCGCACTCTGTCCACTTGAGGGCGCGGCCCGTGTCCTTTTCGGTCAGCTTCGTGCAGTTGTCGCAGTAGGCATCCGTCGCATCCGCTTGGCAGACGCGGCAGACGAGCTTCGAGCCGGGGAAGGCGGCGAGCAGGTCGGTGATCTCCATACCATGAGTGTGTAGCCCCGCCATCGTTCGGCGCGCTTGCGATCCCTGCAAGACGGCGCGCCGAGGGATTCCACCCCGTACACTCATGGTATGACCACGACCACCAAGACCTACTTCGCCATGTTCACCGACGAGGGCAACGCCGAGGTCGCTCGACTTGTCGGGCAGATGCTCACCGAGTGGGTGATCGTCGCCGACAGCGTCGGCAAGGCCGTCCACATTTGGGAGCGATACGTCGAGAGCGAGCACCCCGACTTCTGCGAGAAGCACAGGGAATACTCCGACACGGCGGTCCGTGAAGAGGTGTACGACTACCTCACGGTTCGCCTCGCGCAAAAGTTCACCAACCTCGACAAGTCCGGCCCGCTCACCGACGCGCCGACGGATGACGAGGGGGCATACTGAACCCATGAACACGCTCACCATGTCCGGGGCCATCGCCGCCTCGAACGAACAGACCGCCCCGGAATACCGGCTGGTATGCCCAGGCCTCACGATCAACGTGCACGGCGACGACATCACCATCCTCGACTGCGAGAAGCGCAGCGAGCGAGTGATCGGCGACTCCTATGCGTCGTGGATCGTGCTGATCGAGCGCGATGCCGCCAAGCACCGCGACCCGTTCGTGGTGTGGGGACTGATCGCCACCTCGAACGGGTGGCAGTTGCAGCATGGGACGTACTGCCAGACCCTCGAGGAGGGACGCAAGGCGTTCGGCCAACGCTGACGCGCCGACGGATTCCGGTCCGATACATTCGACATACCAACGCCTGAGGAGGCACACATGGGAGACAGATACTGCGTCGGGTTCACGGGCTTCGACGAAACAGACAACGCGGAGCGAAGGGTGTGGCTCTACTCGCATTGGGGCGGCTCCGACCGTCACGGCGAGATCGGGCGAGCGATTGAGGCCGCGCGCCCTCGCTGGCAAGACCCGACGTACGCCACCCGCATCGCCATCTCCAACATCGTCGGCGACGGCTGGAAGGAAGAGACGGGCTTCGGCATCGAGGCTGGACCGCGTTGCCTCACGCATGTCGAGTACGGCGCATTCCTAGTGAACTGGTCCGACAAGACCGTCACGGAGTTCGACTACATGCGACACGGCGAGGATGAAGACTCGCTGGGGTCGGTGGTCGCCGTGTGGTCACTCGACGACTTCGCGAGCATTCCGACCGGGGCGGGGAGCATCTAGTGGGCGCTGACCTCATCGTGTCGATCAACGAACTGAAACTCACGCGCGAGCAGGCCGAGGCGAACGCCAAGCGCATCGCCGCCGGTCCACTCGATAGCGTCCTGATCGACCTCGTCGACATTGCCGCCGTCGGCCGCTTCGTCGATGTCGACGCCGAAAACCCGACCGACGAGGATCGGGCGGCAATCGAGGCGTACCTGAAGGACTGCATCGCCACCGTGTTCGCCTACGCCGAGCGCCGTGACTGTTCGTACTTCGTGATCGACGACGACCGACTATTCGCCATCACCGCTGGCATGTCGTGGGGCGAAGAGCCGACCGACGCATACGAGGCGTACAACGTGTGCGAGATTCTGTCCCTCACCGAGAGGGAGTGGCCGTGGAAGGATCACGAGGAGACCCCAGGGACCTAGCCGGCATCGCCACAGTGGTATCATCGGACGATGGCGAAGAGAGGACCAGAGACGCAGGCGGTCAAGCTGACCTACGACGAGCTGGAGACCGCGCTGATCGCGCTCGCCATACGGCAGGAGGAGCTCAGGGAGACGCGGTCGCGCGAGGCCGGCAACGAGCTCGAGATGATCTGGCACGTGAGCGACAAGATGGACATCGCGCAACGACGGCTCGAGTCGAGGATGACCGACCAGCTCGAGGGCTGGCTCGCGTCACTCGAGGGGCCGAGGCGGGGTGCCCGGCGACGCCCGGCGAGGCCCGAACGGGACTCCGGCGAGGCCGCGCGCGAGCCGCTGATGACCAGGCTCTCGAGGCTGCTGCGCCTCTGATCCCCTTACCTAATGACGGTGGTGGATGAAGTCCGAGAGGACGCGCCTGATCAGATCGATCACCTTGATGTCCAGCTCGTCGGCCTTGAAGACCAGCTCGTCGTAGAGTTCCTCTGAGATCCGGATGTTGAAGGACCTGGTCGGCACCTTGCGCACCTCGTCGAGGCGCGGCACTCAGATCACTTCCTTCGCGTTGAGCCTGTCGGCGTGCTCGCGCATCTTGACGTACTTGCGGTAGCGCGCCTTCGCGTCGACGGCGCTCTTGGCCGCCTTGTTCGCGCGCCTGCTGCGCTCCTTGGCCGCCTCAGCGGCATCGGCCGCCCTCTGCATCACGCCCTCGCGCTTGGTCGCCTGCTGAGAGACGTGGGCCTTGCGCCACTTGACCATCTCCCGGACGTTGTAGACGAAGCTGAGGCCGCCGACCCTGCCGCCGACTATGGCGACGGGCCTCGGTGCCGGCACCTTGCTCGTGCGGAGCGCGTTGTTGAGGCGCATCACCTTCGTCGCGGGGTTGCCGTGCATGAGGTTGCCAGCCATCTCGCCCAGCGTCGCCGTGCCCTTCGGGTGATCTCCGTATTGGTACACGGGCCACATCTCGAAGTTGGATAGTTTCTTTTTCATCGTGATCCCTCCTTTGGGATAAGTTGATGGTATCGCCGGTTCCGGGTTTTCGCAACCCCTACCACGAGGAGTGGTACTCGAACTCCCACTCGTCGGGCATGGCGAGGGCTCGGTCCACGATCTCTACCGTCTCCCTGAGGCCGGCGAGGTACCATTCGTCGTATTCCGTGGAGCCGAAGAAGAACCCCTCTTGGGTCGGCAACATGTCGTCGGCGGACTTCGGGTCGCCGATGACGTGCTCGCACAGTTCCTTCAGTTCCCTCAGTTGATCCCGCGAGACGTAGGAGGTGCGGCAGTCGTCCTCGCCGCCCTGCACGGTGTCCACGAACCACTTGTGGATCGCGTTCTCCTTGCGCCAATAGCCGACGCTGACTTCGAGGTAGATGTGCGGCAGTTCCTGAACGTCGAGGACCGTCGCGACCCCGGAAGCCTGCTTGAGGCGGGCGTACTCCTCTTTGGTGTCGTTCGGGCGCCAATCGGCGTTCGAGTGGAATTTCTTGGCTGATAGGTACATGTCCAATCCCATTGCGTATCGCTCCTTGTCAGTAGTTGTTATTGAGATAGTAGGGGGCAGTCATCGCTCGGCGCGCTATTCCTCGTCCTGATCATCGCCAGCGAACTGAGACACGAGCTGAACGAAGCCAGCGTTCGGGTCGGCCTCGTTGCTCCAGACCGCATTGATGAAGCGCAGCGAGCAAGAGGAGTCCCACCAGCCGTCGATGATCTCGTCGAGCTCGTCGGGCGACTTGCCGCCAGCCGTGAAGCGGCCCTCGACGACGTCGGGTGCGTAGTTCTCCCGGAAGAAGTTGGCCTGGGCCTCGTCCATCGCGAGGTAGATCTTGTGGCAAGTATCCCACGCGATGAGGACCGCGTCCTCGAGGTACTCGGTGACGGCGGCGAAGCCCTCCGTCAAGTTGTCGGGGTCGTGGGGTGCGTAGTCGCTCTGCGTCTTGGTCATACCTCAGTATCACCCGTCGTCATCGCTCGGCGCGCCTCGTGGTCGGCGACGGTGAGCATCACCGCCCGATCAAGGTCGTTGCATAGGTCGGCGATCTCGTCGTCGGTCCAGCCCTCGACCATCTCGGCGACCACCGCGGATCGCCAGACCGGATCCCGCTCGTCGCCGCTCATGATTCCAGCCCCGCCACCACGTTGCTGATGGTGAATTCCGGTCGCACGAAGTTGCCGTCCTCGTCGGGGACGTGCGGATCCTCGACCTGGGCGCATAGGGCGTTCTCGAGGGCGTCGATCTCGCTCGCCTTGAGTATGCGGCTCGCCGTGAATGCGACCCGGAAGGCGTAGGGGATCTGCTCGTCGGATTCGTCCGTCTTGCCGAGGTCGCCCTCGAAGATCGCCTTGAGCAACTTCCTCTGCTGCTCTGGGGTCAATTTCTCCAGCGCCTCGTCAATGCCACCGCGCAACGCGCCAGCGGCGAGGTCGTCGCCGTTGATGAGGTCGTCGGGCGACCCGTAGAAGACGTCGGCACGCCCGTGAAATTCCTCGTACATGAGCATCTGTACCTGCTCGAAAATGTCCTCGCCCGATAGTTCCGGGTCGGAGATGCTGAAGGTGAAGGTGACTTGTTTTTCCATACCGTCAGTATGCGGGACCGTCATTGCTCGGCGCGCTCGCTCGGGCGCTCCAGCACGTATGGGAATCCCTCGAGGGACGGGTGCTTGGCGACCTCGTAGACGCCGGACGCCTCGTAGAAGGCCTCGGTGGCTGCCTCGTCGTCGTAGTTGCCGATCTGGGCAACGAGTTCGCCGAGGTGCATGACCATCGCGACGTAGGTCTTGGCATGAACCCCGTCGGCCAGATCGTAGTTGATGCGCGTCATCAGGTCGAACGCCAGCTCGCGCATGTGGCTCGCGAGGGCGTTGCTGTTGATCGCAACCGATCCGGGTTTGTTGGTGGTAATCAAGGTTCCTCCTTGTGGGTTGGTCCTAAGAGTATGAGGCACCGCCATCGGTCGGCGCGCCAGCGAACGCGCGTTCGCCCGACGCGCTGAGCGATTGCGGGTCCCCATACTTACGGTCGGAGGTAACAATGAACATCAACATCACCGAGATCAACTCGGCAGCAATAGCTTCGTTGCGATACGAGGCGGTTGGCGCCCGGTACGACGACCTAGACAAGGTCGGCACCCTGGTCGTCACCTTCAAGTCCGGCGGCACCTACGCATACCACTCGGTGTCGGTCGCCACGATTCGAGAGGTGCTCGCAAGCGCCTCGATCGGCTCGGCCATCGCCAAGGTCGTGCGGCCCTCGCACGAATTCACCAAGATCGGGGCCGACGCGCCGACGGATTCCAAGGTCGTACTCTAAGACCATGAACCCGACACTCACCGCACCAGCACCAGACATCACCAACAAGACCCTCCGATTCATCGGATACGTGGGGGTGGATTCCGGGCAGGTAATGATCACCGACCCGTGCTACCTCAGCGATTGGAAGGCCGACGAGTTCACGGATCGAGGCACTCGCCTCGACTACTCATACTCGGGAGCCTGCAACGCGACCCTCGGCGAGAACGGCGGCAACTCCATCGGATCTGGCACTCAAGGCGTCGCCTCACGGACCGCCTACGGCGACGGGTGCTACCCCGTCTACCAGATCCTCTGCGCCAACGGCACCACCGTCGAGGGACTGTTCGTGGACTTCAACGGCATCGTTGAGGGCGAGGACGAGGACTCCGAGTGGGGCGAGGACGACGAATGAACCTCAACAAGATGAAGCGCGGCACGATCGTGCTGATCAACGGCGAGCCTTGCGGCCTCACCGGCAAGCCCAAGAGGGCCATCGACGGCACCTGGATCGTGTTCCACCAGAACCTCGCCACCGGCGAGAACTCCTACGTCTACCTCACCGATGCCGAGCTCGCCGACGCAGCGGCGACGTCGAAGTGACGCGCCGAGCGATGACGACCCCCGATACTGTCCCCATGACCACTACAGACACCTCATTCGGATTAGTGCTCGCTTGCGTGAGCAACGGCAAGCGTCTCGAAGTGATGGAGAGCGCGGATCACCGACTCAAGGTGGTGCTGCGCGACCACTACACGGGCAAGCTCATCGCGAGCAAGACGTTCCGGGACTGCGAGACGCAGCACCACGACAGTGAGCGCTGGCTCAGCGACAAGGTCGGCTGGCCCAACGACTTCGCCGGACTCCTCTCCGAGAGATCGTGGGACCGCGTATGAGCGCGAGCTTCACCGTTCAGTTCGTCGGCGACTACTTCACGCTGCAGACGCACGTCGAGGCCGACGACGATGAGCAAGCGATCGACGTCGCCGTCAAGCAGATCCTCGATCACTACGGCTGGGACCTCAGCGGCTTCAATGCCGAGGCCGAACCGGAGTACGACTCGTTCAGTATTGACGGTGGCGCATGACCGAGACCAGGTGGTGCGACCAGGGCTGCGGGTACAAGCTGCCGCCGGAGTACGCACCCAACGAGACGACCTGCGGCGCGTGCCTCAACGAGTTCGGCAACGAGTCGGCATGCTCCAACTGCGGCGACGAGTGGGCCGAGCTCGACGATCACAATCTGTGTCCTGAGTGCGCAATAGCCAAGGAGACGACATGAACCTGACCAAGCCGGACGGATCCCCCGCCCCCAGGTACCTGAGGGTTACCCGGACGTGGACCTACAACGTGGACGAGGCGGCCGAGTCTCTGGCCGAGTTCGTGGACGGGCCGATCTCGTGGGACGACGTGTACCAGCTGATACTTAGCTGGATCCCCGACGACGTGCGCCAGCCGGTCGGCGAGAACCTGCCCGCCATCGAGGAAGTCAATGATGTGACGGAAGTCACCTCACAGAAACCGGACGATCGTGCGTAGAGGTGGGGAGGACAACGCGCTGAGCGATGACGCCCGACCATACTCGCAAAACCGAATGACGGTGGAGGATGACACTTCCCCCGATAGCATAAAGTCAGAAACCAAGACCATAGGAGGGTCTAGATGAACACCACCAATCCCAAGGAAATAGAGCTCCCCTTCGAGCGAATCGCGAAAGAACCCACTGCGGTTTTCGTGGACATCACGCCGAAAATCGCGCAAGCGTTGCTGGAGTTCAACACCAACAACCGCAACCTGCGCCGCCACCAGGTCGCCCTGCTCGCCGAAGAGATGAGCCGCAAGCAATGGCTCTCGACTGGCGAGGCGATCCGCTTCGACGTGGACGGAACCCTGCTCGACGGCCAGCACCGTCTCGAGGGTTGCGTCATGGCGAAGACGACGCTCAAGAACCAGCTCGTCGTCACCGGACTGTCGCGCAAGGCGTTCGCCGTGATCGACACAGGGATGAAGCGCACGCCCAAGGACACGCTCAGCATCGCTGGCATAGCCAACGGCTCGGCGATAGCCCCGGTGGTCCGACTGCTCTCGGTGATCGAGGCAGGGATGGATCCGTACAACCCGCACGCGATGCGCCTCGTCACTCGGCAGGACATCCTGAGGTTCGCCCAGGAGAACATGACCGAAATGGATTGGGCGGTTCGCCTGTCGCGCCCTGTGTACGCATCGACCAAGCTCGGCAACCAGACAGCGCTCATCACGCTGGCGTTGCGCGCGCTCCGCGTCGGCCACGAGCGCGAGCGGATCGAGGAGTTCTTCGCATCGCTCGCCACAGGCGAGAGGCTCGCGGCGACGTCGCCGATCCTCTCGCTTCGCACGTGGCTGATCAAGAACGGCAAGGACCTCGGCGCGCACACCGGGGTTGCGGCGACGCACTACTGCAACTACGTCACCGCGTTCAACGCGTGGGTGTCGGGCAAGGTCGTCCGTCGCCACTCGTCCATGACGCGAGAGAACGGCACGCCAGAGGTCGTCAAGGCGTAACGCGCCGACCGATTGAGACCACCCACAATAGGGACCTAACGCCTAAGGAGGGCAAATGGGTTACTACGTCAACACAGAAGACATCAACGTCATCGTCCCCAAGGACATGCTCGAGGACGCCTACGAGGCGATCTGCGACCTGAACAAGCACGACGACCTGAAGCGGGGCGGCTCGCGCGGCCCCAAGGTCGAGAAGTTCTGGTTCTCGTGGATGCCGGAGGACATCCGGGCGGCCTGCCCGGACCTGCTCTCGGTCGTGCTGACCATCGGCTTCGAGGACAGCGAGTACGACAAGGACGGCAACCTCGTCCTCGGCCACTACAGCAACAAGACCGGGCAGGAGGACCTGCTCATCGACGCCATCGCGCCGTTCGTCCAGGAGGGCTCGTACGTCGTCTGGAAGGGCGAGGACGACACCTACTACAAGTGGGAGTTCAACGACGGCAAGATGCTCGTCATCCCCGGCGAGGTCGAGGTGACCTGGCACCATGAGTCGGCGTACACGGCGATGGACGAATGGAAGCGCACGGCCGAGATGATCGAGAGCCTGCGCGTCGGATACGAGATCGCCAAGGCCGACAACGAGAAGAAGGAGAAGTCCGATGCCTAACTGGTGCAGCAACAACATGGTCCTGCACGGACCGGAAGACCAGGTCCGGTCGATCCTCGACGCGGTTCGCCCGGTCGAGGGCAAGACGGACCGCGCGACGTTCACCAAGTTCATGCCCCAGCCAAGGGACGAACAGGGCGAGCTGATCGGATCGACGAGCTGGCAGTACGACACGTGGGGAACCAAGTGGGGCGACTGCGACACGGACATCTGCAGCGAGACTTACCTGAACGGCACCGGCACGGCGTCGGTCGGATACAGCACCGCCTGGGGGCCGATGAGCGGCCTCGTCAAGGAGATATCGCGGCAGCACCCCGGCGTGACGATCGACATCGAGTACGAGGAACCCGGGATGAACTTCTTCGGGATCGAACAGTACCTCGGCGGCGAGTGCGTCCACGAGCGGCACCACGAGTACGACTTCAGCGCCGGCTCGATCACACTGCCGGACGGCTGGAGTTGCGCGTTCGACACCGACTGGGACGACGAGGACCAGGATCCGGCCGGCACCCTCAACGACGCGGTCTACGCCGCGATCGAGCACATGTGGGCCTCCAAGGCCCTGGGCGCGCCGAACGATTGCGGTGCCGCACACTGATAGAGCGATACCCCTACTACACCAACAAGGAGCGACATGACCACATCAACCACCAAGGCACTCCCTGAGTGCTGGCAGACAGTCGAGGAGTGCCTCAACGCAGGCATCGACCGACTCATCCTCTTCGGGCCTCCGGGGCTGGGCAAGACCTTCGCAGGACTCGCCTACGGCGACGTCCAGGCTGGGGCCTTCCGTCTCATCTGCACGGAGGACATGACCACCGCCGACGTCACGGGGTGCTTCATCCCGAACGAGAAGGGCACGTTCTCGTGGAACTACGGCTCGGCCCTCAAGGCCTGGCAGGGCGACGGCAAGAAGGGCGGCCGACTCGTCGTGGACGAGATCGACAAGGCAGGCGGCGACGTCGCTGCGACCTTGCTCGCCATGCTGGACACGCCTGAGTCGGCCTCGTGGACTCACCCGACAACGGGCGAGGTCGTCCGTCCTCTCGCTGGGTTCAGCGCGGTGATGACGACCAACCTCGAACAGATGGAGGAGTTGCCGACCGCGCTCGCCGACCGCTTCCCGGTCCGTGTGCGAATCAACGCACCTCACCCCGACGCCCTCAAGCGACTCTCGCCCGACCTGCACAAGTTCGCCATCCGTATGGCCGACGCGGGCGAGCGACGCATCTCGCTGCGAGCGTTCTACGACTTCGACCGACTTCGCACCGAACTTGGCGACAAGAAGGCCGCCGACATCATCTTCCGTGACCGTTCGGACGACCTGCTCGACGCGATCAAGGTGGACGGGGTGGCGTCATGACCAAGCGAGCACCGACCAAGCGAAAGAAGCGAGAAGAGCGCAAGCGCGCGCCCCAGCCGGAAATGCTGGGGCGACGCGACCACGAGCACGGCAAGTGGACGGTCGGCGACTCGCCGGCGACGCGAGGCTTGCCGCACACCGACCTGCACAACCGCAAGATGGTCGCGCCTCACGGCGAGGCCGAACTGGACCGAGTGATCCGCGGCCACGAGATGATGCACGCGAAAGTGTCGCCGACACCTGGCGAGATGATCTCGTGGATCTCGCGCGAGGTGGCCTCGCGCGAATCGCTGGTGGCGGTCGAGGAGGCTCGCGTCAACACTCTCTGCACTCGCGTCGGCATACCGGTGGACAAGCACTTGGCCGACGGCAGCGAGAAGAACGGCGGCAAGGCGCTGGCCGAGAAGATGGACGTCAGGACGCTCGTGCACGGCGCGGTCGGCACCGCAGGGACCGTCGGCGGCAAGGAGTTCGTCAAGGGAGTCCGTTCGGTGGACAAGGGCCTCGCCAAGGTCCTCGCCTCGATCCAGAAAGAGGTGATGAAGAACCTCAACATCGTTCACCAATCCGACCTTGCGGCAGTCGCCAACGGCGACCGACCGGGCGGCTTCGCGCACGTTGAGCGGATCGCCGAGTGGGTGGACCGACTCATCGAGGAGATGGAAAAAGAGCGCGACGAGCGCGACGAGGAGGACGAGCGCGACGAGGACGAGGGCGAGGGCGAGGGCGACGAGGACACCGACGAGGACACCGAACCTCGCGAGACCACGAAGAAGCCCGAACCCAAGCGCGAGACCAAGCGCGAACCAACCGATCCGACCAAGCGAGTGCGGCCCGACCGCACCTCCGTGCCGGCGTGGGGGAAACTGCGCGTCGGCCGAGTGCCGATGCCGGACTCGACGCGAGGCAACCTTGGCCGCAAGCGAGTCGCCAGCGACACGGGCAAGAACCCTCGTCGTATGCACCGCTACCTCACCGACCGCAAGGTCTTCGACCGTACCAGCAAGGGTATGGGCGGTGTCGTGCTGATCGACGCCAGCGGCTCCATGTCGTTCGGACACAACGACATCCGCGAGATCGTCGAGGCCGCGCCGGGTTGCACCGTCGCCATGTACACAGAGACGCGACGCGAGGACGAGAACGGCGCTCCCCTGCCGAACCTATGGGTGCTCGCCGAACGCGGCCGTATCTGCAAGGAGGACGCGATGCCCTCGTACCGCGCGGGCAACGTCGTGGACCTGCCGGCCCTGAAGTGGGCGGTGTCTCGCCGACAGCGCTCGACCGCACCCGTGCTATGGGTGAGCGACGGGGGCGTGACGGGCGAGGGCGACAACGGCCACGCCGCGCTGGGTCGTCAGGTCGCCAAGTACTGCAGGACCGAGCGAGTCATCACGGTCGCCGACGTCGCCCAAGCGAAGGCCGCGCTCGCGGTGCTTCGCGTCGGCGGCAAGGTGCAACACAAACTCCCCTACGGCCTGTCCGCAAGGTGATCATGGGTTCGTCGGCGGTACGGGTCGCTCCGCCGCCGGCGAGCTCGCCAACACAACGAGCGACGAGGAGAAGGACATGAGAGACGGAATCATCTACGTGAGGGACAACCAGCGCCGGTTCGAGGCGCGCGACGTCCTCAACTGGATACAGACAGAGCTCGCACCGGGGGACAGCATCACGCTGCCCGACCTGTGCCACATGATCGAGACGTGGGCCGACAAGACGGCGTTCGATCCCGAGTGGCCGGAGGAGGACGACGATGACGCTAGGTAGAGACCCGGGCGAAAGGTCGCGCGGCTGGGGAGCCCAGCGCTACGACAACGAGCGCATCGCCTACATCTGCTGCGACGACGTGGTGGACCTGTGCGAGCGCGTGGACGAGTACCTGTCGAACCCGTCGTGGAAGGTCCTCACGATCGACCGCACGCCGGCGGGCGAGTACTACGCATTCCTGACGCGGCACCGGGAGGACTAACCCTTGCCGTTCCGCAACCACATGCGCCAGGTGACCGCCATCAACCCGAGCGCCGCGCTCTCGCGCCACTCGAGCGTCCAGCCGATCGCGCCGGCGCCCTCAAGAATCCGGGCGCTGGCGAAGATGATCGCCGCATGGGCGATGCTCGTGAAGACGAAGGCGAGGACGACGGCGAAGTACCGCGGTCGCCGGGCCTTCGAGTTCGGTTTCGGCTCTGGCATAGATCGGACGTGGCTCCTGTGCGGCGGGAAGTGGGAACCGAGGTTATCATGTTATGACGGTGGAGGAAGTCCCATGATCCCCAAGTACGAGAAGGGCGTGTTCGGGAAGTTCGACGAGGCGGTTAACGACGCCGAGCAGAACGACCGAGACCCGACCATACTGTTCATCGCCACCGACGGCAAGCGGCTGTTCAAGGCCTTCACCGGGCCGGACTCCTCGGTGGACGACCCGGCGATGCCGGCGTTCAGCAAGGGGTTCGACGAAGACACGTTCATCGGCATATGGTCGCACAGCTACATGAGGGACGCGGTCGAGCGGATCGAGGGGACGGCGACGGACGGCGACGCCGGCTGGGGCGAGGAGATGGAGCGGATGGTCGCGCAGATGGCCGACTACGCCGACTCGTATTCACCCCCCGAGTCCGGGAACTGCTGAGTCCAGCCACCACACCGACGAGGACCCTGTGCTCCATACCGGATCACGGGGGGCGATGACATTGTCCCACAACCAGGCCGACGCCCGGCGAAACAAATGACGGTGGGGGATGACAATGGGACACCCGGCGAACTGAAGAATTTCCTCTAGGTGCTTGCATCCCAGTCATGTCCACGCTAGGTTGTCCCCGACAACAAAGTGGCGCCACCACCTCCGTCTAGGAATCCGAGCCCACCGAGGGTGGGTCTGCCGGGGCCTTGCAAAAAACCGGCCGATCGCCGGGCAAAGGTTCCCCCGGACCCCCTCCAAAGAGGGTCTACGATGAGAATTCGTGGCGATCGGTTTCCCGTGGATGAAGGATGTGATTGACGGTGGTGGATGAAAAAAAGGAGGATGGCATGGAGACCGTTTCCCAGGCGATAAAACCGGCCAAGGGCAGCCGTTCGGCGAGAGCCATGGCCCGCAAATTCGCCTACCAGACCGTTTCGCCGGGCGACGTCGAGAAGCTGTTCGAATTCTGGCGCACGACGCTCGGGAAGAAAGCCTTGCTCTCGGATGAACGCCGGGCTATCCTTGCGTGGGCGATAGCGAACTACGGGATGGAGACGTGCGAGATGGCAGTGAAGGGATGCTCGATGAGCGACTGGCACATGGGGCGGAACCCGAGCAACGTGCGCTACGACTCCGTGGAGCTGATCTTCAGGAATTCCGAGAAGGTCGAGTGGTTCGTGGAGAGGTTCCGGTCCTCGTCGCCGGGCCAGGAAGCCGGCGGGGATCCCTTCTGATTGACGGTGGCGCATGAGGGACGAGACGAAAGGCCGGGGTGACTTCATCATGCCGATGAGGAACGAGTTTCAGTACGTCAAGAAGTACAGGACCTTCGGCAAGTACCTGCTCGCCGGCGGGATCGTGCTCTACTTCGTGTTCATGGGCGCCTTCATGTCGTCGTGCATCGGGAACAACCTCTGATGACCAGCAGGGACACCCACGACATAGAGGAGTACGAGAGGGAGAAGAAGGCGACCGGCACGAACATACAGCCGGGCATGCTCATCAAGCTGATGGCCGAATCCGAGCCGTGCCTGTTCTCGAACAAGTCCCCCGTCGCCGTAGTCCCGTACGAAACGAACCCGAAGTTGCTGGTGATACGGGATCGCATGATGGACGTCGCGCGCTGGCACGCCCAGTTGCAGGTCTCCTTCGACAGGAACCTCGCGCGCGAGGCTTTGGCGGTGGCGCATGACCAAGGATGAGCTGGCCGACCTCGTTCGCCGGGTGTTCGCGGCGCACAACAAGCCCCTTCTGAAGGCGGACGAGAAGCACACCTTCCGCGCCTGGTGGGACATACTCGGCCACCTCGAGGAGCAGACGGTCTGGAAGGCGTACGTGGGCGGCGCGACGACGAGGAAATGGCTGCCATCGCCGGGCGAGATACTCTCGACGGTGGTGGATGAGATGCTGGGCGGGTTCCCCACCCCCCTGCAGGCGTGGGCGCAGTTCCAGGAGCAGGTGCGCGCGGCCAACTCCGGAACCCAGCCGCGCGTGAAGCCACACTCCACGGTGATGGAGGCGACCCGGCGATTGGGGGACGAGGCGTACAGGCTCACCGAGAGGGACAGGCAGGCGTTCGTGACGGAGTGGGAAGCCGTCAGGGACGAGATGATCAGGGAACAAGCCGACAAGCTGACCCCAAAACCACCGACGGTGGAGGATGAGGCGTGAGGTTCGCCTACGCCGATCCCCCCTACCTCGGAAACGGCAGGCGCAGGTACCCAGAGCACCCCGAGGCCGCCGTCTGGGACTCCAAGGACGCCCACCTCGCCCTCGTGGCGCGGCTGACGTCCGAGTACCCCGACGGGTGGGCGCTGTCCTGCAACCCGTCCGACCTCGGCTGGCTCCTGCAGGCGTGCCCCGAGGGGACGAGGGTGGCGGCATGGACCAAGACCTTCCACCAGATACGGCCGACCACCACGCAGTACGCGTGGGAACCCGTCCTGTTCCACGGCGGCAGGAAGGATCCCAAGCGCAAGCCGATGGTCAGGGACTGGCACTCCTGCACGGCGACGAGGGGCAAGGGCACGATAGGCGCCAAGCCGGCCTCGTTCAACGCATGGATACTCGACCTGCTCGCCTACGACCCGTCCCTCGACGTCCTCGACGACCTGTTCCCCGGAACGAACGGGATGCTCGAGGCCATCGCCCGGCGATCCGTTTCGGCCCCCTGAGGACTACCGTTTCCCACCAGATTGCCACCGGAGTGCCACCATGGTGTCATGACGTCACCCGGCGATCCCGACGGTGGTGGATGTCCACAGGCCGTGGACGGACCGGGGAAGTTACCGGCAGGTAGGTTCTGGTCATGCCCGGCGATTCGCGGTTCGTCACCCGGCGACAAAATCCCGCGAAAACGAAAAGACCCGGCGAAAAAAAGGTTTTCCGGCTTCCCCTTCCGGCTGGCTGGATCCGGGCCGAAAGATATCTGTGGTAGGTTCTGGCCGTGAACGAGGTCGGGATCGTCTCGAGGGAGCGCGAGTGCTCCACCTGCCGCTGGTTCGACCGTGGCCTGTTCGAGGGCGAAGATGCCGAGTCGGGGCCTGGGTACTGCCGTAGGTATCCCCCCGTCATGTACGTGGTCGAGGGCAGGGGGAACAACCCCGTGAAGCAGGCGCAACCCGTCGTGCAGGGGTGGGAGTGGTGCGGTGAGTGGTCGCAAGCCTAGGGGCAGGAGGCCGAAGAGGGCTTCCGGGAAGTGGTCCACCGTGACCCTGCGCCTGAGCGCCGAGGAGAAGAACCTGCTCGTGGAACGCTCTGAGGACTGGGGGTGCTCCATGACCGAGTACCTCATGCTCCTCATGAGGCGCGATGGGTCGTAGGCCGGAGTTCCCCCGCTATCCGGACAGGGTGTACTCCCTTACGCTTCGCTGTATCGGCTCGTTGAAACAGGACATCTTCAAGGCCGCCGCCGCCCAAGGCGTGAGCATGAACCAGTGGGTGTTGCTCGCCGTGCGCAGGATGCTCGACTCGGCCGAGGGGATCCCGCCCCCGTCGCCGGGGCAGTTCGCCCTCCCCGACGAGAGGACGGACCTGCAGGCCCTGCTGAACCAGGAGCCGGTGCTCATGCCGTGCGGCAAGCGCAAGGGCAGGTGCAAGGCGAGGATCGTCGACCACGACGGCATCGGCATCTGCACGACATGTAACCTGAGGGCCTATTAGTCCCCGTAGCTCAGTGGATAGAGCATCGGTTTCCTAAACCGTGCGCGCAGGTTCGACCCCTGCCGGGGACGCTGCTCCTAGTCGCCCCAGAGCTGGGCGAGGGTCGGCTTCACGGGCTTGATGCCCAGTTCCTTCTGCTTCGCCGCCAGCTGTCTCGAGGTCAGCCCCGCCCAGACGCCATGCATATCAGCCGTCGGGTACTGCAGCGCGTAGGCGAGGCACGGGGTCTTGACCGGGCACTCGCGGCACAGCGCCCTCGCGGCGGCGATATAGGTGATGTCCTTGTGTTCCTTGGGGAACATGACCTCCATCTTGCCCCGGCACGCGGCCCTCTTCATCCAGAGGTTTCCAGATTTTGATTGTATATCAGCAATACGAACGTAGTCGGGCTGGTTGCTCTTATCAGCCTTCGGAGTTCCCTTGCGTGATTTCATTTGGCGTGAACAGTACTACGCCGATCACGGTTCCCCCGGCACCTATCTCCCGCGCCGCCTCGACTTGCGCTTCGTCCTCGACTTCGTCCCCGTCGTGCTGGCGGTCTGCACGAAGGTCTGGTACGGCGCCGCGGTGCCCGGGTCGTACCTGCCGGCCACCCCCATCGCCTTCAGCGCCGCCTGCTTGGCCGTCCCCAGCCCGACCTTGCCGCCCGTCGGTATCGCCGTCGCCAGCGACCCGAGGGCGAACTGCGCCCCCGATCCGATCGCGTACACCCCGAACGAGTCGCTCACCCACGAGTAGTCGCCGTCGATCACGTAGATGGTCGAGTTGATCGCCGTCATTATCACCGATGCGTGCTCGGCCCCGTGCTGCGACGACTCGCTGTGGGGGGTCGAGTACCCCTCGCTGTCGAAGCACTCCCTCACGGCAGGGACGAACTTCGTGGTTATGAAGTGGTCGAGCTTCCTGCCCTTCAGGCTCGCCGGCGGTGTCGGGGGGTTGAGGGCGTGGGTGAGGATGTTTATCGCGCGCACGTCGCCGGCCACGCCCATCAGCCACCGCCCGTTCTGGGCGATCTTGAACCCGAGCTCCTTGAGGCTCATGGACTGCGCCGAATGGCCGTCCCCGTCGGCCTCCGTTATGCGCGAGTCGGCGCAGATGAGCGCGTAGGAGTCGCCCTGTATCCCGACGATGGTCGTCATCGCTCAGTCGACCCAGTTTCTCGCGGCCCTCTTGCCCTCTTCCGTGCTCGCGTAGAGCCACTCGCCGTCCTCGTTGATGCCCACGACCTCGATGAACCCCATGTCGTACAGTTCGGCGAGGGCGTCGTTGAGTTCCCTCTGGTTCATGTCGTCCGGCCCGCGGGATCTCATGCGGCGTACTCCCTGCCGTTCCTCATCGCCCACCCTCCGTATATCGGTATGCACTCGTAGGTGAACTTGGCCTGCCCCTTCTTCTCGTAGGTGACGATGCCGAGGCCCTGCTGCCAATTCTCGTACCTCGTGAGCGGGCGGCCGTCGAGGTCCACGCCGCCCTTGGTTGACGGGATCGCGCCGTCGATGCGGGCGAGGCAGCCGGGGCTCGCCGCCATTATCGTCCTCGGGCCGTCGTAGTCCTGCCTCGTCTTGTAGGCGGTCTCGATCCTGTGGATGTGCCCGTATATCACCGAGGTCTTCTCCTGGTTCAGGTACACGTGCGCGGTCGAGCCGTTCGATTTCACGCGGTCGCCGTGGATGATCCTGAGCTTCTCGTTCAGCCAGTAGTCGGCCGCCGGGTAGCCAGGCTTGTAGGCGATGCCGTATTCCTCCATCCTGCAGAGGAACGGAACGGACAGAACCGGCCATGATTCCGGCTGGTTCGCGCGCTTTAGGCCGTAGGCCGCCATCGCATTGGTGGCGATGTACTTGGGCATCCTCTCCTCGTGGTTGCCGGCCAGCCACGTGATATCGGCGTCGGGCGCCGCCTTGCGCAACTGGGCGCAGAACAGCGAGGCGCGGTCCACGGCGGCTTGCGTCGTCTGCTGGTAGGTCGGGTAGGTCAGGTACTTCCCCATCTCCGGCAGGTCGAGGTTGTCCCCGACGAGCACCACCTCGTCCGGTCTGAGGTCTGCTATCACCGCCAGGGCTACCGACATGGCCGATTCGTCGTGCGTCGGCTCCAGCATTCCGTCCGGTCCGCGGTAGAAACCGATCTGTATATCAGGCACTATCACGGCGGTCTGGAAGTCCGTCGCCTTGCGGACTTTTGTCGTCGGTTTTGGCGTCGCATAACTCGGTCCCTGCGTGATGACAGGCCACTTCGGGCCGTTGTCCCACGAGGGCGTGAACTGGACGGCCGTGAGGTCGTGGACGACGTACTCGCCGTCTGGATCCTTGGTCACCGTCTGGTAGAACGACACCTTCTTCAGGTCGCCCACCTCGGCTGGGTCTATGCCCCTCTTCTCGAAGAGTTCGGCAATGGTGGCTATGTTCTTGCCGCGTATGGACTTGTCGTAGGCCTCCTTGGCCTCGGCGGCGAGCCTCTCGGCGACCTTGCCCGTCTTTACTTGGTCTTTGTTCGGCATGAGCACGACTCCGTTTCGAGGTAGCACTTGCGCTTCTCGGCGAGGAATATCCTGTTCACCTTGTGCCCTTCGGCGCTGAGGATCCTCGCTATGCGACTGGTGGGGAGGTTACTCTTGAGCGCGGTGTCCAGCGCCCCCTTGGTCTCGTCGTCCAGCGAGTCGAGCAATGCCTCGAATTTACAAGCGTCCTGCTCGTTTATTGCCCCCAGCAAGATGTCTGCCAGGGATTGCGCCTTATCGGATCTAGCCATTTGCAAGTCCTTTACGTGTGGATTTCTTTTTCCCCGCTTGTCATCTACAATAACACAACACGCGTCCCGGATCGGTCACCTCACCTGATTTTCCAGCCAGGATCCGAACACATCATCGTTGCGCGGGATGACCCATATCTGCATTGTCTCGATGTCCTCCGGGTCGCCGACGTTCGTCCAGCACAGCGTGACGGTGCTTGCCGCTGGGCACGACCCGACGTTGCAGTCGAGGCCGTACCTCTCGATGAATGACTTCACTATGCACCCGTGGCGAGGGTGGCGGCACGGCTTCGTCGGGTCGGATTCGTGGGGGCAGAAGATTCCGGTTATCCGGAGTTCGGCGCCGATTATCTGGAGCGAGATCGTGTGCCCGTCGTCGTGCCAATCCATGCTCGATTGCTCTACGAGGCTCACCGCAGAATGTTAGTCGGCCTGCTCTTCTGCCCTGTGCTTCTTCTTGGCCTTGGGCACGAAGTGCAGGTCGTGGGTCCTCAGTGGGTGCCCGAACGGCAGCCTCGTCCTGCGCTTGCCCGCCTTGGTTCCCGGCACTATCTCGATCTGCCCGGTGAGGGGGTTGAGGCGTTCCCGTTGCTGGGCGCCGCGGCTCACCTTCTTGTTCTTCTTGCCCATGGTTTAGTGCTTATTGCGACGACGCTTCGTCGGTGCGTGCTCGTGCATCAGGGCGGCCTCGGCATGGCTGGCGAGGTGCTCGAAGAGGACTTCGTCGTGCTGTTCGATCTTGTTGCCCAGCCTGACGATGTGTTCTCCGAGGTTGCCCTCGACCCTGTCCAGTGACCGCCCCAGGTTGGTGCCTATCGACTCCATGCGTTCGACGAGCGCCTTGTGTTCGCTGGCGTTCTGGTCCCACTTCTCGTCGCTCTTGCGGGTGCGCTTCTCGATGACCGCAACGGCAAGCGCCGTGATTCCCGAGATGGCAGCGACGAGGAATTCCATCAGAGACCGATTCCCAAATCGTCGAGGACTCGCTTGCCAGCCTTGGGACCGTCGCCGAACCCTTTGGACTTCTTGTAGGCGACGACCGCCTCCACCGTCTTCGGGCCGAACTGTCCGTCCGGTGCGCACTTGTAGAAGCCGCGCTCGGCGAGCTCCTCCTGCAACTTCGTGACGCGCGGGCCGCTGTCGCCCGGATCGAGGTCTCCACCGTCGTCCTTGACGGCTGGTGCGGTTCCGGCGGCCGCGGGTGCTGGAGCCGGCACTCCGGTCGGCTTCTGCCAGTTGTTCTTTTGCATCCATTCGGCCACGGCCGCGGGCGGGTTATCGCCCTCCGTGTATCGCAAGTGCCATGGTTCTTCTGGGACGACCTCCCAGCTGAAACCGAACTTGCGGACGTTTCCAATCAGCCACTTGAGGCGCTTCGGCTCACCCGCCGTGTGCACATCGACGGCCAGACCGGTGTTGTGCTGGGACGTGCCCGGCGCGGCGAGGCTCGCCAGCTTCGGATCCTTTTTGTACCACTTGACGCCTTCGAATGTCCTCGTCGAGTTGCCGTTCGGCTCCTTGGTGTACCTCTGCTTGAACGCCGTCAGTTGCGACTCGTAGGTGCGGTAGGTGTCTCCGGCGCTGACGGGCTTCAGTTCTATTCCTTCGGCTTTTGCGGCTTCGACCATCGCCCCCCACGCGGCGGCCGTCAGCCAGTGGAGTTTGCCGCCACCAGCCGCCGGACGCAGGAGTGCTTCCGGTAATTTGCCCGGTTGGACGCCCTTGAGATCCGCGGGTTGCTTGACCGGCACGACGATGTTCCACTCAACTTTGCTCACTTGCGTCCTCCTGTTTCCCCTTCTTGTCGACCTTGGCGAACACGGCGTTTATCTCATCGACGCTGAGCTTCCCGTCATCGAGGAAGGAGCGCGAGAGACCCTCCACCACGACCGCAACGCCGGCTATCCCGGCCATGAAGACGGCCTTCCAGACGGGGACTCCGGCTATGGTTCCCGCGCCGATCACGCCCAGCCCGCTCGCCGCGAAGGTGGCGATGATCCTGAGGATTATGTTCTTGATTTGTTCCATGTCATTCTGGCTCTTTCATGTGTAGCCACATGGTCGCCCCGAAGGCCACCACGCTGCTGATTCCGGCTATTACCTGAATCGGACCGGAAAGTGTCAGGTAGACCACCAGAGAACCGGCGATCGTGAAGCCGAGATTCATCACCCCGTACACGAATTTCTTCCCCAACGATTTCTTGTCCAAGACTCGAACCCCTCCGACGTACCTGAATATTTTGATATTATGTATCCATTCTACCCCATCGCCCGCTATCTCCCCCGATGGTTCCTCCTCCTCTTCCTCCCTGCGCGCGGCATCATTCGTGCCGCTGGGGCCGCTGGAACCGCCACCCCCAGTTGGGCCGCTAGGCCCGCCCATCGATCCGGCGGCCGTAGCGCCCGCCACCGCCGTCGTGAGCGCGGTCACGGCGACGACGGTCCGGCGTTCCCCGACCGAGATGGTCTGGCCGAGCATCTTGTATCCGTCGAAGGCCCCTTGGAAAAGATCCACGACGTCCTCGAACACCTCTCGGATTTCTGAGGGTGCTTCTTGGACGGCATCAACTATTTCCTCGGCGACCTCATCGGTCAGTTCCCCCGCGTCGACCTGCTCGAACACCGCCTCCGCCTGCTCGGTCGTGACGGATTCGAGCACGGCCGGACTCGAGGCGAGCGTCTCGGCCACCTCGGCTGTCACGCCGTTCTCGATCACGGCGGCGACCACGGCGACTATCTTCTCCTTGTCCTCGTCGGTCAGCTCCTCCGGGTCCGTCTCGTCGGTTATCGCCGCGAGTACGGTCTCGACGACCTCGGCGAGATCCTCATCCTTGACATCGGACAGAACCTCCGCGACCGCAGCCGCTATTTCTGAGGCATCTGCTTCGGCGATTGTTTCCTCTAATTCTTCAAGTACCTCGTCTGGTAAAATTTGATCTAATGGTTCTGTCTCATCACCATCTTCTTCATCTTGCTCCTGGCCTGAGCTGTCTTGCTCTTCTGTCGGTTGGGGTTGTTCTGTTTCTTCTTGATCGTCAGGATCGCCGGCAGCGTTGTTATCGCT
>Ga0194118_10001503_pt1 | contig 33041 bp, 33 predicted proteins | sample TA2MahsurfametaG_2_FD_148662 | JGI IMG/M metagenome (GOLD analysis project Ga0194118, IMG submission 148662) | Freshwater microbial communities from Lake Tanganyika, Tanzania - TA2015013 Mahale N5 surface | ecosystem: Environmental > Aquatic > Freshwater > Lake | place: Tanzania: Lake...
TGCACCCAAAGGTGCTATTTCAGAACGATAAACAAAAAGTGGCAGAATAGGACTGTGAGTGATGCCAAGACTGCTTTTGTGTTAAGTGGTGGTGGGCTCTTGGGTTCAACCCAAGTTGGAATGTTGCAATCACTAGTGGAGTTCGGAATCACTCCAGATCTAATTTTGGGAGCGTCCATTGGTGCAATTAATGGCGCTGGATTTGCCCAGCAACCAAATGTAGATGGCGTTGCTCAGTTAACCCAACTTTGGCTAAATGTGGCGGAACAAAGTCCCTTCAGTGGCTCTATTGTCGAGCGTATTTCTACTTTAGCAAAAACCAGAGTATCGCTGTTTGAAGCGGAGAGTTTGAATAGATTATTAACTGAACAATTAAATGCCAAAGAGTTCGAAGATCTACCAGTTAAGTTTGGTTGTGTTGCAGTGCGCATTCAAAATGCACGTGAAGTTTGGTTTGAATCTGGACCCCTAGTTCCTGCAATACTGGCAAGTTCAGCCGCTCCAGGTATTTATCCACCGGTAAAGATTGCAGATGGTTTTTATATGGATGGTGGCATCGTAAATCCAGTTCCTGTTGATAAAGCAAGAAAACTGGGAGCAACTCGAATCTTTGTGCTACAAGTTGGAAAAATGGAGCAGTCACTTCCTATTCCGAACAATCCAATTTCGAGTGCTTTAACGGCACTAGAAATTGTTCGCCGAGCTAGATTTAATGCTGCAGTAACAAAGGCGGAAGAAACAGCTGAAGTACATTTGCTGCCTACCGGCTCTAATACGATTTTGTCAGTAGACCGAGCTGCTTTTGACCCACGAGAAGCAAAGCGAGTACTACAACGAATGGACTCTGCTTATGATGCTACAACAAAGTATTTAAGAAAAATTGTTTAAGCTGCACTTGGAAAAATCTGCCGCCTTGCTGTCACCGGATCTACCCCTTGCATAATTAAACGCTTTGTTAAACGTGCCGGCGAATTCATATCATCTAACTTTAGTGCTTGCGCAACTGATGCATCAGCTAATATCCACTCCCCCAGATTCCAAAAACAAAAGGCCAACAATCCGTAGGGCATTGCTGCTAGTTGTCGAGGCGCAATTACCGCGCATTGTCGCAAGTTTTCAGCTGCGATTCTAAGTTGATCTGGATTAGTTAACTCACCATCAATGGATTCAAACAAAGTATATTCCAAGTCATTCCGAATCTCAGGATCAGAAAGTGCAATCACTATTTCAATCATCTCGGTTTCTAAAATTGCAGTTCGATGTATTTCAGTTAGCCGCTTTAGCAACTCACTACCTAATAGCTTTTCGCCATCTAACAAATCAGCAACTTCTTGATTAAAATTTATTGGCCTAGGCATTAATCTCTCTAACAACTCAGCTCGTGAAGTTGCTGCGACATGTCCGCTGAGCACTAATTCAGCAGACACGGTATCGCGCTGAGCAGCAGTTAGATCTGTGCCGGTTGGCGGGCAGCAAGATAGATCAACACACAAAGCAGATCTGTAAACTTGAAAGTCGGTAATTAGAAAATCTAATAAATCAATCTTGGCTAAATTGAATTTGGTTAACAACCTGTTCAAATCTGATGCAATATTTTCAGTAACCACAACTACAACTAACGCATCATAGTTGTGGTTTACTAAAGTTGATTCAATCAAATCAAACACTTGCTCAGTATCATTACTTAATTCATAGCGAATGCATCCTGATATGGCATCACTTTGAAGTAAAACACAGATGACGGAATCAGTTGGCTGAAATCCCAAGAGATATGGCAGGGCTGAGATCAAAGAAGGCGGTCCGGAGACTCTTAATGGTGTATTCATACCTGAACTATGCGGACTAAGTAGCCATTTGAATAAAAAACTTTTTAACTGTAGAAAACTAAAACCAACCCATCACGACGGCAATTCCAAGTGCAACAATCATGCTGCCACCGGTTGCGCTAAGTTGCGCAAGTCGCTTTGGCTCTCTAGTAAACCAATCTCTTAGCAATCCAGCTGCTAGTCCGTAGCCAGAATCAAAAGAAAATCCCAAGATACAAAAAACTAAACCTAGTAAAAGCAGTTGTAGCCATAGATAGCCATATTTAGTGACCACAAATTGAGGTAACACGGCAGCAAAGAAAACAATCGTCTTTGGATTAGTTATCCCAACAATAGCTCCTTGGCGAATCACTTTTAATAATCCCTGGTCCTCTTCATTCAGCACATTTAGCGCAACTTTTCTTCTAGTGCGAATGGTTTCAATACCCAAATAAACTAAATAGGCTGCACCTAAATAGCGAATTATCATCAGAACAACTGGATACTGCTCAATAATCGGACCTAAACCAACTGCAAGCACCAAGACGTTAACAAAAGTGCCAAGTGAATTGCCAAATGCGGTTGCAATAGCAGAATTCTTACCAAGCGCAATTCCCCTACTCATCACAAACAAAACCGATGGACCAGGAATCAAAATAATCACAATTGAGCTCACTAAAAAAGCCCAGTAAGCCTGTGGCAAGTTATCGATCCAACGCCCTATTAGCTTGATCAAGATGATCAAATGTGTGTTGATTCATCATCTTTAGGTAATCAATTACGCTAATTGCTGTTCCGTTTTGCCGAATACCTGTTCTTGTGAGCATTTCTGAATCAAGCCCAGCAATCAAATCCAAATTTGCCCTACGAAGTGCAGTAACAGTTGCAACTGACGCGATAGCACTGCGATTAGGGTTTAGATTTGCAAACAAATCCTCATCCCATGAGGAAAATGAGTAGTTCTCCGTGGTGAACATCATTCGAATACGAAGCGCAATTGAGATCTCAGCATCAGCTAAGTGACTAAGAACTTGGCTGGCAGACCATTCTCCCTCGCTTGGCGAATGATTTAGGTCAGCTGGAGGGTAAGTAAGTAAATCTGCAACGTCTGCTATACCGGCCGTGTAGGCATCAAGAACTGGGTTTGACATAGTACAACTGTAGTGAAGTTGCAACCAGAACAAAATACGGAACACTCCTACTATGAAAACTATTGTGGCAATCTGTGGCAGCTTACGTCCTGGGTCGAGCAATCACCATCTGCTCCGAGCTGCGGCTGAAAGCGCACCCAATCAAACTGATATTCACTGGATTAACTGGAAAGAAATTCCAATTTTTGATGATATGACTCCAGCAAATAAAGAGATATTGGAAATTGCTGAAGAGATTAATAAAGCAGATGCGGTGATGATTGCCTCACCTGAATACAACTGGTCAATTCCTGGAGGACTTAAGAATCTTTTGGATTGGTTGTCTCGCGTTGGTTTTAACCCATTTGAAAACAAGCCGACGTTAATTATGGGCACCTCCCCTGGCAAATTGGGCACGGCCAGAATGCAACCGCACTTACGACAAGTCATGGGTCACTTCAAAGCTAAGTTAATTGATGAACCAGAAGTTGCAATTGGCAATTCAGCACAAGTCTTTAATAAAGATGGCGACTTAATTGATCCAAATGCAAGTAAACTAGTTTCGCAAGCAGTTTCTAATCTAATAGCTGCAACAAATTAATTTTATTTGAGTAAAGATTTGACAAGAGATTTAGCGGATTGTGCAGTTGTTGCCTTCATTGCTAAGTCAGCTGCCTGCTCAGCAATTTCAATATTAGCTATTGCTAATCGTGTTCGCACCGCTGGAATAGCTGGAGCTGCAGCACTAACTGAATTTACGCCAATGCCTGCAAGCACCACCGCGAGCAAGGGGTCAGCGGCTGCTTCACCACAAACACCCACTGATAACTCAATGCGCTTTGCATCATCGCAGATACGTTTGATCGTGCGAAGCAGGGCTGGTTGCCAGGGATCCAGAAAATCAACTAGCTCATTGTGCTGTCGGTCTGCAGCAAAAAGATATTGTGCTAAATCATTTGTGCCAATCGAAACAAAATTAAGGTGTCCTGCCAAATCTCGCACAGCAAATGCAATAGCTGGCGTTTCAATCATAATTCCGATGTTGGTTAATCCAATTTCACGCGCAATTGCGGCAAACTCAAAAGCTTCTTGTGGAATTGCAATCATCGGAGCCATAACGCGAACATCAGCACCAGTGGCATCTGCCGCTTGTTTAATCGCAGTTAGCTGATCATAAATAACTTGTGGTTGCGGTCTGTTTATTCGCCAGCCACGAATACCCAGGGCTGGATTTTCTTCAGAATCTAGATTTAAAAACCTAAGCGGTTTATCTGAACCAGCGTCGAGTGTGCGAATGACCACTGGTAGTTTGCCAATCTCAGTAAATACTGCTTGATAAATTTTGCGTTGCTCGGCAATTGTTGGCGCACTTTGCGCATCTAAATACAAAAGCTCGGTTCTAAACAGGCCAACACCAGCCCCATGCATTTCTACAACCGCTTTTGCATCTTTTTGATTTCCAATATTTCCGTAAACTGGAATCAAAGTCTTAGCATCAGGTGCAACAATAGGTAAAGCTTGAGTTGCATCGGATAAATCGCCATTTAGCACAACTCGATCGCCTACTGGGTCAACTAAAACTATGTCACCATTAGTTAACTCAAGTGCAGCAGCGCATCCCACAACTGCGGCAATTCCCATTTGTCTGCAGATAATGGAGGTATGACTTGTTGGGCCGCCTTTTTGGGTTATCACACCAACTACAACTTTAGAATTTATGCCTGCGGTATCAGCAGGGGTTAAGTCCTCAGCAACCAGCACAAATCTTCCTGATGTAGGTATCTCAACTGACCACTCCTGGCCAGTTAGTTCAGCAGTAATGCGAAGGGCGATTTCATCTAAATCTGCAGCACGTTCAGCAAATGCACCACCTGCTGACTGCAACATTTGGGCAAAACTTTTCGCAGCCCTACTAATCGCTGTTGGCGAATCCCAGCCGTTGCTAATCTCCGCTTTTGCAGCCATCATTAATGCGGGATCTGCCGCAAATGCTGAAAGAGCAGTCAAAATAGCTGAAGCGTCACCACTTGCTTGTGTCGCACGAGATTGAAGTAAGTCTTGCACACTTTTAGCAGCTGCCTCTAACGCTGCAATTTCTTCTTCAATTGATTTTTTACGCCGAGTTGGTGGTGGTTGAATAGGTCGATCTGCTAATCGATGCACTGGTGCAATAACTGCTGTTGATCCCACGCCCGTTCCAGGTAATATCTGTGACACCAATCCACTTCACTTTCTTAATTACTTTAAGAGTATCTCACCCAAGTTAGTTTCGTGATGCAAGGCTTGCTATCGCACATTTGTTCTGGTTAATGCTCGTCGCGCCAAGAGCGCCATAGTGCAGCATAAGCTCCGCCAGCAGCCAAAAGTTGATCGTGAGACCCCCACTCCGAGATTTCACCATCTTCTACAACCGCAATCAAATCCGCATCGTGCGCTGTTTGTAGCCGATGCGCAATTGCAATAACCGTTCTTTCGCCAAGCACCTGATTAAGCGATCCCTCAAGATTTCTCGCCGCTTTTGCATCAAGCAAACTAGTTGCTTCATCCAGCACTAATGTTCGAGGATTTGCCAAAACTAATCTAGCTAATGCAATTTGCTGGGCTTGAGCTGGCAATAATCGATGTCCTCCACTGCCAACTTCAGTATCTAATCCCTTTTCTAATTCACGCACCCACATTGAAGCGTTAACTGCATCTAACGCCTGCCAGATTTCATCATCTGATTTATCCGTAAATGCTAACGAAACATTCTCGCGAATGGTTCCTACAAAAACATGATGTTCTTGAGTAACCAATGCGACGTGGCTTCGTGCTTGTTCCACTGGAAGATAACCAATTTCAGCATCCCCAACGGTCAATTTGCCATCAGTTGGCGGTTGAACGCCTGCCAACAATCGACCTAGGGTTGATTTACCAGCTCCGCTTGGACCAACAATTGCTAAACGTGTACCTGGTTGAACGATAAAATTAACGCCTTTCAATACATCTTTACCCGTCCGATATGCGTAATGCACATCAGTTCCAATCAGTTCGTCATTGGCAGGATTTGCTTCTTTAATCTCTCGGTTTGGCACTTCGTAAATACCCAGCAAGCGAGAAAGTGAGGCTTTGCCAGATTGAAACTCATCAATCCACCATAACAAGCCTTCTATCGGATCCGCCAACATCTGGGTATAAAGCAGCGCAGCAGTTAATTGCGCCAAACTAATTTGCCCGTTTTGATACATCGAAGCACCAATTGGTAAAACCGCCGCAAGCGGGGCTATGTAAGAGAATGAAACAGCTGGAAACCATCTACTGCGCAATCGCATTGTGTATCGCTCCCACTGCAACCATCTGCCAATTGCTGATCGCGTGCGAATCAATCGATCATCACCTAACTGCAATGCCTCAATGGTGCGCCCACCCTCAGCTGTTTCAACAAGTACTGAATTAACTTGAGAGTAAAGTGATGATTCGACACGATAAGCCTGCGGAGACCTACGCAGATACCACCTAGTCAAACCAACCACAACAGGTAGTGTTACTAGTGCTGCCGCTAGGAAAACTGGCGAAGTAATAAATATACCAATACTTATAATCACGATTTCTGAAATACAAATAGTAATAACGGGCAAGGCATCGCGCACGGCCCAGGTAACGTGATTAATATCAGTAGTTGTTCGATTTAGTAATTCACCTGAGCCTGCTCGCTCTATTGCATCTGGTGGTAATTGCACTGCGCGTTGCACAAATCGCTCCCGCAATGCTGAAAGCACAAATTCACCTAAAATCGCAGCTTTAGTACGGGTAAAGTAAGCAAATATGGTCTGAAATGTTAATGCTGCCGTAATGAGCAATACGGTACTTACCACAGCTTCACGACCAGCACCATCTTTTAAGGCTTCAAGTAAGTTACCAAATGCCCTAGGTGCAACAAGTGCAGCAATAACTGTTAGCACTTGCAGCATTGCAACCCAAGCAAATTCATTTCGATGTTGCTTGAATAAGGTTAACAATTCGTGATTAACTGTTGTATCGGATGCAATTGGTAAACGTGCTTTGGCTCGATCTAAACCAAAATCTTTTGCCACTCGAGTAGTGTTATTTGGTGGTGGGTCAAAAGTCGCAATTCCAAGCTTGGATTGATCAAATTCTTTCATTCGCCACGCACCACTAAGGCTCGGTACTCTGCAGATTTCTCAATCAAAACTTTGTGTGTTGAAGATTCAACAACATGTCCATTTGAAACAAAGGCAACTTTAGTTGCCGCATCTAAAATCAAAGGACTTGCAGAGAAAATTACAGTAGTTTTTCCCTGACGCAAAGCGGCAATTCGAGCAGCAATTCTGGCTTCAGAGTGGGCATCTACGGCACTTGTTGGTTCGTCTAAAATCAATACCTCCGGATCAACGAACAAACTTCTAGCGAGCGAAAGTCGCTGTCGTTGACCTCCAGAAAGAGTTCGTCCACGTTCAATAATCTCCGCTGCCATTCCATCGCCCACCAACGAATCAAGTACGTCATCAGCTAATGCTGCATTTATGGCCTGCGCAATCGAAATTCGACCTGAATTAACAACTGCGAAGTGCGTACCAACTGTGCCGGAAAGAATAGTTGGCTCTTTTTCTTGCACCATAACTTTAGATCGGATACTTGAGCGAGAATATTGCTGCATTGGGATGGAATTTATCTCTACTTTACTAATTTCTTGATAACCACCAAGCCGATCAACCAATAAATCAGTATTTGTTTCTGCGTCGGCAACTACAACTAACAATTCACCGCTGGTTACGCTTAAGCCTGAACTCAAATCTTTAATGGTCTTAACGTCCGTTAATTCTAATTCTCCCCATTCATTAACAGGAACAACTGAAAGTAATTTCAAAATCCGTTTAGCAGAAACTGAGGCTGAAGCCCACCGCTGGGCAAACTCAACCATTGTCTGAATTGGCAGCACCATCCAAACTGAATAACCAGCAAATGCAACAAGCGCACCAATTTCAAGTTCACCAGAAGCAACTAATAATCCGCCACCCCAAACAACGCCGATTAGCAAAACTCCTGGAAGGAGCACCTCAAGACCATGCAAAATTGCTCGCATTTTGGCTGTTCGAACAGCAGCAAATCTAACTTCTTGTGATGCTTGCTTAAATCTATCCACAAATACATCTTCACCACCAATGCCACGTAAAACACGCAACCCAGCAACAGTGTCACTTGCTAAATCACTAGCTCGTGAAAGTTTGTTCCGCTGTATTGATTCGCGCTTTTCAAGTGGCTTAATCAAGAAACCAATACCGGTAACTAGTAGTGGTACACCAATTACCACTAGCAATCCAAGAGTTGGCGCACCTTGAACCAATATGATGGCCACCACAATGAAACTGATAACTGCACCGATAAACCTAGGAATCAGATCAAAACCTCGAGCCACACGTTCAACATCATTTGAATTCACTGAAACCACTTCTCCAGTTGAAACATATCGAGGTAGATCAGCGCCAAGTGTCTTTGCTTGACGCGCAATTAGTTGCTGTAGGCGTGATGCGCAAGTAACCCACATTGCAAGGGCACGGCGATGTCTCATAATCGTGGACCATGCTGTGAAGGCACCAAGAAGCAAAATCATTATTGCCCAAAAATTGACTTGGTTTTGATTGTTATCTGCAACTGCCTGAACAGCTTCGCCGATAAATCCAGGCATAGCAGCCATTGAGCCAATTCCTACTATCCCAAAAAAAGTGCCGGTTGCTAGCAATCGCTTCATTTGCATTGCCAGCCACCACATAAGTTTTGGTGCTGTACTTAAAACTGGGTATCCCGGCTCAGATAAGGGTAAATGATCAAATGGAGGCGGTATTTTTAAGTTAAGCATAAGAGACCAACATTAGTCCTTTAACTGATTCAAATCCCCTTAGCGCGATTTGGCAGCGTCTTGTCTGGGCTAGTCCTCAGCAAAAAAACATCGCCCCCAGAGATCCTGAAGGGCGCTGTTCTTAGGTACGTTTAACTACATCCAGAAGTATTTCCGCAACCTTCACATACATAGCAAGATCCTGCAGCACGCATCTTGATACCGCAGGTCATACACAAAGGTGCATCAGCTTTTGTGCCAAGCAAGCTTTCTAGAACTTCTGTACTGGAATGTGCTTCGGTTACAACAGCTGGCTTTGCCGATGCTTCAGCTTCAATTGCTGCAGCTATTACGGTGTTACTTGCAACGGGTGCAATCTCATAACCGTTCGCAACTTCAGCGGCCCGCTCCTCAGCTGTAAAAATACCTAGAGCTGCTCGCTTTTCATATGGCAAGTAATCCAAAGCTAGTCGACGGAAAACAAAATCAGTTATTGATTGTGCCATTCGAATATCTTTGTCATCAGTCATGCCAGTTGGCTCAAAGCGCATATTGACAAACTTCTGTACAAAAGTCTCAAGTGGTACGCCGTACTGAAGGCCGATTGATATTGCAATTGAGAACGCATCCATAATGCCAGCCAAGGTAGATCCTTGTTTGCTCATCTTTAAGAAGATTTCACCAAGTGCACCATCATCATATGCACCGGTTGTTAAATAACCTTCCGCTCCAGCAACTGTGAATGAGATTGTTTTACCAGATCGTGACTTACTTAGCCGACGACGTGTTGGCTGAGCAACCGCAAGAGTTTCTGTTGCAGCTTCCTCGGTCTTGTCGCTCTTTGCGTTATTTAATGGCTGTCCAACCTTGCAGTTATCACGATAAATTGCAAGTGCCTTAAGGCCCATCTTCCAGCCCTCAAAATAAACCTGCTCGACTTCTTCTACTGTTGCGCTCTCTGGCATATTCACTGTCTTTGAAATTGCACCAGACAGGAAAGGCTGAGCTGCTGCCATCATTCGAACATGTCCCATTGGATCAATTGATCGTGCACCCATGGCGCAATCAAAAACAGCGTAATGTTCTGGCTTGAGTCCTGGCGCATCAATCACATGGCCATTTTCAGCAATGTATTCCACAATTGCTTCAACTGTCTCATCTGTGTAACCAAGTCGCTCGAGTGCACGCGGCACAGTCAAGTTAACAATTTGCATAGAACCGCCGCCAACAAGTTTCTTGAACTTAACTAGCGAAAAGTCAGGTTCTATACCAGTTGTATCGCAATCCATCATCAAACCAATAGTTCCGGTTGGAGCTAACACTGATGCTTGGGCATTTCGGTAACCGAACTTCTCGCCTAATTCAATACATTCACTCCATACATCAGTTGCAATCTGATGCACAGGACGATCAATTTCTGTTCGATTACGAATCTGATCGTTTGCTGCTGCATGTTTACGAATTACACGCTTATGTGCTTCAGCGTTTCGGGCATAACCATCATAGGTACCAACTACTCCTGCAAGCTCAGCAGAACGCTTGTAAGAAGTTCCAGTCATTAATGACGTGATGCTTGCAGCAAGTGCCCGTCCCTGATCCGAATCATATGGAAGTCCAAGTGCCATAAGTAAAGCGCCGAGATTTGCATAACCAATTCCTAGTTGTCGGAACTTCCGGGTGGTATCGCCAATGGCTTCGGTTGGGAAGTCTGCAAATGAGATAGAGATTTCCATTGCAGTAATAATGTATTCAACTGCTTTCTTAAATCTGTCTGCATCAAAAGTATTATCATCCTTTAAGAACTTCATCAAATTTAAACTAGCCAAGTTACAGGATGAATTGTCAAGATGCATATACTCGCTGCAAGGATTGGATGCATTAATTCGTCCAGATTCCGGTGAAGTATGCCAATAGTTGATTGTGTCGTCGTATTGAATTCCTGGATCAGCGCAGACCCAGGCAGCTTGTGCCATTGAACGGAATAAAGCTCTAGCATCTAAATTTTTAATTACTCTGCCATCCTTGCGAGCACGAAGGGTAAACTCAGTTCCATTCTCAACTGCTTGCATAAATTCATCCGAAACTCGAACAGAATTGTTTGCGTTTTGATACTGCACGGAAATGATGTCTTTACCACCAAGATCCATATCAAACCCAGCATCTCGCAAAGCTCGAATCTTCTCTTCCTCTCGTGCCTTGGTGTCAATAAATTCCTCTATATCCGGGTGATTTACATCTAGCACCACCATTTTGGCTGCTCGACGAGTTGCTCCTCCAGATTTAATTGTGCCTGCAGATGCATCTGCACCGCGCATAAATGAAACTGGACCAGATGCCGAACCACCACTAGATAGTAATTCATTTGCACCGCGGATTCGAGACAAGTTCACACCAGCGCCAGAGCCACCCTTAAAAATAACTCCTTCTTCTTTGTACCAATTCAAAATAGAATCCATCGAATCATCTACTGACAAAATAAAGCAAGCACTTACCTGTTGCGGTGCAGATGTTCCAACATTAAACCAAACTGGTGAGTTGAAAGAAAATACTTGATGTAGCAACATATAGGTTAATTCTTCATCGAAGGTTTTTGCATCCTCTTCGGTACTGAAATAACCATTTGCTCTTCCTGCTGCTGTGTAGGTAAGAACAACGCGGTCAATAATTTGCTTTAAGCTCCACTCGCGATTGTCATGACCTACGGCTCCTCGAAAGTACTTAGTGGTAACAATTGTGGAAGCATTTACTGACCAAAAATCTGGGAACTCAACACCGTGTTGTTCAAAAACGACTTCGCCTGTTTTCCAGTTTGTTTGAACGACATCTCGGCGTTCCCAGTTAACTTCACTGTAAGGATGAACTCCTGGCTTGGTGTATACCCGCTGTAACTTAAGAATATTTTTAGCAGCGGACTTCTTTTCTTTTGCAGTCTCGGTCATGAGATTCTCTTTCTGTGTGGGGCGATCCACTTTTGGTTCGCGTCGTTGTTTTTCTTTATTCTTTGGAAGACGCGGAGCCATCCCTGTCGCCCACGCTGACAAATTGATCAGGTGCGTAAGCGGCAGCGGTGTCTCCGAGTAAGCCGGCGCGTAACAATGCAATCTCCGCTTCGAAATCTTCTAGCGAATCAAACGATCGGTACACGCTTGCGTAACGTAGATATGCAATTTCGTCTAGCTCTCGCAGTGGAGTTAGCACTGCTAAACCAACATCATGCGCATCTACTTCAGCCAAACCTTCCAGTCTTAATGTCTCTTCTACTCGTTGGGCTAGCCCAGCGAGATCAGCTTCTGTAACTGGTCGACCTTGGCAGGCCTTTCTAACACCATTGATAATTTTGTTTCGATCGAAACTTTCAATCACACCGTTTCTTTTGATGACCTGCAACATCGCATTTTCAGCAGTGCTAAAACGCCGAGAACAATCAACACATTGTCTTCGGCGCTTTACTTGAGTTCCGTCATCATTGGTACGACTATCAATTACTTTGGTATCTTCAGAGCGACAAAATGGACAGTGCATACTGCCGCTCCTTTCTTAGACTTGGCTGATTTGCCACACAAACCCGAGAAACTCTAACCACGGCTGTGGATAAATAACCCCAATTTGTGGAACATTTTCACCTAGTAGCCACTAGATGTAGGGGTGAAAGATAGAACTCTTGTTACTGGATTGCAACCCCTGAAGGTGGGCGTGTTGAGTTATTTTTGGGCAGAATTAAGTCGTGGGCTTTCCTACCGTTGATGGCGTTCGTTCTTTGGAACTTGGTAATCCAGGATCTACTAGAGACGCGCTAAACAAGCTAGTCCTCAACAAGAAAAAGCGCGCGACTGCCGCGCTCTGGGACGTATATCTGGATGAGGGCGAACCTATTGAATCAGAGGGCGAAAAGCTTTGGTTGCTAAATAGCGAGCTCGCGCCAGTTGCGCAAGTAATCGTCACGAGAGTTGATATACGCAAGTTTGATCAAGTTGATTTTGATTTCATAACCGCCGAGGGGGAAAACCACCCCGATCTTGAAAGTTGGCGCAAGGCCCAGCGAGCCTATTGGTCTGCAACCGCAGAACCAGAATTGCAAGCATCCGGATATTCAAATTGGAGAGTGACTAATCAAACGTTGATAGTTTGCCTATGGTTTCAGCTCGACTAATTGTTCAGCGGAACCAATAATTTATCTCCAGGGACTAATCCAACTCCCAGGTTATTCATCTGCTTAATCTCCCAGACAACTTCTCGCGGGTCTCGGTTGGGCGCAATAGATCTAGCGATCTCCCAAAGAGTGTCACCGGACTGCACGGTTATTGAGTGAGCTATTGATTACTTGCTCCCGCAAAAACTGAAACAAGCGGGGTGACCGCAACTAAAACAACACTCAAGCCAAGCCCAAATAGGGCCCTGCGCCCTCGTGTTGTGAGCCGGATTGGTGCTGCCGTCGAATAGGTAGTCATTGCGCCTCCAGGGAAGTATTCGAACATCTGTACGAATTGTGCCACACCAGTGCGACAAAAGCAAGAAAATCCGAACAGGTGTTTGAAACATTTGTTCGATTTAGGTATGGTGCTCCCCGGTAGAGAGGATTCATATGTCGGACAAGGATGCGGAACTACTGGAGTTTCCAGGGCAGGGATCAAGCGACTTAACTCAACGACAGCAGCTGATTTTGTCGATGATTACTGAGACCACTGTTGAAAGAGGGTTCCCCCCAACCGTTAGAGAAATCGCAGATGCAGTGGGATTACGCTCCCCTGCGTCGGTAACTCACCAACTCCAGGTGCTGGAACGCAAGGGATACATTCGTCGAGACCCTCACAGCCCAAGAGCAATGGAGGTTTTAACGAGCAGTTCTGACCCTGAAGCCACAGTTGCAAAACCTGTTTACGTACCGATGCTCGGCCAGATTGCTGCGGGTGGTCCAATCTTGGCTGAGGAATCAGTTGAGATGGTGCTGCCTTTACCCTCAGAGCTAGTTGGGAGTGGAGATAACTTCATGCTGCGTGTTAAGGGTGATTCAATGATTGATGTCGCAATTTGTGATGGTGATTGGGTTGTGATCCGAAGCCAAAACACTGCGAACAATGGCGATATTGTCGCTGCCCTAATTGACGAAGAAGCGACAGTTAAAACATTCAAGAAATCAACTGATGGGGTTTGGTTACTGCCACAGAATTCTGCGTATCAACCAATCGACGGCAGTCAGGCAAGGATTATGGGCATTGTGGTGGCAGTTCTTCGCAAGATGTAGCTAGTTGACAACCCTTCTCAAATAGGTGAGCATGGTTCTCATGAAGAAACTGATTTCGCTTTTCTCCCTAATTGTCATTCTGGTTGGCTGCAGTTCAACCGAAACACCAGAGCAGGTCAAAGAAGAATTACCTCAAATCGTTACTGGCGCATTTCCAATTGCCTGGCTTAGTAGTCAATTGGCCGGAGATTGCGCAGTAGTTAATGATTTAACCCCCGCTGGTGGCGATGTGCACGACTTGGAATTAACACCAGCTCAAACAGCTGCAATCATTGATGCTGATTTGATTATTTCCGTAAGTGGCTTTCAGATATCTTTTGATGATGCGGTTGCAAATACTACTGCTGACGTTCTTGACTTGCTTCCACTCATCGATCCCATACTTGGAGAAACACACAGTCACAATCATTCAGGTGAGACAGATCATGACCATGAAGGTGAGACAGATCATGAAAAGAGCTCTGGAGAAGAGTCGTTAGATCCTCATTTTTGGTTAGATCCAAATCGAGCTATCACTGCAGCTAATCTAATTAAAGAAGTAATCAATACCTTAAGTGATGATTGTGCAACTGAAACTTCAGATAATTATCAAAGCCTCGTACAGAATCTAACTCAAATTGATGTCGATTATCGAGATGAATTATCTCAATGCCAGAGCAAAACTATGGTGGTAAGTCATGAAGCATTTGGCTACTTGGCTAAAGCATATGATTTAGAGCAGATAGCGGTTGCTGGATTAGATCCAGAAAGTGAACCTAGTGCCGCACGAATAAGTGAAATCATCGCAATAGCGAAAGAAAAGAAAGTCTCGGCTGTTTTCACTGAAGACAACGCAAATCCAGCAGTTGCAGATATTTTAGCTAAAGAACTTAAAGTTGGTGTGCTGGTTTTGAATCCAATTGAACTCAAACCAGCAAGTCTGGATTATTTGACTGAAATGCAACAGAATTTGCTTAATCTAAGCCAGGGGCTCGGTTGTCGTTAACAGAAAAACCACTAGTTGCAGCACATCAATTGTGTGTTGAGCGCAGTGGTAGATCGGTGCTTCATGAAATAACTCTTGAGATTAATCATGGCGAAACCGTTGCGCTACTTGGGACTAATGGTTCAGGTAAATCAACGTTGCTACAGGCATTGGTTGGTTTGATTCCATTAAGTAGTGGCTTAGTAGAGATATGTGCGGGGCACGATTCTCAAAGTGGAATTGCACTAGTACCACAGTTTGCTCCACCAACTTCATTAATCCCGCTAACGGTTTTTGAGTTAGTTAGTTCCGGCCTAACAAATCGCTCTAGTTATTGGGGGGCTTCAAGGCTCGAGCGAAAACAAGTTTTTGAAGCAATAGATTCGGTCGGATTGAGCAAGCAACAACGATACAAATATTCCTCTCTCTCAGGTGGGCAATTAAGGCGCGCACTTATTGCTCGAGCTCTTGTTTCTCAGGCTGATTTGTTACTACTTGATGAACCATTGGCCGGATTAGATCGTGAGAGTGTGATTTCAGTTGTAATTCTACTTAAAGAACTTAAGCAGGCAGGATATTCAATGCTCGTTGTTTCACACGAATTATCTGACCTTGATGGCTTGTTTACTGGAGTAATTGAGTTAGAAAATCGAAAAATTAAGTACGATGGCATACCGCTAGATCGGCACCACCAACACACTGATCAACATCATCAACATCCGAACTCTGATCAAGCGGGGATTGCCATATGAGTGTGTTGGATTTTTTGGATTATCAATTTATGCAGTTTGCGCTATTGGCCGCCTCGATTGTTGGACTCACCGCACCTCTTGTAGGAATCTTTTTAGTGCAACGAAGGCTTGCTTTACTCGGAGATGGCATTGGGCATATTGCCTTAACTGGAATAGGAATTGCAGTTCTAACTGGTCAAGCTCCAATTTGGGGCGCACTTGTTGCCGCTCTTTGTGGTGCGATATTGGTTGAATACTTAAGAGCGAAATCAAAAATTGCCGGCGATACAGCGCTCTCAATAATTTTCTATGGTGGTATTGCTGGCGGAGTTCTGCTTACATCAATTCGCACCGGCTCAGCTGGTAGCACACTTTCTAGTTACTTGTTTGGATCATTAACCACGGTATCTCAGTCAGATCTAATCGCGGTAGTGCTGCTTGGTTTGGGCATTGCCTTTACCGTGGCAATGTTTGGACGGCAACTACTGGCTGTTTCTGTTGATCCAGAGCACGCCCACGTTCAGGGATTGCGTTTGAATTTCCTCTCAGGACTTATTGCCACTCTTTCTGCTGTAACAGTAACTGTAGGTATGCGTGCGGTTGGATTACTATTGGTAAGTGCAATAATGATTATTCCAGTTGTATCCGCTCAGCAGTTTGCAAAATCTTTTCGACAAACAGCAATTGCAGGTTCGATTATTGGTTGGGTATCTGCAATCATCGGGCTGGTGTTTTCTTACTACATTGATGTTCCGCCAGGTAGTTCAATTGTTCTTACTGCTTTAGGTATGTTTACAATTATAGCGATACTAGTATTTATCCTGAATTTGATTCAACGAAAAAAGGTAACCGATGGCTTCGCTTAGAAATACCAAACAACGTCAGGTGATTAGTAATTTATTGACCAATTTAGATGGATTTATATCAGCGCAGTCCTTGCATCAGCATTTGGGCGATGCAGGTGAAGCAATCGGATTAGCAACTGTCTATCGCACGCTGCAATCTATGGCTGAAGCAGGGTTGGTAGATGTAGTGCGTGACCAATCGGGAGAAATGCTTTTTCGAGCTTGCCAAACCAAACATCATCACCACCACCTCGTTTGTCGAATCTGTGGAGCAGCGGAGGAGCTGCATGCTGACGAAGTTGAAAGTTGGGCTGCCCAACTTGCTGCAAAGTATGGATTCAATCAAGTGGAACATCAGGTGGAAATATTTGGTTTGTGCCCAAGATGTCAGCTATCCGAATAGTTTTTATCTAATCTTGATAATGATTCAAGCACAACCGTTTTTTCATGCGTGCGCCAAAAGTCTGGCATTGATTTAAGCAACACCGATCCATATCTTCTAGTAGTTATTCGGCTATCCAAAATTGCAACTACACCGCGATCGGTCGTTGATCTTATTAGGCGCCCAGCTCCTTGCGCCAATAGCAAGGCGGCTTTTGGTACAGACACAGACATAAATCCATTTCCACCTAGCTCTTCAACTCTTGCTGCCCGCGCTGAAACTATTGGATCGTCTGGACGTGGAAAGGGAATTCGATCAATTACAACTAGTGAACAAGATTCACCGGGTACATCCACTCCTTGCCAAAGACTAATAGTCCCTAAAAGCACAGATTTAGTGTTTACTGAAAATTTTTCAACTAGCGGACCTACAGCATCACCTTTTCGCTGGATTAGCAACTTTATTTCTGGGTGAGCCTGCAACCGCAATCGCAAATTTTCAGAAGCTGCTTCCACTGCTCGCCAAGAAGAAAAAAGAGCCAAAGTTCTTCCACCTGCCGCAATTACTAAATCAGCTAATTCTTCAATTGTTTCTTCCGATATTCCGTCGCGACCTGGCTCTGGTAGATGTTTAGGAAGATACAACATCCCCTGACTTGCAAAATCAAATGGTGAGCCAACATCTAGCGTATTGAAATCAGATTCTGACTGTTCATCATTTTCTTTACCCCGAAATAAACCAAATCCTGCTGCAGTTGTTTCAAAACTTCCACCCACGGTAAGGGTTGCGCTTGTGATTACTACTGGTGTTTCATTGAACATATTGCGCTGCAAAACATCTGACACCGATAATGGTGCCAATCTGAGTGCTGGAGTATTTGGGTCAAACCACATAACATCTTTTTCATTTGCTTTAATTAACTTGCTACAGGTTGTTGAAATTTCGGTTACTGCACCTTTCACTCTGGCTCGCTCAGCCATTAAATCCATGTCTGAAATTTCGTTATCGCTTGATAGTGCGGATAAATAGTCAGTTGCTGTATCTCGAACTAGTGAGATAGCCTGAAACAAATCAGATGGCAGTTCAGCCAGTCTGTTGCCTGAATCTTCTTCTCCTGCTTGACTTCGAATTTGAAAATCCAATACAACTTCAGCAAAGTTTGTGCAGGCATCTGTTAACTGATCTGCGTGTTTGCCTGGAAGGTGACGACGGGCAAGTAATGCTGCTCGATTAGCCATATTGGGAGTAATTTCCTCAGCAACAGCTTGAGTTGTTCGATCTATAAATTCATGTCCCTCATCCAGAATAATTGCATCTCGTTCTGGCAAAATAGGGTGCTTATCTACAATTTCAATTGCTAAAAGTGCGTGATTAGTAACCACAATATTTGATTCATTTGCCTTTAATTTTGCTAACTCAGAAAAACATTTATCACTATACACACAGATGTCTGCTCCCACGCATTCTCTGCCACTAACGGAATGTGCTAGCCAAACGCGTCTATCCACTGTGGGTGCATCATCCCGATCACCAGTTGAACCTGGGCTCTCAACCCATTGCCTAAGTTTCTTTGCATCTGCAGATAATGTACCGACCTCAATTAACATGTCTGAATCAGGATCAGGCAATGTAGTATTCATTTTTTGCAAACAAATATAGTTGCCTTTTCCTTTGTAAACTCCGTAACTAATATCTCGACCTAAAACCTTAGCCAAGGAAGGAATAATTCTTGGTAAATCTCGCTCAACTAGTTGCCGCTGTAGAGCTAAAGTTGCAGTTGCAATAAGAACTGTTTTTTCGCGCAATATTGGGGGTATCAGATACGCTAGAGACTTACCCGTACCAGTTCCAGCTTGAACTAAAAGATGTTTTCGTTCATTTAATGCAACTGAAACTGCCTCAGCCATTTCGATTTGCCCTGGGCGCGAAGTTCCTCCAATTGCTGATACTGCAATATCCAATAGTTCATTAACGGAAAGTTTTTTGGCCGTCATTTCCTAATTGTCTCTCGCATTTGATTGGCCAGGACTAACGGTACCGTTGCAATGATATGTGTTCCTGATTCCAGATGCTCCAGTTTGTTAACGGAACCTATCTCGTGCGCACGAGCAATAAGGTTCTGTGCGGAATAAGGTAAAACTAAGTCAATAGCAACATCATTTTGCACGAGTCTCGATTCAATTTCAACTAGTAGATCTTCAACTCCAGCACCGGTTTGTGTGCTAATAAACAAGGCATCTGGAATCAATTTTTTGAGTGTTACTATCGTTTGAGTGTCAACTGCATCAATCTTATTTATCACCACCAACTCTTTATCAAGATTAGTACCAACTTCACCCAACACTTCACGAACGTCATTTAATTGTGCTAACGGAGATTCATCACTTGCATCAACTAGATGTAAAACTAAATCAGCATCTGAAATCTCTTCAATAGTCGAGCGAAAAGCTTCAACTAATTGGTGCGGAAGATGGCGAACAAAACCGACAGTATCGGTCACAGTGACAGTCCTACCAGATGGCAAGGCAACTTTTCTTACCGTTGGATCTAAAGTTGCAAACAAGGCATCCTCAACCAACACACCCGCACCCGTGAGCTTGTTTAGCAAGCTAGATTTACCAGCGTTGGTGTAGCCGGCAATCGCTATAGCGGGCACTGCGCTCTTCCTTCGGCTTGTTCGCTGGACTTCTCGAGTTTTTCGCATCGCGGCCAAGTCTTTTCGTAACTTGGCCATTTGATCTCTAATTCGTCTGCGATCGGTTTCAATTTTTGTTTCGCCAGGTCCGCGAGCCAATACTCCTGCACCCTGTCGGCTCAACGCTTCTCCCCAACCTCTAATTCGAGGCAACATATATTGCATCTGCGCCAGTGATACTTGTGCCTTGCCTTCTCGACTTCGGGCGTGCTGGGCAAAAATATCTAGAATCAACCAAGTGCGATCAACAACACGAACCTTGACTACATCTTCCAAATTTCGAAGTTGACCTGGAGTTAACTCACCATCACAAATAACGCTATCCGCTCCTGTTTGCGCAACAATTCTTTTTAGTTCTTGAGCCTTACCAGAACCTATATAAGTTGCTGGATCTGGCCGATCACGACGCTGAATTAATCCATCCAGCACAATCACACCCGCCGTTTGCGCTAATTGTGCAAGTTCACGCATTGAACGCTCGGCCTGAATCAAAGTTCCTGTTGTCCAAACACCAATTAACACCACTTTTTCAAGACGTACCTGACGATATTCAACCTCGGTAATATCCTGTAATTCCGTTGAAAGTCCAGGTACACGCCTCAATGATGATCTGTCCTGAAGTTGTAATTGCCCTTCAGTAATCTCTGAATCATCAGGGATAAATTGGGAATCTGTCATTTATTACGTAAAGCCTCAATATCAATTTCTCCCCACGCAACTAGTTTTGCTGGGCCTGTTAGTTTAACTTTGTTTTCTGGAATCGGCTCAAGTATCAGTTTTCCTCCTGGCACATTAATAGTTATTGGTGAATCAAAATTCAACGACTGTTGTAGGAAAACAGCTACCGCACATGCGCCTGAGCCACAAGAGAGAGTTTCCCCTACGCCACGTTCGAAAACTCGCATACTGACTTCACTAGCTGAAATTATCTGAACAAACTCAAAATTAGCACCTTGGGGCAATATCGGAGTTGGCAAATGTTTCGGGGAATCAAGCAAGTTTCCTAAATTCTCCAAGTCAGAAACTATTGTCACCACGTGAGGATTTGGAGCGCTTAGCACATTTCCCTGTAATTGATTGTCACCAACTTCAACCAATACTTTTTCATTTAAATTTATAACTGGACCAAGCTCAACTGTAAAACTGCCGTCATGCTTACTAATGACTGGAATTAATCCAGCGCGAGTTCCTATTTCAAATGTAGGTCCATCAACTAAATGGTTCAGTACTAGATATTTAGCCATCACCCTAGTGCCATTTCCGCAAATTTCAGCAATAGTTCCATCGGCATTTCGGTAATCCATAAACCAAACTCCGTCTTTTTTCGTGATTCTAATTAACCCATCAGCCCCAATTCCAAATGATCGATTGCAAACTAAAGCAACTACCTCTTTATCTAAATCAAATTGGCCATCAGGATCGAACACCAACACAAAGTCATTGCCAGTGCCGTGCCCTTTAGTAAACGGAATCATCATTTTCAGCTCCACTTTTTTCAATGATCTCAAGTATTCTTGAAGTTAAATCAGGATCAGCTGCGTCTAGCCAAATCATTTTTGGATCTCGCCTAAACCAAGATTCTTGCTTTCGAGCATATCGTTTCGTGAGTCTAATTGTTTCAGATTTAGCAGTTTCTAGTGTGATGTCGCCATTGAGTGCTTCGATTATCTGGGCATAACCAAGGGCCTTCCGCGCAGTAACCCCTCGATCCAAACCTTGATCAAGCAAGCCTGTAACTTCGTTTACAAGACCAAGATTCCACATTTCGTTAACCCGCTCCTCAATTCTTAAATCTAGATCTGCTCGGTTTCTCGTCAAAGCAATTCTGATGTCTGGAGCCATGGCTGGGTTTGACTTTGGTAATGTCGATGCAAATGTTTCACCAGTTAACTCAATTACTTCCAATGCTCGAACAATTCGCCTTCCATTTGCACTATCAATTCGCTGTGCGGATTCAGGGTCAAGTTCGACAAGACGTCTGTGCATAAATTTAGGACCAAGTTCTTCCAGCTGCGCCTCAAGGTGAGCTCGTACTTGAGCATCTGTCGGAGGAAAATTTAGGTCATCCAATAGCGCAGTTATATAAAGTCCACTTCCACCTACGGCAATTGGTACCAGGCCCTGTATTCGCATATCTTGAATTACTGCCCGACCCACCAGTTGATAATCAGATACATTCGCAATTTGTGTAATTTCCAAAACATCAATTAGATGATGTTTTATTCCGAGCCTATCTTCTAACCTAAGTTTGGCGGTGCCGATATCCATGCCTCGATAAAGTTGCATTGAATCTGCATTAATAATTTCACTTGATAAAGCTTTTGCTAACTCCAAACTCACCTGAGTCTTTCCAACTGCCGTTGGACCAGCGATAACTACAACTGGGTTTACGCTATCCATTAACATCACTTATCTGACTGAGTGTGGGTGATTGAGCACTCGATTTGGTACAACTTAACGCTGCGGCAACATTTGCAAACTTCAAAACTGCTGAAAGTTGATCCTTGGGTATCTGATTTAAGTTGTCAGCAGTAGTGCCAATCTCAATTAGTTTCATTAAAAGAGCAGCACCAAAAATATCCCCGGCCCCAACCGTATCTTTCACCTCGACTTTGGGTGCAATTTGTCTTTCAGTAACTGATCTTGTTATTAAAGTAGATCCTAAACTTCCGTGCGTAATTGCAATTAAGCCAATATTGGGATGCTCGAATAGTGAATTTATTCTTTCTTGGGTGCCATTATCTGGATACAAGAAATCCATATCCTCATCCGATACTTTTATAACATTTGCTAGTGAGAGCCAAGGCGCAAGTAAACTCGAATAGTCTTTGCTTTCAGAGACAACAGTCGGCCTCGCATTTAGATCAACCATAACCAAGTTGGTGGCTCTAATATCTTCAATTAGATTCAGTAACACTGAGCGACCTGGTTCCAAAATTAGAGCCAATGTGCCGATGTGAATAGCATCAAAATCAGGAAAATTATTTGGGATTTCCTTTGCTGACCAATTAAAGTTTGAAGTTTTGTCTAAATAAAAGCTATAGCTTGGAATTCCTTGGTCCGAAAGCTCAACGACCGCAAGTGACGTTGGGTCATCGGTAAAAACCATTAAATCTTGAGAGATACCACAATCAAGAATATCTCGTGATAGCTGCTGACCGAAAGAATCTCTGCTAATTCGACATAAGTATTGAACGTCCGCACCTAGGTTCATCAATGCTTTTGCGGTGTTAAATGCTCCACCGCCATTGTATGCATGCCAAGATGCATCTGAATGCTTGATTAAATCAATCAGTGCTTCACCACAAACTAAGAACTTCATTTACTGCTCAAGTGAATTGGCATTCCTAAGTTGACAGCATTCCTAGATTTTTGAATTGATCCTGATGTGGTTCGTGTGCGCAATATTGGCCGATCAGAAATTAAATGAAATGGTGCAGCTCCAGTTATCTCAACATCTACTAAATCTCCTGGATTGGTATTAGGGTGAGGCTGGAAATGAACTAATCGATTATCTCGAGCTCGTCCTGAAAGTCGCCCAGTTTCTAAATCTTTCTTACCCTCACCTGTCGCAACCAATACTTCAACTACTTTACCTACCTGAGCTAAGTTTTCTTGCCAGACAATCTGATTAACAAGTTTCGCTAACTCTTCATAACGCTGCTGCTTTATCTCTTCATCTATTTGATTTGTCATATCAGCCGCGGGAGTGCCAGGACGTTTTGAGTAAATGAAGGTGAAAGCGTTTGCAAATCTGACACGACTTACTAAATCTAAAGTTTGTTCAAAATCTTCTTCCGTTTCTCCGGGAAAACCCACAATAATGTCTGTCGTTATTGCAGCTTCTGGCATCGCGCTTCTTACTCTTTCAATAATGCCAAGATATTTGTCTCGACGATAAGACCTGCGCATCAAACGAAGAACGTCATCGCTGCCAGACTGAAGTGGCATATGCAGCTGAGGCATTACATTATGCGTTTCGGCCATCGCTTCAATTACATCATCGGTAAAATCTTTTGGGTGTGGGCTGGTGAATCTAACTCGCTCTAGCCCAGCAATTTCCCCACAAGCTCGCAAGAGTTTGCTAAAGGCAAATCGATCTCCGAACTCCGCACCGTAGGAATTTACATTCTGTCCTAGTAAAGTAATTTCAATTACCCCACTAGTAACGAGTGCAGAAATCTCCTGAAGAATGTCACCTGGTCTGCGATCTTTCTCTTTTCCGCGCAGCGATGGCACAATACAAAACGTGCATGTGTTGTTGCAGCCAACTGAGATTGACACCCATGCTGAGTGTTGAGATTCACGTTTGCTTGGTAAATCAGATGGAAATACTTCTAAGGCTTCCACAATCTCTACTTGTGCTTCTTCAAGCGCTACTGCTCTCTCCAGCAAGGTAGGTAACACATTTAAGTTGTGCGTCCCAAACACCGCGTCAACCCAGGGAGCCTTTGTAATAATCTGGTTTCGATCTTTTTGAGCAAGGCATCCACCAACTGCGATTTGCATGTTTGGATTTCGTTTCTTATCTGAACGTAATTGACCTAATTTTCCATAAAGCCTTAGGTCAGCGTTTTCACGCACTGCACAGGTGTTAATCACTACTAAATCAGGTTCATCACCAGAATTTGCTGGTATGTAGCCAGCAGCTTCTAAAGTGCCCGCAATTCTTTCAGAGTCGTGCGCGTTCATCTGGCACCCGTAGGTGGTTACCTGATATGTCTTTAAACCCATAGTGGGCTAAGGGTAAATCACGCATTCTGCGCAAGTGGAGCAAGCAGTATTACTTCTTATCCCAAACGCCTAAACCAACAAGCAGAGCCTGTGGCGATACATCTAATGCCTTGCAAAGTGGATCAATCAGTGCAACTGACGGACGCTGTTCTTGCGTGAAGTACCGATAGATGTTTCCTCGGTTTATTCCAGTTTCCACAGAAACTTCCTCTAAGCTCGAATAGCCAACCTTCTCCATTTGGTCTCGTAACCAGGTATAAGTCTGGTCAGGACTATTGCGCTTAGCGGTTTTCTTGGCGGTATGTCTTTTCATAGGCACGAACCTAATGTCTCTTCTTGAGAAAATCCATTGACAAAACACAATTCACCCCAAGAAACTTTGATTTCGCTATTCGCGTAATCGATATCAGAGCAATTGTGACGATAAATCCAAAATCTTTTATCATAATTTCGAAACTACAACCGCATCTTGTTAACTGCGCCAAACTCTAGATAAATAAACGCTTAGTCCAACGACAGGCATCGCTGCAATTGCACAGAGCCAGCCATAACTAAGTACAGTAATAATTATTCCTGCAAGTGCCCCGCCAAGAGCTCCGCTTAGATTCATTACTAAGTCCGCAACACCCTGGCTTCCAGTCTTTATCTCTTGTGGTACTGATTCAGCAAGTAATGTTGAACCGGCAATCAACGTGGCTGACCATCCCAGGCCAAGTAGAAACAAACCAATCGCTAACTGCACTGACTGTGCAGCACCTGCAGTGCCAGAAATAATTGTGGAAGTAAGCAGTACCACAAATCCAAAACCAATAGTTTTAAATCTTCCCAGCCGGTCAGTTAACCAACCAATTACAGGTGAAAAGGCATACATACCTGCAACGTGAATGCTAATAACTATTCCAATAACTCTTAGTTGCACATCAACGTGCGCCATATATACAGGAGTCATCACCATTATTGACACCATCACGACATGCCCAATGGCAATTGTCAGCAGTGCTAACAGGGCTCGCGGAATTTTGCGAATCTGCTGCAGAACTTCTCGAGTATTTTTGGTTTGCATTATTCTTGGCGCATCAGCAAGTTTGGCTGCATATAGATATGGATCAGGTCGCAACAGGCTAATTAGTAAAACTGCAGCAAGTGTGAGTGTTACGCTGGCAAATAGATAAGGTCCAACCAACTGCGGTAATCCAAAATGTAATGCAATGTATCCCGAAGGTTCCATCAAGTTCGGTCCAGCAACCGCGCCAATGGTTGCGCCCCATACAACTACCGATAAATTCCGTGCACGCGAAACATCTGTTGCCAAGTCCACGGCGGCAAATCTTGATTGATAGCCAGCAGCCGATGCTGCTCCTACTAAGAAAGTACCAATTAGCATCAAGACAATATTGCGATAACTTCCACCAGTAATTGCAAATAGTGCACCTAACGCACCAAGTGCATAACCAGATGTCAAAGCTAATCTTCTTCCGCCGCGAGAAGTTAACTTTGCTAGTGGAATAGCCATCGCTGCAGCACCTAAAACACCACTAGTTTGAGCCAAACCAGCCATCGCTTCAGATCCAGTGATACCAGCTACTAAAAGTGATCCGGCAGCAACTGTGCTAGCAACACCAAGACCGCCTAATACTTGACCAAGTGCAAGAACTGAAAGTACTTTGCGCTGCACATTTTGCACTTCAACCAATTTTTATCTCCTGTGCCATAATTATGAAGAATGTATTAGCTCTGCTTGAGGGTTTTTTAATTCCGACTTTATGGAACCCCAATCTTTCGTAACTCAATATCGCCGATGTGTTAGTTTCAAACACACCCAAAGCCAGTGTTGACCAGTTATTTTGTTTGCATAATTCAATCAACCAGTTAAGAAGTAATCTAGCTCCACCTTTTCCGCGATACTTATGTGCAATCCACCAACTCTTTATCCAACAATCCCCACATCGATCAGGCGGGGTGGGTATTGCAGTTACCAATCCAACGTCTTTGCCTTCAACAACCAGCGCTGCCCAACTTTGTTCATCGAGTAAGTGCTGCCATTGCTCTGCTGTGAAACCCATTTCTAAATCAATGTCTCCGTAGATTTCCGATGAGTCGCTTAGTGCAGCAAGTCGGAGTGATCGCAACCGAGGCCAATGTGTTGGAGTTAAGGTTTCTACGGTGAAATGCAAACTGTCTCCTTTTGGACCGATACCAATGCGTTATCCAACACACTAGGTTAGCGTTAGCGAGTGCTGAAGTACCTAAGTCATCCAAGATGGTTATGGTGGCACTTGCTGTCCCTGGCTGTGACTTTTGGATTTACCCGCCTTGGATTCTGGCAGTGGGAACGCCGCCTAAGGCAAATTGACGAGCAAACTAGTGTGGTCGATTGGCAAAACACTCTTTATGCATTTCAGTGGTGGGTGTTTGCAGGCTTTGTAGTTTGGTTCTGGTGGAAATTTATTTCTGATAGCTATCGTTTGAATGAATTGGAGAAAAATGAAATCCGCAATAACTAGATATCGTGTAATGGCTATTGTGGCAGGTATTGTGCTATTGGCCTTTACCGTAGAAATTGTTGTGAAATACACCCTCGGTCCGGAAATTCCGTGGTTTGCCCAATTGCATGGGCTGATATATATGATTTATTTAATTACAACAATTGATTTAGCCCGCCGAGCAAACTGGTCGGTTGGTCGGATCATTGGGATGTGCCTTGCTGGAACCATTCCATTGCTCTCATTTATTGCTGAGCGATGGGTTGTTAAATCTGTCAGAGCAAGTTAATCTTCATAAGGGCAATGTCGACATCCACTGTCGCAACAAAAACCTTTATCTGCTAAAGATTTGGCTGTCATTACAAACATATTGTTGACTGGATCGATATAATCATCGTGGTCATCGGCCATTGCTGCATCATGAGCTGCCAATCTAGCCTCGCGCTGTGGAGTGGAAAGTGGCATACGTTTTTCAGAAGGAAGATTCAAGGGTCGATCTGCTAATTTTTTGTTCGGCATGACGCATATTGTGCTAGAAATCCTTTTGATACGCTCGCTCAGTGAGTAAGTGGATAAGAGCTATGTTTAATCCTGCTAAAACTATTCCCCAAACAAGTTGGCGTAGTCGTGGCGGTCAATGGGAGTTCTCACCTAATTCCTTTTCTATGCTAGTTATAGGTTTGTGGATTTTTGGTTCTGGTGAAGCTGCATTAATCAATGCGGGTCTTGGTGTATCGCCCTGGACAGTATTGGCTGAAGGGCTAGCTTCTACGTTTAAAACTGGTGTGGGAGTGGCGACATTTGTTGTATCCGTTTTAGTTTTGCTCTTGTGGATTCCGCTAAAGCAATGGCCTGGAATTGGCACAATTATGAATGCACTAGTTATCGCAACCGCGATTGATTTAATGCGTCCTGTTATCCCTACCCCAAGCGAATTTCGATATCAACTTTTATTGATACTCATAGGAGTTTTAGCAGTAGGTCTTGGTTCAGCAATTTATTTAACTGCACAACTTGGGCCTGGTCCAAGGGATGGATTAATGACTGGATTGCATTATCGATTCGGCTGGCCAGTTGCTCGCGTGCGCCTTGGTATTGAAATATCAGTGCTTGCTTTTGGGTGGCTACTTGGTGGCACAGTTGGCCTTGGTACAGCGTTATTTGCAGTACTAATTGGGTGGTCAATTGCCATAAATTTAGCCGTGCTTTCTAAAGCGAACTAACCTGATAATCCTCGTTTTCTAGTTCGCTCAAGGTTTCCATCACTATCGTTGATTCAATATTTTCGATTACTTGTTTTGCTGCCTGATAAGCAATAGCACCGCCGTATCCTTTTCGAGCCAGAAAATCTACAACGCGATTAAGTTGTTTGGTTGAATCTAAATTTCGTATTGACTCAAGCTTCTTCTCGGCGAGTTTTATTGCACGCTGTAATTCAACCTCAGGAGTTATATCAGAAAGGGCAGAATCAATTTCCTGTTGAGATACACCCTTATTAGCCAATTGATATTTAATTGCTCGTGCAGCAAAACCACGATGCTGATGTCTTGATTTAGCATAATTGTTTGCAAATAGTTGATCATCAATTAAGCCAACTTCTGAAAAGCGATCTAAAACTGCACTGGCAATATCAGTTGGGATATTTCGCGACTTAAGAATCTCAGCTAACTCAGCTCGAGTCTTTGCGCTTACGGCAAGTTTGCGAAAAACAATTGCCCGAGCGACCCCAATTGGATCTGTCTCGGGCAATTGCTCATCAAACTTTGCCATTACAAGTCAGCAACTACTTCCAGATTTGGCTTAGCTCCTTCACCAACACCAAGTGAACTCAAAATCTTTAACTCAATTTCAGTTGCTAGTTCAGAGTTATCGATTAAAAACTGGCGAGCATTTTCTTTACCTTGACCCAGCTGATCACCTTCATAGGTATACCAAGCGCCAGCTTTCTTAATAATTCCCTGATCCACACCCATATCAATCAGGCTACCTTCACGTGAAATGCCATGACCATAAAGAATGTCAAATTCTGCTTGCTTAAACGGAGGTGCTACCTTATTTTTAACAACCTTAACCCGCGTTCTATTTCCAACGATTTCTGTGCCATCTTTCAAAGATTCAATTCGTCGAATATCAATTCGAACTGATGCATAAAACTTTAATGCTTTACCGCCAGTTGTAGTTTCTGGGGAACCAAACATCACACCAATTTTCTCACGAAGCTGATTAATAAAGATCATTGTTGTGCCTGAATTGCTAAGCGCACCAGTTAACTTTCGTAATGCTTGAGACATTAAACGAGCCTGCAGTCCCATATGTGAGTCGCCCATCTCACCCTCAATTTCAGCGCGCGGAACTAATGCAGCAACGGAGTCAACTACGATTAATGAAATTGCACCAGACCTAACTAACATATCGGCAATCTCTAGGGCTTGTTCACCTGTATCTGGTTGCGAAACTAAAAGTGCATCAATATCAACACCAAGTTTTTGGGCGTAATCAGGATCTAATGCGTGCTCAGCATCAATAAATGCGGCAATTCCACCCTGCTTTTGAGCATTCGCAATTGCGTGCAGAGCTAGGGTTGTTTTACCAGATGACTCAGGTCCATAGATTTCAATGATCCTGCCGCGAGGTAGTCCGCCTACGCCAAGTGCCACGTCAACTGCAACTGAGCCAGTTGGAATTACCTGCACTGGTGGTCGGTTTTCATCACCAAGTCGCATTACCGAGCCTTTGCCAAACTGTTTTTCAATCTGGGCTAACGCTGTATCTAGTGCTTTATCGCGGTCATTACTTGCCATTCGGCTCTCCTTGTTCGTGATTTCAGTTCGAGAAGATAACTGCCCTAACTGACATCTATTGCTATTCCACGCCCATTGGGCAGGAATCCACTGGGTGGAAAGTACTCGAACAAGTGTTCGAATGCATCAATTGGGTCGGCGTGTCGATCAATCAGGCCAACCCTGCTGGGTACAAACTGCCCGCCAGACCTCGATAGCAGGGATTCCCAGAGCAAAAGCCTGATTGATAGTTACACCTATTTCGGAGATGACTTGATCTTCAGCAAATGATTTTGCGTATACCTCGCCCAATTGAGCGGTTAACAACTCCCAAAAAGTAGAAAATCTCAAGCTGCGTTTACGGTAACGGTAGGTCGCAAAGCAATGACCTCAGCACTAAGAGCTGACAATTGGAGCTGAGCCCCGGCTGCCATAACCAAGTTGCCAACAGTTATATCTAATGCAGCGCAAATAGCTGTAAGCATCTCGCTAGAGGGTTCTTTAACGCCGCGCTCAATTTCAGATAGGTAGCCCAGTGAAACCACAGCACTCTTGGCAACATCGCGCAAAGTACGGCCTTGATTGATTCGATTACGCCGAATCTCCTCGCCGATTGCTGTTCGAAGCAACATATTTACCTCCTGGAGAAGGGCTTAATAATAAGACTAAATTGAGCATCAGACATCTACAACGCCTGCTTAAGTTCCTGAGTATTTACCAAGTAAATCGATTCCGGCGCTAACTGTCCCGTGGCGAATCTGATCGCGATTTCCAGTTAGATTAAGTGATAGCACCTCTGAGCCACTTATCCCCGCGATAGCTAAATACACCTGACCGACTGGCTTGCCCTCTTGGGCATCTGGACCCGCAACTCCAGTGGTTGCAATACCGATGTTGGCGGAAAATTTTTGGGCAACTTGACTAGCCATCTCGATTGCTGTTTCAGCACTAACTGCGCCATATTGCTCAATAATCTCAGCTGGTACACCAAGCACTTGGGTTTTGCTTTCAGTGCTGTAGCAAACTATTCCACCTTGAACAACATTTGATGCACCTGGAATGGAAATCAATTCAGATAGCAGTGCACCTCCAGTTAACGATTCAGCAACTGCAATGGATTTACCGCTGCTAGCCATAGCCTCAATAAGTTCGCTAACTCGCATTTTTACTCCGTAATTCATACAGCTGTCCAAAATATCTAACTCCAGTGATAAGCGTAATCACCGTTGCTAGATAAAGCATTGGCAGTGCGATGCCATCTAATGGATAGGGGCTTAATAAAAATAGCAATGAAAAACCTTGCAACATTGTCTTTAACTTTCCACCACGATCTGCCGCGAGCACGCCATGTTTCAGCACAGCAAGACGTGCAATGGTGACCGCACTCTCCCGAATTAGAATAATAACTGTGATGAAGATCGGTATGACACCATCAATAGTTAGTAAGACTAGAACAGCACCAATCACTAACTTGTCAGCAATCGGATCCCACAGTTTGCCAAACTCTGTAATGGCTCCTGTCTTTCGAGCAACAGTGCCATCAATCCAATCTGATAATCCAGCGATGAAAAATAGGGTAAAGATGAACCAGTTAGTTCCATCGGCAAATAGATAACTAATCACGATTATCGGAACAAGCAACAATCTTAAAATAGTGAACAGATTTGGTAGCTTCTGCATTAACGTAGCTCAGCTACTAGGTCCGCACCAATGGAATCCACGATTTCAGCTGGGTAAATGCTTCCCACTTGCACGTGCTTAGTACTGTGTAGTAGAACACTTCCATCAGTTTCTGGCGCTTGATGTATTGCTCTGGCCTCGATTTGACTCCCCACCTCATCGATAATCACAAGCGTCTGTTCACCGATTCGATCCATAGCTCGTTGATTAACCAATTCGTCTGCAACAGAAGTCAAATAACTTACTCGTGAATCTATCTCAACTGAACTGTGTTGATCAGTAAAGGATGCTGCTTCAGTTTCGTCTTCAATAGAATAACCAAAGATACCTATTGCATCAAGTTGTGCCTGTGTTAAGAATGCTTCTAATTCAGCAAAATCATCTTCACTCTCACCTGGAAAGCCAACAATGAAATTACTTCTAATGCCCGCGTTTGGTGCAAGATTGCGAATTTGACTGATCAAGTTCAAAAAGTCTTGAGTGCCGCCAAATCTTTTCATTCTTCGAAGTAATGCAGGTGCAGCATGTTGAAAAGAAAGATCAAAGTAAGGAGCAATTTTTGGTGTGCTCGCAATCACATTCACCAACGTTGGTCGAATCTCAGCTGGCTGTAAGTAGGTCACTCGAACCCAGTCAATTCCAGCTATGGCAACAAGTTGATTTAGCAAGTTCTCCAATGCTCTTGGATCTCCTAAATCTTTTCCAAATGAAGTTGAGTTTTCACTTACCAGCACTAACTCTTTAACACCCTGCTGAGCTAACCAAGCGGCCTCAGCGACAATTTCTGTAATTGGACGCGAAACAAATGAACCGCGGAACCTAGGAATTGCACAAAAAGTGCACCGTCGATCGCAACCAGAGGCAATCTTCAATGGTGCTGATGGTCGAGCAGAGATTCGCTTGCGCAGCACTTTAGGTCCACCTAACCCGGATGTGATTTGATGTCCAGGTTGCTGATGATTGAAGTTGCTGCGTGCTACGGGTGCAATTGGCAATAGCTGTCTTCGATCTTGAGGTGTTGGCGCGGTTAACTTCTCTCCGGCAAGAACTGACTTAATCTTCTGCGCAATATCTGGATAGTCATCAAAACCCAAAACTGCTGCAGCCTCGGGCAATTCAGCTGCAAGTTCAGTGCCATATCGCTCAGTCAAACAGCCAACTGCAACCACTGGCACACCCGTATCCGAAGCCGCAATAATAGTGTCAATCGAATCTTTTTTTGCACTTTCTATAAACCCGCACGTATTGATCAATATTAAATCTGCATTTGCAGTTACTAAATCAAATCCTGCTGCATCTAATCGCCCAGCTAATTCCTCACTATCAACATCATTACGAGCGCATCCCAATGAAGTCAACTGAACTTTTATTTGTTCTGAGTTACCCACTTGCTAAGCGTAATGACTATGGGGTAAGTGCTATCTGACCTGGTGTCACAGTGAGTCGCAAAACCTCACCGCGTGCTCCTGGAGTACCTAAGTCAATTCCATTTAGGGTGAAATTGACACCGCCTGCATTTCCTATCACCAATAACAATTGGGTGCTATCTAAGAATTCACGATCATCACCAGCGCGAAGTACGCCCTGAAATACAACAGCACCGCTTCCGTCTTCAACTCTTAACCAACACGAATCACTAATTACTTCGATACCAACACTGACCGAGTCGGTAGCAGAAGCTGTGATATCGCCAGGTTCAGTTATTGCAGTTGAGCTAGAACTCGCTTGCTCGCC
>Ga0194118_10001507_pt1 | contig 32969 bp, 29 predicted proteins | sample TA2MahsurfametaG_2_FD_148662 | JGI IMG/M metagenome (GOLD analysis project Ga0194118, IMG submission 148662) | Freshwater microbial communities from Lake Tanganyika, Tanzania - TA2015013 Mahale N5 surface | ecosystem: Environmental > Aquatic > Freshwater > Lake | place: Tanzania: Lake...
CAAGGGCGCCAAGAAGCGCTTCTCCGTGACGGGGAAGGGCAAGGTGCGCCGTCTCAAGGCCTACAAGAGCCACATCCTGACCAAGAAGACCGCCAAGCGGAAGCGCAATCTCCGTCGTCCGACCACGGTCGCGACGAACGGCGAGGCGAAGAACCTCAAGCGCCTGCTGCAGGCCTAAGGAGACCGAACCATGCCACGCGTCAAATCCAATGTCGTGCGCTTAAAGCGCAAGAAGCAGATCCTCAAGGCGGCCAAGGGCGCCTTCGGGGGGCGGAGCAAGCTCTGGAAGGCCGCGAAGGAGACCGTCGAGCGCGGGTGGGTCTACGCGTATCGGGATCGCAAGGCCAAGAAGCGGGATTTCCGGAAGCTCTGGATCATGCGCATCAACGCGGCCGCGCGCCTCAATGGGATGAGCTACAGCACCTTCATCTCGGGCGTGCAGCTCGCGGGGATCGAGGTGGACCGCAAGATCCTCGCCGATCTCGCGGTGAAGGATGCGGCGGCGTTCGCGCAGATCGCCGAGCAGGCGCAGGCGGCGCTCGCGAAGAAGTAAGCCGTCCACCGGGATGAGCCGAGGGCGGGGGATGGCGTGGTCCGCCCCCCGCCCTCGTTTCGTTCCTATCTTTCCCTCGGTCCCCTTCCCTCGTCCCTCCCTCTCGTGACCCTCTCCGAATTCCTTGCGGCGGTCGAGCAGTTGGCCGCGGATGCGCCGGCGCAGATCGCGGCAGCCGCGACGCTCGATGAGTGGACCGCGGTGCGCACCGCCCTCGTCGGGCGGCAGGCGGGGCGCATCACCGACCTGATGACCGGCCTCGCGGCGCTTCCCAAGGAAGCGAAGCGCGAGGCGGGGCAGCGCGTCAACGAGGTGAAGGCGACCATCGAGGCCGCGCTCGATGCGCGGCAGGTGGAGCTCGAGGCCGCAGCACAGGGCGCCTTCGGCCCGCTCGATCGCTCGATGCCGGGGCGCGCGCACTGGCGCGGGGCGGTGCATCCCGTCTCGCAGGTGATCGACGAGGTGGTGGAGATCTTCCGCGAGCTTGGCTTCACCATCGCGCTCGGGCCCGAGGCGGAGAACGCCTGGTACAACTTCGGCGCGCTGAACTTCCCCGCGGATCACCCCGCGATGGACATGCACGACACGCTCTACCTCGGCGCCGATCAGGTGCTGCGCACGCACACCTCCCCGGTGCAGGTGCGTACCCTGCAGCGGTATCCGCCGCCGGTGCGGATCCTCGCCCCCGGCAACGTCTATCGCCGCGACTTCTTCGATCCCTCGCACGCGCCGATGTTCGCGCAGATCGAGGGACTCGTCGTCGACGAAGGGGTCACCTTCGCCGACCTCAAGGCGACGCTCTCGCACTTCGCGCGCCGTTTCTTCGGCGCGGAGACCACCACGCGCTTCCGCCCGAGCTTCTTCCCCTTCACGGAGCCGAGTGCGGAGATGGATGTGCGCTGCGGGGTCTGCCGTGGCGCGGGGTGTGGGGTCTGCAAGCAGTCGGGGTGGATCGAGATCCTCGGCGCCGGGATGGTGCATCCCGCGGTGCTCGAGGCAGCGGGGCTCGATAGCGAGAAGTACACCGGATGGGCCTTCGGAATGGGACCGGCGCGCACGGCGCTCTCGCGCCACGGGATCCCCGACATCCGGATCCTCTATGACTCGGACGTCCGCGTCCTCGATCAGTTCGTCTCATGAACGTCTCGCATGCCTGGCTCGCTCGTTTCGTCCCGCACGGTCGCTCACCGGAGGCGATCCGCGATCTCCTCACCGCGCATGTGGCGACGGTGGAGGGGCTCGAGTCGCTGCGTACCGACCTCGTCCCCTTCGTCGTGGGGCAGGTGATCGAGAGCGAGAAGATCCCCGAGACGAAGCTCTCTTACAACAAGGTCGATGATGGGAGCGGGACGCTCCTCGAGGTGGTCTGTGGCGCGCCGAATGTGACGGTGGGGGCCAAGTACCCCTTCGCGCGCACGGGGACGACGATGCCCGGTGGGCTCGTGATCGAGAAGCGAAAGATCCGTGGCTTCACCTCGAACGGGATGCTCTGCTCCGCGCGTGAACTCGGACTCGGCGCGGACCATGATGGGATCCTGACGCTCGAGACATCTGCGGCTCCGGGGACGCCGTTCCTCGACGTCGTCCCGACGGGGGATGTGCGGATCGTCGTAGATGTGCTGCCGAACCGCCCCGATCTGCTCTCGCATCGCGGGGTGGCGCGCGAGGTCGCAGCGCTCACCGGCATCGTGCTTCAGATGCCGGAGGAGATCACCGCGTTGCCTGCGCTCACCACGTCCGTGGTACGCGGTGGAGCCGAGGGCGCGGCGGGTGGGATCACCGTGCGCATCGCTGACTGCGCTGATTGCCCGCAGTACGCGGCGGCGGTGATCGAGGGCGTGACGGTGGGGCCGAGCCCGGACTGGTTGCGGGCGGCGGTGGAGTCGGTCGGTGGACGCTCGATCAACAACATCGTGGATGCCACGAACTACCTGCTCCATGGCTTCGGGCAGCCGGTACATGCCTTCGACGCGGCGCGGCTCCGTGGTGCGACGCTCGAGGTGCGGCGCGCTCGTACGGGGGAGACCCTGGTCACGCTCGATGGCGCGTCGCGAACACTCGCGCCGACCATGCTCGTGATCGCCGATGGTTCGGCGCCGACGGCGCTCGCCGGTGTGATGGGTGGGCAGGGGAGCGAGGTCACCGAATCCACCACGCGCGTGGTGCTCGAGGTCGCGGAGTTCGCGCCGGCGCTGGTGCGCACGACGCGGCGCGCGGTGGGGCTCTCCACTGACGCGAGCTATCGGTTCGAGCGCGGGATCGATGGTGGAGCGCAGGAGGAGATGTTGCACATCGGTGCGGCGTTGCTCGCGCAGGTGGGTGGTGGGAAGGTCACGGGGCTGGTGCATCTCGGTGAGGCCCCGTCGGCGCGGCCTGCGGTGGCGGTGCGTCCGGCGCGCGTCGCGGCGGTACTTGGGGATGCGGTGCCGGCGTCGGAGATCGCGGCGCTTCTGACCAGCGTCGGATGCGCAGTCGCTGCCGGCGCGAACGGCGCGCTCGCCGTCACACCGCCCTCGTGGCGCCACGATATCCATCGTGAGGTCGACTGCATCGAGGAGGTCGCGCGCCTGCGCGGCTTCGATCGCTTGCCTGATGCGCTGCAAGGCGCACGGCCGGGTACCGTCCCCGATCATCCGCTCTGGGTCGCGTATCGCCAGCTGCGTGATGCGCTCGTGGCCGAAGGGGTGCATGAGGTGCGTCCGCTTCCCTTCGTGCGTGGTGAGGACGCCTCGCATGTGCGCGTGCGGAACCCGCTCGCCGAGGATGAGCCGCATCTGCGCCGTTCGCTCCTCGAGTCGCTCGCGCGTCGTGCGGAGTACAACCTCACGCGGATGCAGGGGGATGTGCGGCTCTTCGAGGTCGGTGCGGTCTTCCGGCCGTCGAGCGCGGCGCTCCCGCACGAAGAGCACCGCGTCGCGGCGCTCCTGATGGGCGCGCGTCGCCCCGTGCACTTCTCCGAGCCACAGCCGCCGGCGTACGACGCGTGGGATGCGAAGGCGCTCGGCGAGCGGATGGCGGCAGTCGCGCATCCCGGGGCGGTAGTCACGCTCCGGGCAGCCGGTGAAGCGACGGGTGCGCTCTGGGAGATCGTCGTCGATGATCAGGTGGTCGGCGAGATCCGGCAGCTCGCCCTCGATGCGCCGGTGTGGGCGAAGCCCGCGTTCGGAATCGAGCTCGTACTCGGGGCGATGCCGAGTGCGCCCGTCGCGCCGCCCAAGTCGCACGCGCACGGCACGGTGACGTCGCAAGGGCGGCGGGCTCCGGTACGCTTCCGCACCCTCCCTACCACGCCGGCCGCGGAGTTCGATCTCGCGCTCCTCGTCCCCGAGGCGGTCGAGGCGGCGGCGGTCGAGACGGTGCTGCGTGAGGCGGGTGGGGCCCTCCTCGAGCGGTGTGTGTTGTTCGACGAGTTCCGCGGGACGGGGGTGGCCGAGGGGTTCCGCTCGCTCGCCTGGCGCCTCACCTTCCGGCATCCGGAGCGGACCCTGAAGGAAAAGGAGATCGAGGGTCGCCGGCAGCAGCTCCTCTCAGCGGTGGAGACCCGACTCGATGTCCGACCCCGTGTCGCCTGACGTACCGGTCGCCGCGGCCTTCCGCGAGCTCGAGCACCTCGTCCGCAACCTGGGCGAGGAGATCGGGACCTTTCGGAAGCGCGCGCAGCAGGCTGAGGCGCGGCTCAAGGCATTAGGCGCCGCGCCTGCGGGCGACACGAGCGCTGAGGAACGGGTCGCGGCACTGGAGGCGGAGAATGCGCGCCTGCGGGCTCGGCTCGATGTGGCGACCGAGCGGACGAAGGCGATGCTCGAACGCGTACGGTTCCTGCGCCAGCAACATCTGCTCGGGGGAGAGTCATGACCATGCATTCGACGAGGGTCAAGATCGTCGGCGAGGAGTACACGATCCGATCGACCGTCCCGCCGGAGCAGACCGAGGCGGTGGCCGCGCATGTGGATGCGGCGATCCGAAAGGTCCTCGAGAGCCCGACGATCACCGACCCAGGGAAGGCGGCGATCCTGGCCGCCATGGCGATCACCGACGAGCTCTTCCGGGAACGGGAGGCGCAGCGGGCGGTGGCCGAGAAGATGAAGACCCTCTCGGGTGAGCTCCGGCGCTGGCTCCCGCCGGGGAAGCGCGGGGAATCGCTCGAGTAGCGTGCGCGAGACGGCTCACGAAGCCGTCAGCCATCCCTGACAGTCGATGTCCGAACGTCGTTTGCCATTTTCCATCCTCTGGGGTACCTTGGGGATGTGAGCACTGGGCGCGAATGCCCGTAGATCTTTGTGCTGCTGTGAGTTACCCCTCCCGTCCCGCGCCCTTCGTCGGCGCCCGACCGGTCGGCGACTTCACAGACTGGTTCAGAGATCAGCGAGCTGCCGGCGCCTTCCTTCCTGATCTGCGGCGCTGGCCGGCCGCCTTGCTGATAGAGTGTCAAAATGATCCTCACGTTGCCCATCGCGATCGCGATCGGCGGTGCCCTCGTGGCCGCCCTTCCGATCGCATTCGTTTTCGGACGTCGTTCGGGCCAGCGCGTCGGTCGTGCCGCCGCAGAAGCGGCCCAGCAGGCCGCCGGGGAATCGGCGGAGCAGCTCGCCAAGAAGATCCGGAGTGACGCCGAGCGAGAGGCCGATGCCGCTCGCAAGCAGGCGGTCCTCGCCGGGAAGGAAGAGGTGATGAAGGTCCGCGAGGCCTGGGAGCAGGAGGCCCGCAAGCGCCGCGAGGAGATCGAGCGCGAGGAGCGCCGCGTCGTGGAGCGCGAACAGCAGATCGACAAGAAGGTCGACATCGTCGACCAGAAGGACCGTGACCTCGGCCGCCGGGCGAGCGAACTCGGTCGTCGGGAGAAGCAGCTCGAGGAGCGTCAGGTCGAGCTCGACGGGATGCTCGGCGAGGAGCGTCGCCGGCTGGAGCAGCTCGCCGGGCTCTCGGCCACCGAGGCCAAGGCAGAGCTGATCCGTCGGATGGAGGAGGAGGCCCACGCCGACGCCGCGAATCGGATCCGCGAGATCCGCGACTCCGCCAAGCGGAACGCCGATCGCGAGGCGAAGAAGATCGTCGCGCTCGCCGTCCAGCGGATCGCCGCCGAGCACACGGCGGAGATCACCGCTTCCGCAGTCTCGCTCCCGAAGGACGACATGAAGGGGCGCATCATCGGGCGCGAGGGACGGAACATCCGCGCCTTCGAGCTTGCGACCGGGGTGGACGTCATCATCGATGACACGCCGGATACGGTCGTGGTGAGCTGCTTCGACCCGGTGCGGCGTGAGGTCGCGCGGCTCGCGCTCGAGAAGCTCGTTGCCGATGGGCGCATCCATCCAGGGCGGATCGAGGAGGTCGTCGAGAAGTCGCGGAAGGAGGTCGACGCCTCGATCATCGAGACGGGGGAGCAGGCGGCCTATGAGGTGGGGGTGCACGGACTGCACCCCGAGATGATCAAGTTGATCGGCCGCATGAAGTGGCGGACGAGCTATGGGCAGAACATCCTTGCGCACTCCAAGGAGGTCGCGTTCCTCGCCGGGATGATGGCGGCGGAGCTCGGGCTCGATGTGGCGATGGCGAAGCGTGGCGCGTTGCTCCACGACGTGGGGAAGGTGCTGACGCACGATCATGAAGGGACGCACGTGCAGCTCGGCGTGGAGGTCGCGACCAAGTACGGGGAGAGCCCGCTCGTCGTGAACTGCATCGCGGCGCACCACGATGATGTGCCGCACGAGAGCGAGGTCTCGGTGCTCGTGCAGGCGGCGGACGCGATCTCGGGCTCACGCCCCGGGGCGCGTCGCGAGGCCTTCGAGACCTATGTGAAGCGGCTCGAGGGGCTCGAGAAGATCGCGTCCGGTTACAAGGGAGTGGATCGTGTCTTCGCCATCCAGGCGGGGCGCGAGGTGCGCGTGATCGTCGATCCCGATGGTATCGACGATGCGCGCATGCAATCACTCACCGCCGAGATCGCGCGACGGGTCGAGTCCGAACTGCAGTACCCGGGCCAGATCAAGGTCGTGGCGATCCGCGAGACGAGGGCCTCCGACATTGCCCGCTGACCGGATCGATGGGGTCGCGATCGCGGCCAAGGTGCGGGCGCAGGTCGCCATGGATACCGCGGCGCTCGTCGCACAGGGGATCGTCCCGGGGCTGACCGTCGTGCTCGTGGGCGACGACCCGGCGAGCGCGGTCTATGTGGCCTCCAAGGAGAAGGCGTGCAAGGAGGCAGGGATGCGTGGCGAGACGATTCGTCTCGATGCCATGACCCCTGAGGAAGAGCTCCTCGCGCTGATCGATCGCCTCAATGCCGATCCGGCGGTGCATGGGATCCTCGTGCAGATGCCGGTGCCGAAGCACATCGATGCACAGAAGGTGATCCGGCGCATCGATCCGATGAAGGACGTCGATGGCTTCCATCCGGTGAATGCGGGGAAGGTGCTCATCGGCGATGCCGACGGCTTCGCGCCCTGCACGCCCGCGGGGGTGCAGGTGATGCTCGTCGAGAGCGGGGTCGATACCTCGGGGAAGGAGGCCGTGATCCTCGGACGCAGCACGATCGTCGGGAAGCCGATGGCGGCGCTGCTGATCCAGTCGGGAAAGGGCGCCGATTGTACCGTGACGATCTGTCACTCCCGCACGAAGGATCTCGCCGCGCACACGCGTCGCGCCGACATCCTCATCGCCGCGATCGGGAAGCCAGAGATGGTCACGGCGGACATGGTGAAGCCGGGTGCCGTGGTGATCGATGTGGGGATCAATCGCGTCGAGGACCCGAGCGCCAAGAAGGGGTATCGCATCGTCGGGGATGTGAAGTACGACGAGGTCGCCGCGGTGGCGTCGAAGATCACCCCCGTCCCTGGTGGGGTGGGACCGATGACGATCGCGATGCTCCTCGCGAACACGGTGCGCGCCGCGCGGCTCGCGCACGGGCGCTGACCACGATCGTGTTCGACGCGCCCGGCAGTTCGCCGGACCAGGCCTTCGGCGTCGGCGAGCTCACCACGCTCGTCAAACAGGCGCTCGAAGGGGGATTCCCTCCGCTCTGGGTGAAGGGGGAGGTCTCGGGGTTCAAGCGGCACACGAACGGGCACTGGTACTTCTCGCTCAAGGATGCCTCGGGGCAACTACCTTGCGTGGTCTGGGCGCGCGACACGCGCCGCATCCCCGCGCCTCCCGATGAAGGGATGGCGGTCTTCGCGCGCGGACAGCTCACGGTCTACCCCGCGCAGGGGAAGCTGCAGTTCATGGTCGACGCCCTCGAAGCCGAGGGGGAAGGGCTCTGGAAGAAGGCGTTCGACGCGCTCAAGGCGAAGCTCGACGCCGAGGGGCTCACCGATCCCGCACGGAAGCGGCGCCTGCCGTGCTTCCCGCGCACGGTGGCGGTGATCACGAGTCTCGATGGCGCGGCGCGACGGGATATCGAGGCGGTGATCCGTCGCCGGCACCCCGGCGTGCATCTCGTGCTCATCGGCGCGGTGGTGCAGGGGGAAGGCGCGCCGGCCTCTCTGGTCGCGGCGCTCGATCGCCTCGCGCGCTGGGGCGGTGCCGACGTCGCGATCATCGGTCGCGGTGGCGGCTCGCGCGAGGATCTCTGGTGCTTCAACGACGAGTCCGTCGCGCGCGCCATCGCCGCCTCGCCCGTGCCGATCATCTCCGCGGTTGGGCATGAGATCGACGTGACGATCGCTGACCTCGTGGCCGACCTGCGGGCGGCGACGCCGTCAGTGGCCGCGGAGCACGCGGTGCCGATCCTCGCGGAGGTGCAAGAGCATCTTCGACGACTCGGCGGACGCCTGGCCGATGCCCTCGAGGACCGCGTGGTGGCCGAGCGGCGGTCGCTGACCACCCAGCTGGAGCGCTTCACCCTTCGAGCGACTCGGATGGTGGAGCGCCGGCGCGCCCGCGTGCAGCAGGTCGCGGGGCGGCTCGAGGCCCTCTCTCCGGTGGCGACGCTCTCACGCGGGTTCACTGTGGCGCGGGACGCCGAGGGCCGGACCCTCGCCACTCGGTCGGCCTTCGCCGTCGGTGCTACATTCGACCTATTGGTGCAGGACGGGCGTGTGCGCGCCCGGACCGAATCCGTCCACGCCGACGCCCCGCATCTCCCCTCTCGCGCATGAGCTTCGAGCAGACCCTCGCCCGGTTGGAGCAGATCGCCTCCTCCCTCGACCGCGACGATCTCCCGTTGGAGGAGGCGTTACGCCTCTTCGAGGAGGGGGTCGCCAAGCTTCGTGAGGCGAATACCGCCCTCGGTGAGGCGGAGGGAAAGGTCCAGCGACTGATCGAGGGGGCATCCGGGGTTTTCGCGTTGGAGGAGGAAGCGTGACGGAGCCCGTCGTCGCCCCGGTCGATTTCGGCGCCGACCGAACCGCGGTAGGGCGTGCGCTCGAGTCCCTGATGGTCCGCACCCTCGATGGACGTGACGGGGTCATCTACGACGCCATCCGCTACGCGCTCGAGGGGGAAGGGAAGCGGCTCCGGGCGATCCTCGTGATGAGCGCGTACCGCGCCGCCGGAGGCACGGGGGATGCCAGTCATCTCGCGGCTGCGGTCGAGGTGGTGCACGCCTACTCCCTTGTCCATGACGACCTCCCCTGCATGGACGACGACGACAGGCGGCGCGGACGCCCCACGGTGCATGTGGTGCACGGGGTCGGGCCGGCGACAGCAGCCGGGATGGCGATGGTCCCCATCGCCGCGCGCGCGGCGTACGAGGCGGCGATCGGCCTCGGGCTCACACCAGAGGAGTCGCTCGCCATCGTCCACGTGCTGATGCGTGCCTCCGGTGCCGGGGGGATGATCGGTGGCCAGCTGCTCGACCTCGAGGCGGAAGGGAAGTCGCTCTCGCTCGAAGAGCTCGAACGGATCCATCGGCTCAAGACGGGCGCGCTGATCGAGGCCGCGATGCGGATCGGCGGGCTCGCGGCGCGTGCCCCCGAGGGGCTCCTTGAGGCCTTCGGCACCTACGGCGCCTCGATCGGGCTCGCCTTCCAGATCGCCGACGATGTGCTCGACATCACCGCGACCACCGATCAGCTCGGGAAGACGGCGGGGAAGGACGTCGAGTATCGGAAGAGCACCTATCCCGCCCTCCTCGGCGTCGCGGGAGCGAAGTCCCGTGCCGAGGCGTTGGTCCAAGAGGCCTGTCAGGGGCTCCAAGCGCACGGCGCGCTGACCCCTGAGCTCGATTTCCTCGCGCGGTTCGTCGTCGCGCGGCGTTCCTGATGTCATCTTTCGGGTATCCCATCTTCACCCGTCGTCGCTCATGACCCTTCTCGACCGTATCCAGAGTCCTGCGGACCTGCGCACCCTCTCCTCAGCGGAGCTCACGCAGCTCGCGCAGGAGGTCCGTGACTTCCTCATCGAGACCTGCTCCGTCACCGGTGGGCACATCGGCGCGGGCCTCGGGGTCGTGGAACTCACGATCGCGCTGCACAAGGCGTTCGATACCCCGCGCGACCAGCTCGTCTGGGACGTCGGGCACCAGGGCTATCCGCACAAGGTGCTGACGGGGCGGAAGGACCGGATGCTTACGCTCCGGCAGGAGGGAGGGATCTCGGGCTTCCTCAAGCGGACCGAGAGCCCGTTCGACACCTTCGGCGCGGGGCATGCCGCGACCTCGATCTCGGCGGCGCTCGGGATGGCCGCTGGGCGCGATCTGCGGGGCGAGGACTTCAAGGTCGTCGCCATCATCGGGGACGGCTCGCTGGGCTCCGGGCTCGCCTATGAGGCCCTTAACAATGCCGGCGCGATGGATCGCGACTTCATCGTCGTGCTCAATGACAACGAGATGAGCATCGCGCCGAACGTCGGAGCGATGCACAAGTATCTGACCTCGGTGCAGCGCAATCCGATCTACAACCGGCTGCGCAGCGCGATCGGTGATTGGGCCGATCATGCGTCGGGTGTGTTCAAGGATGCGGGGACGATCGTCCGGAAGTGGGAGGAGTCGGTGAAGGCCTTCCTCACCCCCGGGGTGCTCTTCGAGGAGCTCGGCTTCCGGTACTTCGGTCCGATCGATGGGCATGATATCGAGCAGATGGCGGCGACCTTCGAGTCGATGAAGCAGTTCAAGGGGCCGCGCCTCGTCCATGTGATCACGCAGAAGGGGAAGGGGTTTCCCGCAGGTGAGCATGGGGAGAAGTGGCACGCGCTTCCCCCGGGCCACGATCCCGCCACGGGGAAGCAGCGCACCGTCTCGAAGGCGAACCCGAACTACACCGCCGTCTTCGGCACCGCACTCACGGAGCTGATGCACGAGGACCCTGCGCTGGTCGCGATCACCGCGGCGATGCCCGGGGGCACGGGGATCGGGACGGTGCAGAAGGCGCACCCGACACGGACCTTCGATGTGGGGATCGCCGAGGGGCATGGGGTGACCTTCGCCGCGGGGCTCGCGACGCAGGGGGCCAAGCCGGTCGTGGCGATCTATTCGACCTTCCTGCAGCGGGGCTACGACAACATCGTGCACGATGTGGCGATCCAGTCACTCCCGGTGATCTTCGCGATGGACCGCGCGGGGCTCGTCGGCGAGGATGGGGAGACGCATGCGGGGCTCTACGACATCGCGTACATGCTCGCGGTGCCGAACATGACCGTGACCGCGCCGAAGGATGGGGCTGAGTTGGTGGGGCTCCTCCGCTCGGCGATGGCGCATCAGAGCGGCCCCTTCGCGGTGCGGTATCCGCGTGATGTGGCCCCGGATCTCGTGCCGGCGGCGGCGCAGATCCCGGCAGTGCCGCATGCCACCTGGGAAGTCCTGCGGAAGGGGGAGCGCGTCGCGATCCTCGCCGTGGGGACGATGGTGCACGAGTCGCTCAAGGCGGCGGAGGCGCTCGCCGCCGACGGGATCGACGTCACCGTGGTGAATTGCCGCTACCTCAAACCGTACGATGAGACGACGCTCGCGGCGATCCTGGCGACGCACGATCGTCTCCTCGTCGTCGAGGAAGGGACGGAGGTGAATGGGTTCGGCGCCTTCATGGCGGCGGTGGTCGCCAAGCACGATGCCGATGTGCGCGTGCACACGCTCGGGGTCCCCGATCGCATCATCTATGCGGCGTCGCGGGCGAAGCAGCTCGCGCAGAGCGGGATCGATGCGGCGGGGATCGCGCGAGCGGTGCGGGCGCTGCGCGAGTCCGAGGCGCTCGCCGGGTGACCCAGCGGCTCGGCGTCGTCGGGCACCTCGGCTATGAGGGGCTGACCGAGGTCCTGGCGCTCCTGCAGCGCGAGGCGCCGCGCCATGGCTTCACGCTGCGGTATGAAGCGGCGCTCCGTGAGTTGCTCGGGGCGGGGGAGCTGCTCTCGAGTCCCGATGAGATCGATGCCCTTCTCGCGCTCGGGGGCGATGGGACGCTGCTCCGTGGCGCCCGGTTCCTCGATGGGGCGTCGGTCCCGATCCTCGGCGTCAATCTCGGGAAGCTCGGCTTCCTGACGACGTGCAGCCACGAACAGTTCGGGGCGGCCTTCGCCGCCTTCGCTGCCGGCGACTACCAGATCCAGTCGCGGTTGACGCTCGTGGCCTCCACGCGCTCGGCGACGGGCGCCGTCGGCGTCCAGCTGCGCGCGCTCAACGACGTGGTGGTGCACAAGGGCGGCTTCGCGCGCGTGCTGCGCATGCGCGTCTTCGCCGACGATGAGCTCGTGGGGGCGTTCGCCGCCGATGGCGTGGTGATCGCGACCCCGACGGGATCGACGGCGTACTCGCTCTCCGCCAGCGGCCCGATCGTGGTGCCCTCGCTCGAGTCACTCGTCATCACGCCGGTGGCCCCGCATACGCTGGCCCTGCGCCCGACGATTCTCCCGCCGGAGACGGTGTTGCGCATCGAGGTCGATGAGCTCCCAGAGGAGGTCCTCGTGACTGCCGACGGACAGGTCGGCACCTCGCTCGGCGCGGGGCAGCATCTGGTCGTGCGTCGAAGTGCCGCGCCGGTGCGCCTCTTGACCCTCTCCGGCGATTCGTTCTTCAGTCGGCTCCGGCAGAAGCTCGGCTGGGGCGGCCTCGCGGATCGCGACGGATGAGCTCGATGGCCACGCATCGCGCTATCGTGATGCGAGCGCCGCGGTCTTGTCGATCTACGCTCCCGTCATGCTGACCGAACTCCGGATCAAGAACCTCGCGATCATCGACGCGGTGACCCTCGCGCTCGCGCCGGGGTTCAACGTGCTCACCGGTGAGACGGGGGCGGGGAAGTCGATCATCGTCGGGGCGCTCGGCTTGCTCATCGGCGAACGCGCGTCGGCGGATCTCGTCCGCACCGGGGCGGAGAAGGCAACCGTGGAGGGGATGTTTGACGTCAGTGGTCGTGAGGCGTTGATCCGCGACCTCGACGAGCGCGGGATCGATTGCGACGGGACGTTGATCCTCAAGCGCGAGGTCGCGGCGGTGGGCGGTCGCGCCCGCGCGTGGGTGAATGGCTCCCCGGTGACCGCGGCGGTGCTCGCGGAGATCGGTCGATCGCTGGTGAACGTCCATGGGCAGCACGAGGCGCAGGTGTTGCTCGGTGCCGATGTGCAGCTCGAGATCCTCGACGCCTTTGGCGGTGCCTCCGCCGCACGATCGGCCACGGCCGAGGCCTATGAGGCGCTCGCGGCGGCGGAATCGGCGATCACCGAACTCTCCACGCGGCGGGCGACCGCACAGCAGCGCGCCGATTGGCTCGCGCACGTGGTGAAGGAGATCGGGGAGGCGCAGCTCCAAGACGGGGAGGAGGTGCGTCTCGACGAGGAGGCGCGGCGGCTCACCCATGCGGAGGAACTGCAGGGGTTGATCGGGGAGTTGACCGAGACGCTCGAAGGGGAGGAAGGCGTCCTGCCACGCCTCGGGCATCTCCAGCGTCCACTCGCCTCACTCCAACGGATCGACCCCTCCACCGCGCGGCTCCAGGAGCTCTTCGATGCGGCGTGGTATGCGCTCGAAGAGCTCGCACGCGCGGCGCAGGCCTACGCCGATGGTGTGGAGCACGACCCGGCGCGGCTCGACGAGGTGGAGCGTCGGCGCGAGCTGATCTTCCGGTTGAGCAAGAAGTACGGCGGCTCGATCGAAGCGGTGCTGCAGATGGGGCGCGAATCGGCGGCGGAGCTCGATCTCCTCGATACCGCCGGGCTCGACCTGCGTACGCTCGAGGCGCGGCGTGAGGCAGCGGCCATGCGCTATCGTGAGGCCGCTGCTGTGCTCTCCAAGGCGCGGGCCAAGGCGGCGAAGGCCCTTGCTGCCGCCGTCGATGCGCGGGTCCCCGAGCTCGGGATGCCCGATGGGCATCTCTTCGTGGAGCTCCTCCCGCAGGAGGCGCCGAGCGCGACGGGGGCGGAACGCGTGGAGTTCCGCGTGGCGCTCAACCTTGGGCATGAGGCTCGTCCCCTCGCCCGTGTGGCGTCGGGGGGTGAGCTCGCGCGCGTGATGTTGGCGCTCAAGACGATCCTCGCCCGACTGGACGGGGTGCCGACCCTGATCTTCGATGAGGTCGATGCGGGGATCGGTGGTCGTACCGGGCTCATGGTCGGGGATGCGATGCGGGATGTCGCCGCGCATCATCAGGTGTTCGCCATCACGCATCTCCCGCAGATCGCGGCGCGCGCGCATCACCACATCGTGGTGAGCAAGGGAGCACGGGGCGGGGTGACGACGTCAGACGTACTGGTGGTCACCGACGAGGCACGGGTCGACGAGATCGGCCGGATGTTGGGCGGAAGCACCGAGAGCGCGACGAGCCGGGAGCATGCCCGCGAGCTATTGGCGACGGCGCAGCGACCGACGAGCGCTGCGCTGCCTGCGTCTCCTCAGCGCGCGCGGAAGCGCGGATAGAACCGGAGCACGATCCGGTCTTCGAAGCGCTTGGGGACGATCCCCGCGCCACTCGCGATGGTCTGCAGATGGAGATAGCTGATCTCGAACGCGCGTCCCTCACGTCCGCGGGCTCGGGCCGCGAGTGAGGAGTAGGTCGCGCCGAGGGCGGCGCGATGCGATGAGGTCGCGGTGCGGGCATCCAGCAGGGCCGCGTCCATCGGGAGCTGGCCCGGGAGGAGATCCTCCACCGGGGCGCCCGCCGCGAGCGCATGCAGATCCGCCGTCGTACGGCGCCATTGCCAGAGTGCGGTGAGCGCGATGTAGTCGCTCACCTGCCATCGCGGAGCGACCTCCGCCTCGAGCGCGGAGCCCGGACGCACGACGGTCGGCCGGCTCCGCCAGACCTCGAGGAATTCCTGCGAGGCAAGCGAGGGCAACCGCAGGTCGCGCGTCACCGAGCCGATCCCTTGGGCGACGCCGAGGTTCACCGTCGCCCAGAACCGTTCCTCCCAGACGAGATCGGTGTGCGAACGCACGGTGACAGCGTGCATCCCCGTACCGGTGCCGAGATCGATCAGGCCATCCGGGTCATCCGGTGTCCCCGTCCCGATCCGGAGGTCGAGTCCGATCGACTGCCGGATCCCGCGTGCTTCCGAGACGAATCGCCCGCGTTCGCCACGAGCGATCCGGTCGAGCACCAAGATCTTCGCGCCCACATGCACGTCCCCGATCGCGGTCAGGGAGTTGTCGTTCAGCGCGCGCGCGCCGTAGCCCCGCGTGGAGTCCGAGACGAGCGCCGCGAGTTCGGCGGCGGTCATCGGTGTCTGCGCCCCGAGTGGGAGCGTCGCGCCCGTCAGCGAGGTGATCCCATAGCGCGACATCGCCGTCGCCAGCGAATCGCTCCGCGCCTTGAGGGCGGAGTCGATCGCCGACCCCGCCATCGGGACGTAGGGGCGCCCGGCGGTGCTCGTCGTTCCATAAAGCTGTGAGAGCCCGGTGGCGAACTGTCCCGTCAGTGAGGCAAGGGTCGCGACGCGCGAGAGCTCGGCCAGGATCGTCGGACACTGCGCCGATGTTCCGGGGTTCGCCACGCAGGCATCGCGCCGGGCGATCAGCGCCGTCGCCGCCGCGCTGTAGCGCCCGATCGCCGTCCCGTTCACTGCGGCGACACCGCTGCCGAGGGAGATCGGATTCACCCCGACATTCGCTCGTCCACTATCGCCGCGCATCCGGAGCTGGGCTTCGGCGCGCGTGCGCACCAGCGTCGCGTGCACCCCGAGCGTGATCCGATCGGTGAGCCCGTATTCGAGCCCGACCGGCGTCACGAAGAGACGTTGGCGCACATCGAGGCGCGGCGATCCTAACGTGCTCGCGAGGCCCGACACGCCCAGTGCGCTCAGCGAGGCGTCGAGCGGCCCGAGCAACGAGAGGCGCGCGGCGTTCAGTGAATCGCCGGTGAGCGGGGCTCCGAGCCCCTCGAGCCTGCCGTCGCGCCAGCGATCCCGTTGCACCGACGACTCCCCGCCGATCGTCGCGCGGAAGGTGCGCCGAGGCAGGGTGACGGCGTCCTCGGTGGGACCGAGGATCCGCTGCGCATGCACCGAGGTCGCGCTGGCGAGGAGCGCGGCGAGGGCGACGGTGAGGCGCCAGATGGCGCGCGAGGTCCGAGGGAGGGGCACTGAGGATTAGTTTCTTGATACCGTGTCCGAAGATAACCTCACGTCCTCTGCTACCGAGTCGACCCCGACCGGGGTCCCCGTGCCCGCGATCCCCTGGCAGGTGACGGGGAACCACTGGCTCGCCCTCCCGTGCATCCACCCTGGCGATGCGTCGATCCACGCGGTGGGCTTGCTGCACCGCGGGGCGCGCGCCGCCGTGGAGTTCGCCGGTCACGCCGACTTCGTCCAGGGGCAGGGCCCCGCGCTGGCACGCCCGCGCCTTGTCGTCGACGGGCAAGCGGTCGCGCTCGGATCCGGCCGCATCGCGTGGGAGCGTGCCCTCCAATGGCTCCCCACCTTCACGGCGCAGGTCGGCGACCTCCTCCTGCGCGGGACGATCTTCGCGCCCTTCGGCCAGGATGCCGACATGGCGGGGGCGGTCTACGCCATGGCGCTGGAGAATCGCGGCAACGTGCCGCACACCATCGATGTCGGGCTCGAGGGGACGCTCGGCCATCGCCAGATCCGCGTGCGGACGCCGCGCCCCGCTGAGGATGCGCATCGCATCACGCGCTCGGCGCACGACGTGGTGTTGCTGGATGGGGCGGCGGTCCCCGGGCTCGCCGCGCTCGCGGTTGCCGCTGATGGCGAGGCGGTGGTGCAGGTGGGGGAGGGAGCTACTCCGACCTATGCGCTCACCCGCACCGTGACGCTCGCGCCGGGGGAGCGCGCGGAGGTGGCGTTCTACCTGGCGGCGGGCCCCGAGCGTGATGGGGCGGAGGCAACCTGTGCGGTGATGCGCCGCCGCGGATGGCGGCCCCTGCTCACGGCGACGCGCGACGCGCTCAGGATGCTCGAGCAGTCGACAGGGGTCGAAACACTCGACGCGTTGATCACGCGCCATCTCTGCTTCGCCTACTTCTTCTCGGTCGGCCGCGCGCTGGACGACGCGCATTTCTACATCGTGCGGAGTCGTGCGCCCTGGTGCCCGTCTGGGATGACGATCCGTGATTGGGAGGCGCTCGCCTGGACCGTGCCCGCGGTGCAGCTCGCCGATGCGCCGCTCGCGCGTGAGTTGATCCTCCGGATGTGCGAGGTGCATGGCTACGCGCCGGGGCGTGGGGTGCACTACCTCGACGGGACCCTCTATGAGCCGGGGTTCACCCTCGAGGGAGCGGCCGCCTATGCGGTGTCGGCTGAGCGCTACATCCGCGAGACCGGCGATGACCAGATCGTCGAGGAAGGGGTGCTCGCCGATACGCTCTACCTCTCGCATGACGATCTCGTCGCGCGTCGCGATGCGCAGCACCCGCTCTATCGCACCGAGGTGACGCTCGATGGGCGGCCCACGCCGCTCCCCTTCTCGCTGCATGGCAACGCCGTCGTCGCCTTCGCGATGGATGCCTTCAAGAAGCTCCTCGACGAAGAGGGGGCGAAGGAGGTGCAGGATCCCGCCGCGATCCGCGCCGCGCTCCGTCGGCACTTCGTCACCGGCGGGGAGGGGAAGAGCACCTTCGCCGCCTCGGCCGATCTGCGCGGGGAGCGCACCATCGATGACGACCAGGTGGGCTCAGCGCTCTGGCTCCCCCTCTGGGAGGCGATCGATCGGACGGATTCCACGTATCGCCGCACGGCCAAGCGGATCGGGGCGTCGGAGGCGCTGACGGTGCAGATCGCGCGGCTCCTGGGGCCCGATGCCGGTGAGATGGTCGAGTGGTTGCGACGGGCGCCGCTCGCGAATGGCTGGGCCGCCTCGCGCACCGATGCGGATGGGCGGGCGCAGGTCGATGGGGGGGATGCGGCGCTGAGTGGTCTGCTCGCCGCGACGCTCTGGTTCGCGGTCCATGCGCACGGGGTGCGGCCGAACTAGTGCCGGGGGTGGGAATCGAACCCACACGGGGGTCACCCCCCAAGGGATTTTAAGTCCCTCGCGTCTCGCCAATTTCGCCACCCCGGCGGGGAACGACGAACGGGGACGGCCACGCCGCCCCCGCTTGGCCCTACACCAGATGCTGAGAGCGGGAAACGGGACTCGAACCCGCGACCCCAACCTTGGCAAGGTTGTGCTCTACCAACTGAGCTATTCCCGCGTGAGGCGAAGGTTAGGCCATCACTTCAGGGTGGGCAAGACGAGTGAAGGCGAGGAGGCATTCTGCCTTCGGCGACTGGGGAGGCCGTGCTGCGGCCGCGCAAGTAACGGACGGCGCCCTCTCGCCTAACTTTCCGCGATGCGCTCGTTCACCCTCCCTGGCGATAAATCGATCTCGCACCGCGCCCTGATCTTCGCCGCGGTCAGCACGGGGCGTGCGCGAATTCGAGGGGTCCTGCCGTCCGCCGATGTCGCATCGACCGCCGAGGCCCTTACCGCGATGGGCGTCGCCGTCCCGGTGCTCGATCAGACCGAGATGGTGATCTCCGGGGTGGGGCGTCGCGGTCTCAGTGCTCCGCAGGTCGACCTCGACTGCGGGAACAGTGGGACCACCGCGCGTCTCCTCGCCGGGCTCCTCGCTGGTGCTGGACTCCCCGCGCGTCTCATCGGCGACGCCAGTCTCAGCGCGCGACCGATGCGTCGCGTCGCCGAGCCCCTGCGAGCGATGGGCGCCGACGTCACGACGAGCGCCGCCGGCGGACTCCCGATCGCCCTCGGATCGAGCGCATTGCACTCTCTGACTTGGCGGAGCGAGGTGCCGAGCGCACAGGTGAAGAGCGCGCTCCTCTTGGCTGGGCTGGTGGCCGAGGTCCGTGTCGCCGTCGATGAGCCGGTCCCGACCCGCGACCACACCGAGCGGATGCTCCGCGCCGCCGGCGTCGACGTGCACCTCGAGGGCACCCAGGTCGTGCTCGAGCCCGCCGATCGGATCGCCCTCGACACCATCGAGATCCCCGGCGATTGCTCGAGCTCCGCCTTCCTCATCGGCCTCGCCCTCCTCGGTGGGAGCCCCGCGCTCGCCCTGCGAGATATCGGCGTGAATCCCGGGCGCACCGGCGCGATCGACGCACTCCGGCGGATGGGGGCGTCGATCCGTTTCGAATCGGAGCGTGGGTACGGCGAGGAGCCGGTCGCGACGATCATCGCCGAACCGAGCGCACTCCGCGGAATCACGATCGGCGGTGCGGAGATCCCCGCGCTCATCGATGAGCTTCCGCTCCTGGCCTGCGTCGCGGCCCGTGCGGAGGGGGAGACACGTGTCAGCGGGGCGGGGGAGCTCCGCGTGAAGGAGAGCGATCGGATCCGCGCCGTGGTCGAGAACCTCCGAGCCGTCGGAGCGGAAGCCGAGGAGCTCGCGGATGGTTTCGTGGTCCGCGGGAGCGATCGCCCGCTGCGCGGTACGGTCCGCACCCACGGCGATCATCGGATCGCGATGGCCTTCGGCGTCCTCGGCGCGCTCCCCGGCAGCGCGATCACCCTCGACGCCCCATCGTGCGTGCGGGTCTCTTGGCCTACTTTCTGGGATACGATCGCGGACGCAACCCGCTTCTAGCTTCCAGCCTCCAGCCTTCAGCTCTCCTCGATGTCTCCCAACCCGCCCCCCATCGTCGTCGCCATCGACGGCCCCGCCGCCTCGGGGAAGTCGACCACGGCCAAGCGGGTCGCGGCCACGCTGGGATTCCGGCATGTCGACTCCGGCTCGATCTACCGGGCGGCGACGGCGGCGACCCTCCGGCGGGAGCCCGACTCCGCGCGGTGGACCGAGGCCTTGGTGCTCGAGGCCGCGCAGAGCGTCACCCTCGAACCGGGCGCCGGCACCTTCCACCCACGGCTCGACGGCCGGGCGGTGGATGAGGAGCTGCGCGGGACAGCGGTGACCTCCCGGGTCTCCCTGATCGCCGGGATGCCCGGGGTGCGGCGCTGGGCGAACGGGATGGTGCGGGGGGCGGCGGCGGGGCACGCCGTGGTCTGCGACGGACGCGACATGGGGACGGTGGTCTTCCCGGCGGCCGCGGTGAAGGTCTTCCTAGTGGCCGACCCGGCGGAGCGGGCGCGGCGGCGGGTCCTGGAGCGGGTGGGGCGGGCCCCGACCGAGGCCGAGGTGGCGGCGGAGGTGGAGGCGCTCCTCCGGCGGGACGCCCTAGATGAGCGGCAGACCCAGCGGGCGGCGGACGCCGAACTGATCGACACCACCCACCTGAACCAGGACGAGCAGGTGGCCCGGATCGTGGCGCTGGCGCGGAAGGCGAGTCGGGGCTAACTTCAGAGGCTCCACTCACTTCCACCCCATGCCTCGACGCGGCGAGCCGAACCCTCCGCGACCGGATGTCTCACTCATGACCGCTACAGAAGAACTGCTCTCCCCCGAGCTGATCGCGCGCCGCAAGCGCGACGCCCAGAAGGCCCAGCTCCGCCCCCTCGCCAACCGCCGCCCCGAGCTGTACGACGAAGACGAGCTCTCGTCGTCCGAGTTCGATGCGATGATGGAGATGTACAACGGGACCCTCGCCTCGATCGAAGAGGGCGAGATCGTGAAGTCCCGCGTCCTCGAGATTCGTGAGAACCTCGTGGTCCTCGACATCGGGTTCAAGTCCGAAGGGACGATCCCGCTCGAAGAGTTCAAGGACATGCCCGGGCTCAAGGCGGGCGATGAGGTCGAGGTCCTCCTCGAGCACCTCGAGGACAGCGAAGGCTCGGTCGTGCTGTCCAAGAGGAAGGCCGACTTCATGCGCGTCTGGGAGCGGATCCGCGTCGCGTACGAGTCGGATCAGCCCGTCGAGGGCGTGCTCGTCAAGAAGATCAAGGGGGGCGTGGTCGTCGACCTCATGGGGGTCGATGCCTTCCTCCCCGGTTCGCAGATCGCGCTCCGCCGCGTCCCGAACATCGACGAGCTCCTCGGACACAAGTACGAGTTCAAGATCATCAAGCTCAACAAGCGTCGCCGGAACATCGTCGTCTCGCGCCGCGTGATCCTCGAGACCGAGCGCGCCGGTAAGCGCGAGAAGCTCATGAAGGAGCTGGGCAAGGACCAGGTCCGGAAGGGCGTCGTCAAGAACATCACCGACTTCGGGGCGTTCATCGACCTCGGCGGCGTCGACGGCCTCCTGCACATCACCGACATGTCGTGGGGCCGCATCTCGCATCCGAGCGAGATAGTCCAGATCGGGATGGAGCTCGAGGTCAAGGTGCTCGACATCGATTGGGAGCGCGAGCGTATCTCGCTCGGCCTCAAGCAGCTCCAGGCCTATCCGTGGAAGGACGTCGCGGAGAAGTACCCGGTCGGCACGCGCGTCTCGGGCAAGGTGGTCTCGATCACCAACTACGGCGCCTTCATCGAGCTCGAGCCGGGCATCGAAGGGCTCGTGCACATCTCCGAGATGAGCTGGACCCGCAATGTCCGCCACCCCTCGAAGCTCGTCAGCATCGGCGAGGCGATCGAGGCCGTGGTGCTCAAGGTCGACACCACCGAGGAGAAGATCTCGCTCGGCATGAAGCAGACCGAGCAGGATCCGTGGATGGTGCTGCCGCAGAAGTACCCGGTCGGCACGCGCCTCAGCGGCAAGGTCCGCAACCTCACCTCGTTCGGCGCCTTCGTCGAGATCGAGGCGGGGATCGACGGGCTCATCCACATCTCCGACATGTCGTGGACCAAGCGCGTCCAGCACCCGTCGGAGGTCGTCAAGAAGGGCGACACCGTCGACGTGGTGATCCTCAACATCGACGCGGAGAACAAGCGGATCTCGCTCGGCCTCAAGCAGGCCTCCGAGGATCCCTGGCTCCGGATCGGCGAGTCGTACCCGGTGGGGACCGAGCTCCCCGGCGTCGTGGCGCGCCTGATGGAGAAGGGCGTCGTCGTAGACATCGGCAACGACATCGAAGGGTTCATCCCGCTTTCGCACTTCGAGGGGCAGGTGGAGAGCCCGGCCGACGTCGCGTGGGAGAAGATGGCGATCAACGTGCGCATTCTCGAGGTGGATCCGATCCACCGCCGGATCGTGCTCGGCGTGGTCGACATCCCGGCGGGCCAAGAGCGGCCGGCGGAGCCCTCGAAGGTCCACAGCGAGGATGAGGTGCCGGAGATCCCCGCGGACCTCGACTCGGCGATGGAGGATTGACCGCGTAGGCGGTCAGCGATCCCACGGTGAGCCACGAAGCCCCGGTCGCGTATGCGACCGGGGCTTCGTCGTTTCCTGCGAATCGAGGCAGCCGAACAGGGGTGCCCCCGGGCCTGTGAGTCGACGCGCGGGGTGATACGTTTCCCGCCATGTCTTCCATGCGTGAGAAACTCGATCAGCTCGAGCACCGCCGCGCCGAGTCCGAGCGCGGGGGCGGCCCCGAGCGACTGAAGGCGCAGCACGATAAGGGGAAGCTCTCCGCCCGCGAGCGGATCGACCTCCTCCTCGACGAGGGGAGCTTCGTCGAGACCGATCGCTTCGTCACCCATCGCTCGACCGACTTCGGGCTCGAGCAGCAGCGCCCGTACGGCGACGGCGTCGTCACCGGTCATGGACGGATCGATGGGCGCGTCGTCTACGTCTTCTCGCAGGACTTCACCGTCTTCGGTGGCTCCCTCTCTGAGGCGCACGCGGGGAAGATCTGCAAGATCATGGACCTCGCGGTGCAGAACGGCGCGCCGGTCATCGGGCTCAACGATTCCGGTGGCGCGCGCATCCAGGAAGGCGTCGTCTCCCTCGGCGGTTACGCCGACATCTTCCTTCGCAACACCCTCGCCTCCGGGGTGATCCCGCAGATCTCGGCGATCCTCGGCCCCTGCGCCGGTGGGGCGGTGTACTCCCCCGCGATCACCGATTTCATCTTCATGACCCGCGGGACCTCGTACATGTTCGTGACGGGGCCCAACGTGGTGAAGACGGTGACGCACGAGGAGGTCTCGATGGAGGCCCTGGGCGGCGCCGACACGCATGGGGCGACCTCGGGGATCTCGCACTTCACCGCCAGCTCAGAGGTGGAGTGCCTGCAGGGGATCCGCGATCTCCTGCGTTACCTGCCGAGCAATAATGTCGATGCGGTCCCGCGTGGCCCGGGTCGCGACCCGCGCGACCGCCGCGACGAGGCGCTCCTCGACTGCATCCCCCCGGTCGCGACGCAGCCGTACGACATGCACGACGTGCTTCGCCGCGTGGTGGATGACGGCGCCTTCCTCGAGGTGCAGCCCGACTTTGCGGGGAACATCCTCTGCGGCTTCGCCCACCTGGGTGGGCACAGCGTGGGGATCGTCGCGAACCAGCCCGCGGTGCTGGCCGGCGTGCTCGACATTGACGCGAGCGTGAAGGCGGCGCGCTTCATCCGCTTCTGCGACGCCTTCAACATCCCGGTCGTGACCTTCGTCGATGTGCCGGGGTTCCTCCCGGGCGTCGCGCAGGAGCATGGGGGGATCATCCGCCATGGGGCGAAGCTCCTCTACGCCTATTGCGAGGCGACGGTGCCGAAGCTCACCGTGATCACCCGCAAGGCATACGGTGGCGCCTACGACGTGATGAGCTCCAAGCACATCCGCGGGGACCTCAACCTGGCCTGGCCTTCGGCGGAGATCGCGGTGATGGGGCCCAAGGGAGCGGTGGAGATCCTCTTCAAGAGGGAGATCGCCGAGTCGTCGAACCCGGCCGCGGCGCTCGATGCCAAGGTCACGGAGTACGCAGACAAGTTCGCGAACCCGTACGTGGCGGCGAGCCGCGGCTATGTGGATGATGTGATCGATCCGCGTGAGACCCGGCCGCGCCTGATCGAGGCGCTCGATGCGCTCGAGGGGAAGCGCCAGCGGAACCCGGCTAAGAAGCACGGGTGCATTCCGCTGTGAGCGCGAAGAAGCCCACGGCACCCGCCACTCGTTCGATCCGCCGCGTCCTCATCGCCAATCGCGGGGAGATCGCGGTGCGGATCGCGCGCGCCTGTCGCGAGCTGGGGATCGAATCGGTCGCGGTCTACTCCGCGGCCGATGCGGGGGCACCGCATGTGCGTGCCGCCGACCGTTCGGTGCTGATCGGCCCCGCGCTGGCGAGCCAGAGCTATCTGCGCGGTGATCATCTGATCGAGGTCGCGAAGCAGCTGGAGGCTGATGCGATCCACCCCGGGTATGGCTTTCTCTCCGAGCGCGAGTGGTTCGCGCGTGCGGTGCGTGAGGCGGGGCTGATCTGGATCGGCCCCCCGGCGGAGGCGATCGCGGCGATGGGCTCCAAGACGGCGGCGCGCACCCTGGCGATCGCGGCGGGAACGCCGGTGGTGCCCGGTACGACGGAAGCATTACGCGATGCGACGCAGGCGGCGGAGCTCGCCGCGCAGTTCGGCTATCCCGTGCTCCTCAAGGCCGCCGCTGGTGGGGGCGGGAAGGGGATGCGCGTGGTCCGCGCACCAGCCGAGATCGCGGGGGCGCTCGAGTCGGCGAAGCGCGAGGCACAGAATGCCTTCGGCGATGATGCGGTCTACATCGAGAAGTACATCGAGGGGCCGCGTCACGTGGAGATCCAGATCCTCGCTGACGCGCACGGCACCTGTGTGGCGGTGGGGGAGCGCGAGTGTTCGATCCAGCGCCGCCATCAGAAGATGATCGAGGAGGCGCCGAGCGTCGCGGTGTCGCCCGAGCTGCGGAAGCGGATGGGGGATGCCGCGGTCGCGGCGGCGAAGGCCGCCGGCTATGTGAACGCCGGCACCTGCGAGTTCCTCCTCGATGCACATGGGGACTTCTACTTCCTCGAGATGAACACGCGCATCCAGGTGGAGCATCCCGTGACCGAGTTGGTGACGGGGCTCGATCTCGTGCAGTGGCAGCTCCGCATCGCGGCTGGGGAGCAACTCCCCTTCACGCAGGCACCGGAACCACGTGGGTGGGCGATCGAGTGCCGCATCACGAGTGAGGACCCGGCGCACGGCTTCCTCCCCTCCACCGGGCGCATCACCGCGCTCCATCTCCCGAGTGGGCCGGGGATCCGCTGGGATGGTGGGATCGAGGTGGGGACGACGGTCGGCCTCTCGTACGATCCGATGCTCGCCAAGCTGATCGTCCATGCGCCGACGCGGGAGGCGGCGATCGCGCGGATGCGGCATGCGCTACAGGAGCTCGTGATCGAGGGGGTGGAGACCTCGTGCGAGTTCCATCTGCGGATGATGGACGATCCGGAGTACCAGCGCGGCGCGGTCGACATCCAGTGGCTCGAGGCGAAGCTCCCCGCACTGCTGGGGGCGCCGGCGCCGGAGGAGACGGTGCGCGCCGCGGCGGTGGGGGCGGTGCTCCTCGCCGAGCGCGATCGGCAGGGGCGCGCTCGGCAGGTGGGGAATGGCGGCGCCAAGGGCGCAGCTCGCTCGGCCGCCGCGGATGCGCCGGGTGCCGCGTCGAGTGAGGAGCGTGGATGGGCGCGTCTCGCGCGCGAAGAGTCGCTCCGTCGCCGCTGATCGCACCGCGCTGATCCGCCTCGCGTGACCACCGCTCGAACCGTCTCATTGGAGATCGCGAGCCTCGCCGCTGGCGGCGATGGTGTCGCGCGCGCCGATGGGCTCGTGGTCTTCACGCCACGCACGGTGCCCGGTGATCAGGTGACCGTCGATCTCCGCGTGGAAGGTCGCGTGGGGCGCGGGACGTTGCGTCGCGTCGGCGTGCCCTCCGCCGATCGCGTCGCCCCCACCTGTGCGCATTACGAGGCCCCTGACCGCTGCGGTGGATGTCAGTGGCAGCAGGTCGCGATCGCGGCGCAGCGCGAGGCCAAGCGCCAGATGGTGCAGGACGCCTTTCGCCGGATCGCGAAGCGCGAGGTCCCGGTGCCGGCGATCGTCGCCGGGGAGCCATGGCGCTATCGTCGCACCCTCACGCTCGCGATCCGTCGCGAGGGGACGCGCGTCTGGGCGGGGCTTCGCGCCTTCGATGATCCCGAGTTGGTCTTCGCGCTGGAGGACTGCCTGATCACCGATCCGCGCGTCGTCGCCACCTGGCGGGAGATCGTCGCGGCGGCGGTGCACCTGCCGCCGGGGCATCGGCTCCGCGGCACGGTGCGCTGGGTCGAGGAGCGTCCCCTCTTCGTGCTGACTGGAGGGACGGAGTGGCCGGCGCTCTCCGCCTTCCTCGATGCCGTGCCCTCGCTCGCCGCCATCTGGTGGGAGGCGGAGGGGAAGCGGCGGCGGCTCGTCGCCGATCGCCGTCCGACAGGGATCCCGGGGGCCTCCTTCGTGCAGGTGAACGCCGAGATCGCCGAGCGGATGCAGTCGCATCTGGTGGCGATGGTGCTCGCGCATGAGCCGGCATATGTGCTCGATGCGTACAGTGGGGCGGGAGCGACCGCCCTCACGCTCGCGACCGCCGGGGTGCGCGTCACCGCGATCGAGCTCGACGAGCAGGCCACCGCGTACGCGGCGACCCAGCTCACGGCGCCCTCCCGCGCGATCGCCGCACGGGTGGAGGAGGCGCTTCCGCACCATCTCCCCGCCGACGTGGTGATCCTGAATCCGCCGCGCGCCGGGGTCGATGCGCGGGTGACGGCGGCGCTGGCGCGCACAGTCAAGGTTGAGCAGGCCCCGCGTGCGATCGTCTATGTGAGCTGCGATCCGGCGACCCTGGCGCGCGATGTCGCGCGGCTCCCGGGGTGGCGCGTCGACTCGCTCCTATCTTTCGACATGTTCCCGCAGACCGCGCATGTGGAGACGGTCTGCGTCCTGGTGCCGGAGGGCGCATGAGGTACGTGGTGACGGTGGCGGGGCGCGAGATGGAGGTCGTGGTCGACGAGTCGGGGATGACCGTCGACGGCGTCCGCGTGGCCGCGCATCTCGAGGGGGATCACCAGACCGCCGCCGGGACCGGGGTGGGGGCGATCCTGACCATCGACGGTCGGCAGCACCGGCTGGTGGCGCGCCCGGGCGACGGGGGGCGGGGGAGCTACGACCTCCAGCTCGACGGGCGCCGGCTCGCGGTCGAGGCCCTCGACGAGCGGACCCGGGCGATCCGGGCCCATGCCAAGGCGGCGGCCCCGACGGGGGCGGCCCCGGTGGTCGCCCCGATGCCCGGGCTGATCGTCCGGGTGGGGGTCGCCGTAGGGGACCAGGTCGAGGCGGGGCAGGCTGTGCTGGTGATGGAGGCCATGAAGATGGAGAACGAGCTCCGGGCCCCCGGGGCGGGGACGGTCAAGGCGATCCTGGTCCAGCCGGGGGTGGCGGTGGAGCGGGGGGCGGTCCTTGTAACGTTTGAGGCGGAAAGCTGAAGGCTTAAAGCTCAAGGCTTAAAGCTCAAGGCTTAAAGCTCAAGGCTTAAAGCTTTCAGCCTCCAGCCTTTAGCCCCCATCCCCCAGTTGACCTAGCCCACCTTTGGCCCCAACTTGAGGGTCTGTCCCAAAACGCCCTTCGGGGCGGCCGAGACCCGGGTTGCATCCCGCACCGGTGAGGCGCAGTTCCTCTTCAGCTGGATCCCGCATGCGTACCACGTATACGGCCACCCCCGCCGACATCGACCACAAGTGGTTCATCGTTGACGCTGAGGGGATGGTCCTGGGTCGCCTCGCCACCGAGGTCGCCCGCATCATCCGCGGCAAGCACAAGCCGATGTTCACCCCGCACATGGATACCGGTGACAACGTCATCGTGATCAACGCCGCCAAGGTCAAGGTGACCGGGCGCAAGGCGGAGCAGAAGAACTACTTCCGTCACACCGGCTACATGGGCCACGAGCGCTACACGCCGTTCGCGACCATGATCGCCAAGCACCCCGAGCGGGTGATCGAGAAGGCGGTCTACGGGATGCTTCCGAAGACGGCGCTCGGCCGGCAGAAGCTTCGGTTGAAGCTCCGCGTCTACCCGGGGGCCACGCACCCGCACGCCGCGCAGCAGCCCGCGTCGATCACCTTCCCGAAGGCGGAGGCGAAGTAACCCATGGCGACGACCAACACGACCCATACGATCGGCCGCCGCAAGGAAGCGGTCTGCCGCGTCTACCTGACCCCCGGGTCGGGGAAGTGGAGCCTCAACGGCCGGACCCTCGGGGATTACTTCCCGCGGCCCGCGCTCGTGACGGCGATCCAGCAGCCGTTCACGGCCACCGACACCCTCGGGGCCTACGATGTGAACGCCAACCTCACCGGCGGCGGGCAGACCGGTCAGGCGGGCGCGCTCCGTCTCGCGATCGCCCGCGCCCTCGTCAAGATCGACGAGTCGCGTCGCGGCAAGCTGCGTGACCTCGGCCTCCTCACGCGCGATGCGCGTGCGGTCGAGCGGAAGAAGCCGGGTCGCCCGAAGGCCCGGAAGCGCTTCCAGTTCAGCAAGCGCTAAGCCGGACGGTCGGTGGGGCGTGGTGGCGCAGGTCGCCACGCCCCCGCCGGTCGAGACAGTCCATCTCACAGTCCCGCTGAGCCGATCGGCGGTGCCACCCCACCCGGGGCGGTCGCGACCGGCGCCGACGCGAGACGACGACCAACCACTCGTTCCACAGGATCACACACGATGTCGCAGCCCTCGCTCGAAGATCTCCTCAAGGCCGGTGTCCACTTCGGCCACCAGACCCGACGTTGGAACCCGAAGATGCGCCGGTTCATCTTCGCGGAGCGCAACGGGATCCACATCATCGACCTGCAGAAGACCCGCCAGCAGCTCGAGCTCGCGCAGCAGCTCGTGCGCGAGGTCGTCATGCGCGGTGAGAACGTCCTCTTCGTCTGCACCAAGCAGCAGCTCGCGCAGATCGTCTCCGCCGAGGCGGATCGCAGCGGCGCCATGTACGTCACCGAGCGCTGGCTTGGCGGCCTCCTGACCAACTTCGCGACGGTCAAGAAGCAGATCCGCAAGCTCAAGGAGCTCGAGGCGGGCTCCGAGGCGGGCGGGTCGTTCGAGAACTACACCAAGAAGGAGCAGCTGATGATGACCCGTCAGCTCGACAAGCTCCTGAAGAACCTTTCGGGCATCAAGTCGATGGGGCGGCTCCCGGGCCTCCTCTTCGTCATCGACGCCAAGAAGGAGCGCATCGCGGTCGACGAGGCCAACAAGCTCGGCATCCCGATCATCGCGATCTGCGACACGAACTCCGATCCCGACCTCATCACGGTGCCGATCGCGGGCAATGACGACGCGATCCGCTCGGTGGAGCTGATCGCCGGCGCCATCGCCGACACGATCGCCGAGGCCCGTCGCGAGGCGCCGCTGCGTCCCGACGCCGAGGAGCCGGCCGAGATGACCACCTGGTCGTCGGAGCGCGGGACCGAGCGCGAGAGCGGGGACGGCCGTCGGCCGCGCGGTGGGGCTCGTCCGCGCCGTCGGCGCGCGAACCCCGAGGCGATCGCCGCCCGCTTGAAGGGTGGCGCGGCCGAGGGCGACGAGGCTCCGACCGAGAGCGCCGAGTAAGGCGAGTCGCTCGTGCCGGGGAGGCTCCCCGGCGTATCTTTCCGAGCGCCGCCGGCGGGGTCTAAGCCTCCCGGCGGCGCTTCCACACCAGACGCACTTTTCCGAGAATTCAAGAGATGAGCATCACCGCGAAGGATGTCGCTGAGCTCCGCGCCCGCACGGGTGCCGGGATGATGGATTGCAAGAAGGCGCTCGAGGAGAGCGCTGGGAACATGGACGCCGCCGTCGACCTCCTGCGCAAGAAGGGGATCGCGAAGGCCGAGAAACGCGCGGACCGCGCCGCCTCGGAAGGGCAGATCGTGATCGAGCTCAGCGCCGACGGGAAGACCGCGGGGATGATCGAGCTCAACTGCGAGACTGACTTCGTCGGCCGCAACGACGAGTTCGTCGCGCTCTCCAAGCAGGTCGCGCAGCATGTGGCGCAGGACGCGAAGGTCGACGGGCTCGTGACCGTGGGCGCCGAAGGCGACTACCTCAACACGCCGTGGGCCTTCGATGCGAAGCGCACCGTGGGTGAGGTCGTGAAGGCCGCCTCGGCGAAGACGGGGGAGAAGGTCGAGCTCCGTCGCGTGGCGCGCATCAGCACCACCGGGATCGTGGGGAGCTACCTCCACTTCAACGGCAAGGCCGGTGTGATCGCCGAGATCACCGGTGGGAGCGGGGCCGAGGCGGCCGAGCTCGGGAAGCACATCGCGGAGCATGTGGCCGCTGGCGTGCCGAGCGTCGCCGTCGCGGTGGATCAGGACGGGGTCGACCCGGCCTTCATCGCGCGCGAGCGTGAGATCTTCGTCGCGCAGGCGGTCGAGAGCGGGAAGCCGCAGGCGATCGCCGAGAAGATGGTCGAGGGCCGCATCGCCAAGCTCCTCGGGGAGATCACCCTCCTCGGGCAGCCCTGGGTCCGCGACGACAAGCAGACCATCAAGGACCTCGTCGCCGCGACCTCGAAGGCCGCTGGCGCCCCCCTCGCCGTGAAGCGGTTCGTCCGCTTCAAGATGGGCGAGTCCTGAGGTCCGGCGCCCCGTGACCGCGCTCGCCTATCCGCGGGTCCTGCTCAAGCTCTCCGGTGAGGCCCTCGCCGGAGCGAAGGGATTCGGATTCGACTTCGACAGCATCCGGGAGTTCGCCCGGCAGGTGAAGGCGATCAGCGACCTCGGGGCGCAGGTTGGGCTCGTGATCGGCGGCGGGAACATCGTCCGCGGCTCACAGATCTCGAAGATGGGGATGGATCGCGTCTCCGCCGACTACATGGGGATGCTCGGCACGGTGATCAACGCCCTCGCGTTCCAGGATGTGCTGGAGCGCGAAGGGCTCGACACTCGCGTGATGACGGCGATCCGGATGGAGACGATCGCCGAGCCGTACATCCGGCGGCGCGCGCAGCGGCACCTCGAGAAGGGGCGCTGCGTGATCTTCGCGGCGGGGACGGGGAATCCGTACTTCTCGACCGACACGGCCGCGGTGCTCCGCGCCATCCAGATGAGGGCCAATCTCATCATCAAGGCGACGAGCGTCGACGGCGTCTACTCCGCCGATCCCAAGCAGGATCCGACGGCGACGAAGTTTGATCGCATCTCGTACAAGGACGTCATGCAGCAGGAGCTCAAGGTGATGGATCAGACCGCCATCACGCTCTGCAAGGAGAATGCGCTCCCCTTGATCGTGCTCAACATCCACACGCCGGGCATCGTCGCGCAGGCACTGCGGGGCGAAGCGGTCGGCACCCTCGTCTCCTGACCTGAGGTTCCCATCATGACCATCCAAGCCATCCTGAAGGACGCACGCGCCGCGATGGACAAGGGCGTCGAGGCCGCGCGCCGCGAGTTCGCCTCGGTCCGCTCCGGCAAGGCCTCGCCCACCATGCTCGACTCGGTCAAGGTCGAGATGTACGGCCAGTACATGCCGATGAACCAGTGCGCCAACGTCTCGGCCCCGGAGCCGCGGCTCCTCGCCGTCACCCCGTACGACAAGGGGCAGGCGAAGGCGATCGAGAAAGCGATCCGTGAGTCGAGCCTCGGGCTCGATCCGGCGATCCAGGGGGCGATCATCCGCGTCCCGCTCCCGGCGATGAACGAACAGCGTCGCAAGGAGCTCGCGAAGCAGGTGCATGGGTACGCCGAGGATGGCCGCATCGCAGTGCGCCATGCCCGGACCCATGCGCGCGATGCGCTCAAGAAGCTCTCCGGTGTGTCGGAGGACGAGGTGAAGCACGCCGAGAAGGAGCTCCAGAAGGTGCACGACGAGGAGATCGCGAAGATCGATGCCGCGATGAAGGCGAAGGAAGCGGAGTTGTTGGAGGTCTGAGCCTCCTCCTCACATGACCGCCCCGGTCCTCCTCTCCCAGATCCGCGGCCACGGGCCGCTGCCCAAGCACATCGCCATCATCATGGATGGCAATGGGCGGTGGGCACGGGAGCGCATGTTGCCGCGGCCGATGGGGCACCGGCAGGGGATGAAGGCGGTCCGCGAGGTGGTGGAGGGGGCGATCGAGGCCGGGGTCGAGGTCCTCTCGCTCTTCGCCTTCTCGCAGGAGAACTGGCAGCGCCCCGCGACGGAGATCGGCGCGCTGATGTCGCTGCTCGAGGAGTACATCCAGCGTGAGGCCGATGAGCTCGAGGCGCAGGGGGTGCGCGTCCAGATGCTCGGTGATCTCGATCGTTTGGCACCACAGGCGCGGGCCGCGGTGGACCGCGTGATGGCGCAGACGGCGAAGAACTCGACCCTGGTGCTTAACCTCTTCATCTCGTACGGCTCACGGGCGGAGATCGTGCGCGCGGCGCGGCGGATCGCGGAGGAGGTCGCGGCGGGGACGTTGCGTCCGAATCAGGTGGACGAGGCGGCGATCAGCAGCCGGCTCTTCACCGCGGGGGGACCGGATCCCGATCTCCTGATCCGCACCTCGGGGGAGCGGCGCATCTCGAACTTCCTCCTTTGGCAGCTCGCGTATACCGAGTTGCATATCTCGCCGGTGCTCTGGCCCGACTTCACGCGGGCGAATCTGTGCGAGGCGATCCTCGACTATCAGACGCGGGACCGTCGCTTCGGTCGCGTCTCGGTCTGAGCGCACAAGGGCGGGGCTCGCATGTCTGAGCTGACCAAGCGGATCCTCTTCGCCGTCGTGGCGATCCCGGTGCTCGTGGGGATCGTCTGGGTGGGCGATGCGCCGTTGGCGGCGCTGCTCGCCATCGCGTCGGCGCTGGCGGCGTGGGAGTATGGGCGCCTCGCGCAGGGAGCAGGGGCGCAGCCGCTGATGGGATGGTTGATCGCACTCGCGGCCTCGCTCCCACTCGTGGCCCATGCGGCGCGGCTCGGCTATGCGGTGCCGCCGCTCCCGGCGGTCGCGTTGGTGGTGCCGGTGTTGCTCTCCGTGGCACTCTGGCGACGCGGGGTGACGGGGCACCCGATCGAATCGGTCGCGACGACGGTCTTCGGCATCTGGTACGCCGGCGGAATGCTCACCTTCGCCTATGCGCTCCGATATCATCGCTTCGCGATCGGTGCGCTCGCCGGATCGTTGTTACTCTTCCTCCCGATGGTCCTCACCTGGATCACCGACTCGGGGGCCTTCTTCGTCGGGAAGGCGTTCGGGATACGCAAGCTCATGCCCTCGGTGAGCCCCGGGAAGACCTGGGCGGGTGCGATCGGTGGGCTCGTGCTGAGCGTGATCGGCACCTGGGCCTATGTGACGTTCCTGCTGCAGCCCTATGCGCGCCTCGGCCTCACGCTCACGGGGATCATCATCCTCGG
>Ga0194118_10001509_pt1 | contig 32966 bp, 37 predicted proteins | sample TA2MahsurfametaG_2_FD_148662 | JGI IMG/M metagenome (GOLD analysis project Ga0194118, IMG submission 148662) | Freshwater microbial communities from Lake Tanganyika, Tanzania - TA2015013 Mahale N5 surface | ecosystem: Environmental > Aquatic > Freshwater > Lake | place: Tanzania: Lake...
CTGAATTCATATCACCCGTGGAAGCATTAAACCGCATCTGCCCGGTAAAACCGCCCCGCAAACCGCCGCCCAAATCTTCCGAAGAGGACAAGTTGATGGCGTTGGCTCCACCGCCGAGGCTTGACACCACGGCCTTTGCGCCTGCTGCGCCGGTGTCCATTATTCCAACATTTATCGATCCGCTCATAGTCACCTGCGCCATGGCCGGCACTGCAAACGCAGCGGCAACTGCTGCAGCAATTAAATGCTTCTTCATTCAGTATTCTCCTAAGAGGTTGTATGCACCCAACGAAACATACGAAGGGTGACGCACTCCTGTACGTGAGCGAAGTGTGGCGTATCGACCGTTCAGGATCAAACTAGAGGCGGCTTTTCAACAATAATTTTGGCTAGGCCGTTGCATAGACGCAACAACGCACCAAGGTAGGTCAAATGGGTAGTCGGCGAATTCGGGGGCGCCTCTGCGAGTAGCCAGACTGCCCAACAAAGCAGCGGCCCTTCTGTTACAAAAAGATTTCGGTTTGGTTGCATCGCACCAGTAAAGACGCACCTTTTTACAAGGGTTTAAGCTTAAACGGTTGCAACGCAGCATAAATCCGGGTACCGTAAACACTGTCTCCTCCACCCTCCTCAAAAGGTGGATTACGCCCCGGGTCTAGCGACCCGGGGTTTTTTTTGCGCGGCCATTTCTTGACAAGATGCGCGTGGGCTAAGTTTAATAACAGTTATTAACAACCGGGAGACATAGCGATGCCAACCAGTGTTGCTCTCAGCCCCCATTTTGAGACCTTCATCCGGCAGCAGGTCGACTCGGGCCGCTTTAATAACGTCAGCGAAGTGGTCCGCGCCGGACTGCGCCTACTAGAAGAACGCGAAGCCGAACAAGCCGCCAAGCTACAGGCCCTGCGCGAGGCGATTGCCGTGGTACTGGCTAGTGGACCTGATCTGTCGGAAGAAGAAGTTTTTGAGGAGTTGGAGGCCAAGCTACGGGCTTTGCGCTCCGGGTCATTTATAGGCAATAATTGAGAGTTTTCTCGTAATCCGTTTGGGGATTGCTCCAAACGACACCAACAAGGGCTGGGCCAAAAATCCCAGGAAAGGACCGTATGAAGACGTTTTCTGCCAAGGCGCACGAGGTTGTGCACGACTGGTATCTGGTAGACGCTACCGACAAGGTGCTTGGCCGTCTGGCCAGCGAGATTGCCCACCGCCTGCGGGGCAAGCACAAGCCCGAATTTACGCCCCACGTGGACACCGGCGACTTTATTGTGGTGGTCAACGCCGAAAAGATTCGAGTTACCGGCAACAAGGCTCTCGATAAGCGCTACTACCTCCACTCGGGCTACCCGGGCGGCATTACCGAGACCAACTTTGGCGACATGCAGGCCAAGTTTCCGGGCCGGGCGCTAGAAATTGCTGTTAAAGGCATGCTGCCTAAGGGCCCCCTGGGCTACGCCATGATCAAGAAGCTCAAGGTCTATTCTGGCGACAGCCACCCGCATTCGGCGCAGCAGCCCAAGCCGCTGGCGATCTAACCCTACAGGCAAAGGACACTATTTACTATGGTCGGTGATTACAACTACGGAACGGGACGGCGCAAGAGCTCTGTGGCCCGTGTGTTTATCAAGCTGGGAAAGGGGTCGTTTACGGTAAACGGCAAGCCGCTCGACCAGTACTTTGCGCGCGAAACGGGCCGTATGGTGGTGCGTCAGCCGCTGGCGCTTACCAACAACCTGTCGAACTTTGACATCAAGGTAAACGTACATGGTGGCGGCGAGACCGGCCAGGCTGGCGCCGTGCGGCATGGGCTTACCCGCGCGCTTATCGATTACGACGAGACCTTAAAGCCCGTGCTGTCAAAAGCAGGCCTGGTCACCCGCGATGCCCGTGAGGTGGAGCGCAAAAAGGTGGGTCTGCACAAGGCCCGCAAGCGCAAGCAGTTCTCGAAGCGTTAAGCTTCAGGGCAGAAAAGGCGCTCACGAGGCGCCTTTTTTGTGGGCATCCATAATCAACGTGGATTGGAGTCGCAAGCCAAACGCATAGACGCTAGACTTGAAAAATGCTTCCCGACCTCGAAATCAAATTGCCCGAAATTAGAGAGATTTGCCGCCGCTATCCGGTAGCAAAGCTCAGTGCGTTCGGCTCGGCCGTTACTGGGGGGTTTGAGCGGGACAAAAGCGATATAGATTTTTTGTTGACTCTATCTGCAGAATCCCCAGCGCAGTACACAGACGCCTACTTCGCAATTCTTGACGAGCTTGAAAGACTGTCAAAAGTTCCCGTCGATCTTGTCACTGATCAGTCGTTAACAAATTCCATTATCAGAGCCAATATCGAAAAAACAGCGGTTCCCCTCTATGGCCCAAGATAGGTTGGCTTACGTCGAGGATGTCTTGGAGGCAATTGCCAAAGGCTAGGAAACCCTCATGATCAAAATCGGAATCGTTGGTGGAACGGGATACACCGGGGTGGAGCTGCTGCGGCTACTCGCCCAGCACCCGCATGCTGAGCTTATGGCCATTACCTCGCGCAAAGAGGCGGGCATGCCGGTGGCAGACCTCTTTCCGTCCTTGCGTGGCCGCGTAAACATCGCATTTTCTGACCCCGTGGAGGCCCCCCTTCAAAAATGTGATGTCGTGTTCTTCGCAACGCCCCATGGCGTGGCTATGGAGCAGGCACGCAGCCTTTTGGAGGCCGGGGTGCGGGTCATCGACCTGGCAGCAGACTTTCGCCTGCAAGACCCCGCAGAGTTTGCCCGCTGGTACAAGATGGAACACAGCTGCACCGACCTCTTGGCCCAGGCGGTCTATGGACTGCCCGAGGTGAATCGGTCTGCCATTCGTGCGGCGCGCTTAATTGGCCTGCCGGGCTGCTACCCCTCGGCCGTGCAACTGGGCTATCTGCCGTTGCTAGAACACGCGGGCCTTATCGATGCAGGGTCGTTGATTGCCGACTGCAAGTCTGGCGTAAGCGGCGCGGGCCGCAAGGCCGAGGTAGGCACGCTGTTGTCCGAGGCGGGCGATAACTTTAAAGCCTATGGGGTGACTGGGCACCGGCATTGGCCAGAGATGTCCCAGGGCTTGAAGGCAATTGCCAGAGCGGGCGGGCAGCCCATGCTTGCAGAGAAACTGCGCATGGCCTTCGTGCCCCATCTCACGCCGATGATTCGGGGTATTCATGCCACGCTCTACGCCCGCATATTGCCTGGCGCGCTTGATACCGACTTTCAGGCGCTTTATGAAAAGCGCTATGCCGACGAGCCTTTTGTCGACGTTCTCCCCGCAGGACAGATGCCCGAAACCCGTTCGGTACGGGCGTCCAACTTTATGCGCATTGCGGTGCACCGGCCGCCGGTGGGCGGCAGCGGGCCCTCAGACCTGCTCTGCATTCTGGTGGTAGAGGACAACCTGGTGAAGGGCGCCTCGGGCCAGGGGGTGCAGGTCATGAACCTAATGTTTAATCTGCCAGAGACCACGGGGCTAACCCTTGTACCGGTGCTGCCTTAGGTGCACAATTAATGAATGTTGACTTTAATTGTCGGAAATGCGTTTGTATATCCTAAGACGTGCGTAGAGGTGCGTAACCCAATGCGCTTCGAGCCCGCAAACGCTGGTCCACACAAATAACACTCACAAGGAAAACACCTCATGAACGCCGCCGTTGAAACCGCAAACCTGCAAGACGCCATGCCTGACATTCCTGCGCCATTGGTATTTACCGAGTCAGCTGCAGGCAAGGTAAAGGCGCTTATCGAAGAAGAAGGCAACCCGGAACTCAAGCTGCGGGTCTTCGTGCAAGGCGGCGGCTGCTCCGGTTTTCAGTATGGGTTCACCTTCGATGAGGCGGTTAACGAAGACGACACCACCATGGAAAAAAACGGGGTGCAGTTACTTATCGATAGTATGAGCTACCAGTATCTGGTTGGCGCCGAGATCGACTACAAAGAAGACCTCGAAGGCGCCCAGTTTGTCATTAAAAACCCCAATGCCACAACCACTTGTGGGTGTGGGTCGAGCTTTTCGGTTTAGACGGCTACTCCACGCCCTTCGAAAGCAGGCATTTGCCTGCTTTTTTGTAGCCTAGCTAAATTTATCCTTGCAAAAATGGTATTAAACTACCATAATTGCAAGGATGATACCCCGCCAAGCAGCCAAAGCCATTCAATCGGGCCTCGCGCTATTTCCAGCGGTCGCCCTGTTGGGCCCTCGGCAAGTAGGCAAGACCACCCTGGCGCTACAGGTTGCGCAGGCCTTTGACCCCAATTTTATCTACCTCGACCTAGAGTCAGAACTCGACCAGGCAAAGCTCGCCCTGCCGCGCGCTTTTCTGGCCGAGAAAATGGATCGGCTGGTGGTAATCGACGAAGTACACCGCAAACCAGGGCTATTTCCGGAACTCAGAGGCCTTATCGATGCCGCCCGCAGAGAAGGCAAAAAGGCTGGGCACTACCTGCTTTTGGGGTCTGCGTCGCTTGAGCTTCTCAAGCAGTCTGGCGAAACCCTTGCCGGCCGCATTCTGTACACAGAGCTGCCACCATTACAGGTCTCCGAAATACCCCACACCGACATTAACCAGCTCTGGCTACGCGGCGGATTTCCTGAGAGCTTTTTGGCTGCAACCGAGGCCGCGAGCATCGACTGGCGTAGGAGCTTTGTGCGCAGCTACCTTGAGCGTGACATTGGCCAGTTTTTCACCCAGCGAATTTCCGCAAACGACTTAAGGCGGCTCTGGACAATGCTGGCCCACCAGCAGGCAATGCAAGTCAATATGGCTGCCTTGAGCCGCAGCCTTGGTCTGGACCAGAAGACCGTAAAAAACTACCTTTCTCTGCTGGGCGAACTCTTGCTGCTCAGGCAGCTACCAGCCTGGCACACCAATATTGGAAAACGCCTGGTCAAGACACCAAAGACCTTCATACGCGACTCAGGCCTGGTGCATAGCCTTTTAGGAATCACTTCGGTCGATAGCCTATTGGCCCACCCAATAGCGGGCGGAAGCTGGGAGGCCTTTGTTGCTGAGCAGATCGCCAATGCCAGCGAAGCGGACAGCCAGATTTTTTTCTACCGCACAGGGGGCGGCGCAGAAATCGATGTGGTGCTCGAGAGGCCCTCGGGCGAACTCTGGGCCATAGAGGTAAAAAGAAGCCTAAAGCCAACCCTGTCTAAAGGATTTCATCAGGCCTGCGCCGACCTACAGCCCAGACGAAAGCTGGTGATTACACCCGGAGAAGGCCGTTGGTGGGTCGCAGAAGATATTGAGGCGATGGATATCGGCAGCCTCATTACCGAGCTCTAAGCGAAGACCCGAGCCCGGCTACTCCACCGCCTTCACCATATCCTCGACTACCTTCTTAGCGTCACCAAAGACCATCATGGTCTTGTCCATATAGAACAACTCGTTATCAAGCCCGGCATAGCCTGAGGCCATGGATCGCTTGTTCACTATCACCGTGGCGGCCTTGTAGGCCTCAAGAATGGGCATACCAAAAATGGGGCTGCCTGGGGTGCGTGCCGCAGGATTCACCACATCGTTAGCCCCGAGCACCAGCACGACATCGGTCTGGCCAAACTCGCCGTTGATGTCTTCCATTTCGTGCACCTGGTCGTAAGGTACTTCCGCCTCTGCGAGCAGTACGTTCATGTGCCCAGGCATACGCCCCGCCACAGGGTGAATGGCGTACTTCACATCCACGCCTTTCTCGGTGAGTTTCTCGGTGAGCTCTTTAAGCGCATGCTGGGCGCGGGCCACAGCCAGGCCATAGCCTGGCACGATAATGACCGTATCGGCATTGCCCAGCAAAAACGCCGCGTCGTCGGGCGAGCCGCTTTTTACGGGCCGCTGCTGACCATCGCCACCGGCAGCCCCGGTTGTGGCCTCGCCACCAAAGCCCCCCAAGATCACGTTAAAGAAGCTACGGTTCATGGCCTTACACATGATGTAAGACAGAATTGCACCCGAGGAGCCCACCAACGACCCCGCGATGATGAGCATGCTGTTACCCAGCGAGAAGCCAATGCCCGCCGCGGCCCAGCCCGAATAACTGTTAAGCATGCTTACCACCACCGGCATATCGGCCCCGCCGATGGGAATGATGATGAGCACGCCCAGCACAAAACTCAAAGCCAACATTAGGAAGAAGGCTTCCCAGCTTTCGGTGAACGTAAACGCCAGGCCGAGCGCAACGGTGGCAATGCCCAGCACCAGGTTGAGCATATGCTGACCACTAAACACCACGGGCGCACCCTGAAATAACCGAAACTTATACTTGCCCGAGAGCTTTCCAAAGGCAATCACCGATCCGCTAAAGGTAATGGCACCAATGGCGGCTCCCAGAAAAAGTTCGAGCCGATTGCCCGTCGGAATCGGGGCACCCTTTTCGGAGATATTCAGTGCATAGGGTTCTGCAACAGCAGCCACTGCAATGAACACCGCTGACAGTCCCACCATGCTATGCATAAACGCCACGAGTTCTGGCATTTTGGTCATTTCGACCCGCTTCGCCAGGGTCACGCCTACCGCACCCCCAACCAACAGGCCGCCGGCGAGCAGGGCCAAGCCCTGCCCCACCGACGCGGCGCTTCCCGCAAGACTTTGTGACATGGTGCCGATCAGACCCAACGTAGTCACGATGGCAATCGCCATACCTGTCATTCCAAAAAAATTGCCGCGGATTGAACTGGTGGGATGGCTAAGCCCCTTGAGGGCCTGAATAAAGCAGACGGAGGCCACCAAATACAACAAGGTGACAAGATCAATGGACAAACTAAACATTTAAGCAGCCTCCTTCGCGCCTTGGCTGCCAGCAGGGGTCTTCTTTTCCTTCTTCTTAAACATCTCGAGCATGCGCTTTGTCACCAGAAAACCTCCAAAAACATTCACCGCTGCCAAGGCCACCGCCAGCACTCCCATGGTCTGGCCCAAAGGCGTTTCGGTCAGCGCCGCAGCCAACATGGCGCCCACAATGACAATCGCCGAAATGGCATTGGTCACCGCCATCAGTGGGGTGTGCAACGCGGGAGTGACGTTCCAGACCACGTGGTAGCCCACATAAATGGCCAGCACAAAAATAATCAGGTTCATCAGAATTGGACTCACAGCATCCATGGGCTTGCTCCGTAATGAGTAACAGTCAGGTTTAGGCCATTGAAACCGTCGGTTTAGGCCGGACGGGTCACCTGCCCATCTTTGGCCACCAAGGTTGCGGCAACAATGTCGTCGTCCATGGGCACATGAAAGCTGCCCTCCTTGGTGAAAACGAGTTTCAAAAAGTCCAGCAGATTTCGTGCATATAAGGCTGACGCATCGGTGGGAACCAAGGCGGCCATGTTCGGCTGGCCCACGATCTTCACCCCATTGCTGGTGAGCACGGTTTCATTAAGCTTAGACAGGGGGCAGTTGCCGCCTTGCTCCACCGCCATATCCACAATGACGGAGCCGGGCTTCATGCTGGCCACCATGTCTTCGGTGATGAGAACCGGCGCCTTTCGGCCCGGAATCAGCGCGGTAGAAATGACGATATCAGCCTGGGCGATACGCTTGGCCACCTCGGCTGCCTGCCGCTTCATCCAGCTCTCGGGCATGGGCCGGGCATAACCGCCCACGCCCTGGGCAATCTCGCGTTCTTCATCGGTTTCGTAAGGCACATCGATAAACTTGGCGCCGAGCGATTCGATCTGCTCTTTTACGGCGGGGCGAACATCGGAGGCCTCGACCACCGCGCCGAGCCGCTTGGCAGTGGCAATCGCCTGCAGGCCTGCCACCCCCGCGCCCAAAATCACTGCACGGGCGGCCTTGACGGTTCCTGCCGCGGTCATGAGCATCGGAAAGATACGCGGATAGGCGTCGGCAGCAAGCATGACTGCCTTGTAACCGGCCAGGTTGGCCTGCGACGACAAGACATCGAGCGACTGGGCGCGCGTGGTGCGCGGCGCCGCCTCCATGGCGAAGGCGGTGATACCCGCCGCAGCGAGACGCTCGAGCCCTGCACGGTCGTAGGGTAAGAGCATTCCTACCAGTACCGCGCCCTTTTTCATCTGGCCGAGTTCGGCATCTGAAGGAATGCGCACCTTTAAGACCAAGTCGCAGCCCAGCGCCTCGGCCTGGTCGGCCATGCGGGCGCCCGCAGCCTCGTAGGCTGCATCGACCATGCTCGATGCCGTACCCGCACCCCGGGCAACGACCAGTTCGTGGCCTTGCCCCACGAGTTTTTTAACAGTTTCGGGAGATCCCGCAACGCGGGTTTCTCCCGCGATGGACTCTTTAGGAATGCCGATACGCACGCGTCTTCCTCTCAAAATGTGGCGATACCGGGCTTACGCAGGCGCAGCCCTTTTCTGGTTAGACTCCAATGTTATATGACTGGACATAAAACCGTCGTCGTGGGCCTCTCCGGAGGAGTCGACTCCGCCGTATCGGCCTGGCTTTTGCAGCAGCAAGGCTGCCGTGTGGTGGGTATTTTTATGAAGAACTGGGAGGACGATGACGACTCCGAATACTGCTCTACTCGGCAAGATTTTCTTGACGCGGCAGCCGTTGCCGACCTTCTGGGTATCGAACTGCAGGCGGTAAATTTTGCTGCGCAGTACAAAGACCGGGTGTTTGCCGATTTTCTGCGCGAATACCAGGCAGGCCGCACGCCGAATCCCGATGTGCTGTGCAATGCCGAGATTAAGTTCAAGGCCTTTTTAGACCATGCCTTTGCCCAGGGGGCAGACCTCATTGCCACGGGCCACTATGCACGGCTGCGCCGTAACGACCAAGGTCGGGTAGAGCTTCTGCGGGGCCTCGACCCCAGCAAAGACCAGAGCTATTTTCTGCATCGGCTTACCCAGGTGCAGCTCGACCGAGTGCTCTTTCCCGTGGGCGAATTGCATAAGACCGAGGTGCGGCGCATCGCCCAAGAAATCGGCCTACCCAATGCCAAGAAGAAAGACTCCACCGGCATTTGTTTTATTGGGGAGAGGCCTTTTAGAGAATTTCTCAACCGCTACCTGGCCCATACGCCCGGGCCTATCTGCACGCCCGAGGGCCTGACCATCGGGCAGCACCAGGGGCTCTCGTTTTATACGCTCGGGCAGCGCAAGGGTCTGGGCATTGGCGGCGTGCGCCGAAAGGGGTTTGTGAGTGCTGAGGGCAGTGGCTGGTTCGTCGCCCGCAAAGATATGGATCGCAATATCTTGTATGTGGTGCAAGACCACGACCATCCTTGGCTTATGAGTGCGGCCTGTAAGACGCTTGATGCCTGCTGGGTGTCGGGCCAAGCGCCCGAAGAAGACGATGGCCCGTTTGGCGTAAAAACACGTTATCGGCAGGCCGATGCCGAAGGTCAGTTTGCATACAACGGGGACAGTTTAAACGTTCACGATTTTTCATACACAGGGGACACCTTAAACGCGCACGATTTTGGTAGTGGCTTTCAGGTTATATTCCACGAACCCCAGTGGGCTGTTACACCAGGGCAATCGGCAGTAGTCTACAAGGGAGAGGTCTGCCTAGGCGGGGGCATTATTGATAGCGCGATCGGCGCCACCCCCTTCAACGCCACCGCACCGGTGTAAGAAAAACGCCGCGCCACTGCGGCGCTGACGTTACCCCGAGGGCAAAAGCGAATGTTTGAATTACTGCGGCTTGGTCTGCTGAAAGGAAGGCCGCTCCGCCACACGGGTAAAAAAATCTGCCAGGTTGGGGTAGGCCTTGGCCCAGGAGTTTTCGGGAAACCGAAAATTCAAGTAACCCAGAGCCACGCCACAGGCGATATCGGCAAGGGTAAACGCCTTGCCATTCATCCACTGGTCTTTGCCCAGGGTCTGGCTCATAACAGCAAGGCCGCGGTCTACCTTAACCGCCTGCCGTGCAAGATAGTCTTGGTTAAGGGCCTCACCGGAATGAAACCGCTTCTCGATAATCATGGCAATGGCCGCATCGCACAGGCCATCGGCCAGGGCCTCAAGCGTGCGCACAGTGGTGCGCTCACGGTTACCCTCAGGAATCAACCGCTGCGTGGGCGCGCGGGAATCTAGGTATTCGGCAATCACGCGAGAATCGTAGACGCAGCCGTCTTCAAGCAGAAGCACCGGCACCTTTCCCAAGGGGTTCTGCGCGGCAATTTCGGTCTTTTCAGACCAGACGTCTTCAAGAACAAACTCATAGTCAAGCCGCTTTTCCACGGCAACCACGCGCACCTTGCGCACATAAGGACTAGTGACGGAACCGATTATCTTCATGATGTCTTGAGAGAATAGAGAGGCTGAGGAGTATAGCTTCGAAGGCTCGAAAACAGACATGCCCGTGTCACAATTAACACATGAAAACAACAAAGCCTGAACCCAGTACGGTTGAAATCGCCGGGGTGGGGGCGTCAGAACTTCTGGCTTTATCGCCGCTCGATGGCCGATATTCCCAAAAAGTCAATGGCTTACGCGCGCTGCTGTCGGAATATGGGCTAATTCGATTTCGGGTACAGGCAGAAATTGCCTGGCTTATTGGGCTATCCGACCTTGACATTCCCGAACTTCCCGAGTTCTCGCAGGGGGCCCGTGACACCCTGACCACCTGGGCTAAGGCATTCTCACCCGAAGATGCCGCGCGCATTAAGCAGATTGAGTCGCAGACCAATCACGATGTCAAGGCGGTGGAATATTTTCTAAAAGAAAAAGCCCAGGCCAGTGGGCTTGCCGAACTTACCAAGGCGGCTGAGTTTATTCACTTTGCCTGCACCAGTGAAGACATTAACAACACCGCCCACGCCCTAATGCTCAACGCGGCGCGGCAGGAGGTGATGCTGCCGGTTATACAAAAACTGGTTGCGGCGCTGGCGAAGCTGGTGGAACAGCAGGCGGGGCGGGCCATGCTCTCGCGCACCCATGGCCAGACGGCATCGCCCACCACACTTGGCAAAGAGATTGCCAACGTACGGGCCCGGCTTCGCGGGGCGCGAGACCAGTTTCTTTCAGTGAAGCTTCGCGCGAAGATGAATGGCGCCGTGGGCAACTACAATGCGCATGTGGTAGCCGCGCCCGATATCGACTGGCAGGCATTTACGCAGAAGGTGCTTGGGTCGCTAGACCTCACTGTGAACCCCATGACCACCCAGATTGAACCACACGACGATATGGCGGCGTACTTTGATGCGCTCGCGCGTGTGAATACAGTGCTGTTGGATTTCTGCCGCGATGCCTGGGGCTATGTGTCGCTGGGTTATTTCAAGCAGAGGCTTAAAGAAGGCGAAGTGGGATCGTCCACCATGCCGCACAAGGTCAACCCCATAGACTTTGAAAATGCCGAGGGCAACCTGGGTATTGCCAACGCCCTGCTGCGGCATATGGCCGACAAGCTGCCTGTAAGCCGTTGGCAGCGCGACCTGTCTGACTCCACCGTGCTGCGCAACCTGGGGGTGGCCCTAGGCCATAGCCTTCTGGCATTTGATTCTTGCCTTAAGGGAATCGGCAAGCTCGAGGTCAACGCCCAGCGTCTCGAGGAAGACCTTGATAACGCCTGGGAGGTGCTGGCCGAACCCATTCAAACCGTGATGCGGCGCTATGGGTTGCCGCAGCCCTACGAGCAGCTAAAGGCGCTCACCCGTGGGCAGGGAATGACCCAAGAGACCATGCGCGGGTTTATTGAAGGCCTTGCCTTGCCCGAAGCGGATAAGGCCCGGCTAATGGCGCTTACCCCGGGTACCTATATAGGCATCGCCGAGAAGCTTGCAAGGGCGGAGTTGAGGAAGTCTTGAGACTCAACTCGGATAAAACTTCGAGAAGGCGGGAGGCGTTTCGTCGGGATTCCCTTCAGGCCTGGGAAACTTTCTGTGCCACAGGCCAGTACGTAACTGCAGAGCAGGCGGATGCCTGGCTGGCCCAGCTTGAACAAGGTCACGACGTGATTCCGACGAAGGATGCCTTTCCGTCACAAACGGAAGTTTCTAACCAGGGTGGCCCTCAAGCCTAGCCACTCATGCCGGCGGCACGTTGCGAGAAGGCGACAAAAACGCGCTTCCCGAATTGAATTTTTACCTGAGTCAACACACCGCAATGGCACCCATGCAGACTTTTATTGCACTACCTCAGCTTCTGAATTTCGCAAATCATTGCACCCAGAAAGGCCTCAAACTCGCTACGGTTCGGCAGTTGCTCATTACTGTGCGAAAGGTTCTTAAATGGGCCTGTATTTAGGGGCACCTACCCGCACTGCCGGTCTTTCCAAAGATCAAAAGCGAGAGCACACCCCGAGGAGGCTTCACCCCCAAAGAGCTGCTGCGGCTCTGGCATGCAGCCAAGGGGCTATCGGCTGCTGTTCTGCCCGAAGGCGGCTACGCGCCAAGCCACCGGGACACGCAGGGCGGGCTCTTTTCGAAAGACATGCCGCTGCCGGTCTGGTTTCGCTTGATGATCGCGTTTATGGTGAACAGCTTTGTGCGGCCCACCGACCTGCGCAATATTCAGCACCAGCATATGCAGATCGTGCGGGGGCGGCATACCTATCTGCGGCTAATGCTGCCCGAGAGCAAGAAGCACACAGAGACCATTATTACGCTCAAGCCCGCCGTGCGGGTCTATGAGGCGCTGCTGGCCCATGCCACCAAGATGGGCTACGCGGCACCGACAGACTATCTGTTCTACCCCGAAGTGATCAACCGCAAGACAGCCATGATGATCATGGATGTGCAGTTTCGGCGCGTACTTGATGCAGCGGGCCTGCGTACCGGCACGCGCGGACAGAACCGCACGCTGTACAGCCTGCGGCATACCGCGATTACCTTTAGGCTACTTTATGGCCAGGGTATTGATCTGCTTACCCTGGCGAAGAACGCCCGTACCTCGGTAGAAATGATCGAACGGTTCTATGCCTCAGAGCTCAACGCCGAGATGAATGTGGGCATGCTGCAGAGCCGGCGGCAGCGGGTGGGGTAGAAGCTTCGGTAGTTTCACAAAAGGCAGCGAGAAACTGTTCTATTTCCTTGGCGGCATCAAGAATGTGTTTAAGCCGCGCATCATCTTCATTGGGCATACTGCTCTGCCGCTTCTTGAATTACCGTTTGGCGAAAGTAACGAGAAAGATCTTCTGGGGTTCTTAGGTCTACTTTTTTTCCGCCCAGCATGTCGGAGAGTTCAAATTCCATCTCCGCAATCTTGAAAAGCCCTGGAATGCGATCCGGATAAAACTCCACCAGCAGATCAATATCGCTATCGGGTCGCGCGGTGCCATGCAGCTGCGAGCCAAACAAAGATAGCTTGCGAATGCCGTTGGCTTCGCAAAAGGCGGCGAGTTTTGAGGGCGCAATAGGCAGATGTTTCATGCAGCAGATTATGTGCCCAAGCGGGCTGAACGAGCAAGAATAGTGATGCAGTTTAGCCTTTTTCCTAGCGTGGCGAGCCCGTTTGTGGATGCCTGTCAATGAAGTCGTAGGTCTTTTGCAGCGACTCAATGAAGCCCAAGGCCACTTGATTACCCGCCTCCTGGAGGTAGCAATCGACAGCGTTCTCAGCATCCTTGCCCGCGAGTTCGCGGGGGATGACCGGTTTGGTTTTCAAACAGAACCGCTTTTCTGAACCCGGCTACGCAGTGCGTCGAAGTAGTTGGCATCTGCCACTTTGCCCGGCCGCGACTTGGCACCGGCCAGCAGCAGGGCACGCAAATTCTGTCGATCCTGGTCTTTGCGAATCAACTCGCGTACATACTCGCTGCTCGTGCCGTAGCCGCGTTCGACGACTTGCTCGTCAACAAAGGATTTGAGCGTTTCTGGCAAGGAAATGTTCATGGTCGTCATGAGGGAAGTCTAACCATCTTGGCGAAATTTGGTAAGCTTTTCCTCAGGAACTACTAAGGTTGCGTGGATAGGCCACCAACTCCATGACCCGGTGTCAACGGCAGCGGGTGGCGTAGGCAGGCATCAGCCAGGAGCGGTTTACAGGCAAACGCGTGATGCTCAATCCGTAGTCAGATACAATGTATACATTCGGATAATTTGAAGGACTATCAATGGAAAGCGCTGTTATTACATTACGCGTAAACAGCAGAATCAAAGCCAAACTAGACAAGCTTGCTGAGGCAACGAGACGCTCGAAGTCGTTTCTTGCAGCAGAAGCAATTGAGCGTTATCTCGAAGTAGAGGCCTGGCAGATCAAGGAAATCAAGCAAGGGCTCAAAGAGGCGGACGCGGGAGACTTTGTAAGCGAAGAAGAGTTTGCCAGGATCATCAAAAAGTATGCGGGTTAGGTGGCTTAACAGGGCCATCGAATCCTTAATTGCAGCCCGCAATTACATTGCCCAAGACAACCCAAAAGCGGCTGAAGAATTTTTTCGCTACGTCATCGTCAGTACAGCACAACTAGAGCAATACCCTCAGATCGGTCGTACAGGGCGTGTACATGGGACCCGCGAACTGATTTTAGTTAAGTACCCGTACATCGTTCCCTATCGGGTCAAGGGTGAGGAGGTTCAGATCCTCCGTGTGCTTCACAGCGCACGCATATGGCCCAGTAGTTTCTGAGAACAAAGCTATGCGCAAACGACGTAAGGTATCCTGCCCGGCGGCAACGGGTGGCGTAGAAGACGATCAAATAATCGCCTTTCGCGCCTTGGCAGAGACCCACTCACTGATGACCACCGTAACCAGAATCGCCAACAGAATCACGGTGACCTCGGGCCAGGCGAGCCTGCTTAACGAGCTCTCCAGCAACAGGCCAATGCCCCCCGCCCCTACCAGACCCAACACTGTAGATTCCCGAATATTGATATCCCAGCGAAAAAGGCTAATGGCGACTAGGCTCGGCATGATCTGAGGCACAACCCCATAGTCAATAATCTGAAGCCGTGACGCACCGGTAGCAGAAAGCGCCTCAATAGGCCGCTTATCGATCTCTTCGATACCCTCGTAGAGCAGCTTTCCGATATGACCCAAACAGATAGAGAAAAAACCGCAGCCATTTCTGCCGGCTGGTGCGACGGTGCCACTGAAGGCCCTGCGGCGATGGTCTAAGATGCATTATTAGGGACACGGCATTGGCATTTGGGGACACTTTAAACACTAAAGTGTCCCCAAATGCCAATGCCATACCTACGGACTAGGCAGGACAGCGATATCTCTAAACCAGTCTGCTGCCGAGCGGCTGAGGAATTCCTCGGTGGGTATTCCGCCTGTGCCGACCACCATGGTCTGTGCCGTTGTAAACTGCCGCCGAAAGGCCAACAATCCTGACAAAGCTCGGGTTCTTCGGCCACTCTTGACCTCTATGGCAAGCAACCTGTCTCGAAGGCTCACAAGAAAATCAACCTCTTTGTTGCCCTCGCGCCAGTAGGTAATCTGCATACCTGGGCTTGCCGTGTTGAGCAGGTGTGCGCCCACGGCCGATTCGACAAGGCGCCCCCAGGTCTCGGGATGGCCACTTGCTGCACCAGCGTAGTTTTTCCCACCTGCCGGGGTCCTGCCAGGATCTGAATAAACTGCGGCGACTCCTGAAGACGCCTAAGCAATAGGCTGGCTTGCGGCCTGTGAAAGGGCCACCGCTTAACAATGGGTGGGCTTAATCGGCGCATAGAGACGTTTCGGGATTTATTGAGCAATTTTGCTCAATATATCGCGCAAAATCACCCTACGCCTTGACTCACGCCCGGTGGTACGGGTGCCCCGCCGCAATCGACCAGGCCCGATACACCTGTTCGGCAAGAATCGCCCGCACCATGCCATGGGGCAGAGTCATGTCAGATAACCGCAACTGCAGGTGCGCCTGGGCGCGAACCGTGTCGCACAGCCCATCGGGCCCGCCAATCAAAAAGACAAGGTCTTGCGCCGACTGTTGACAGTCCACCAGATACCGCGACAAGGCCGCGCTGGTCTTGCGATCTCCACGTTCGTCGAGGGCCACAACATGGGCGCGGGCGGGCAGGGCCTGCCGAATGCGCTGGGCCTCGGCGGCGAGCATCTGCGGCACCGTGCGGCCCAGGCTGCGAGACTCTGGCTTAATCTCTTTGAGGCCAAGGGCCCAGTCTGCGGGCAAACGGGCGGCATAATCATTAAACGCCGCACCCACCCAGGCAGGCTGTCGGCTGCCCACCGCCAGCACCAGAATTTTCACCAGCCCAAGCCCTGTGGCACGCGCCAGGCGCTAGCCAAAGAGCCGTTCACGATTGGGGAAGCGCGCGATCAGCGCCGCGGCAATCGCTGCCTTGAGAAGGTCCCCGGGAATGAAAGCCAGCGAAATCGCCACCGCCTGATCCATGGGCATTGCCGCCCGCCATGCGAGCACGGGAATACCCACGGAATAGATCACCACAATGCCCCCCACGATACTTGCCATAAAGGCGTTGATCAGAACCTTTGTAGGGGCAAGCCTCTGCAGAAGAAAAAACACCAGGCCCACCAATAAGGCCCCAGGAATCCAGCCGATCAGAAATCCGGCAGTGGGCCCGAACAATACCCCCAGCCCGCCCCTTCCGCCCGACAGAAAGGGCGCACCGAGCAGCACCACGAAAACCAGAAGCGCCACCGCAAGCGCCCCGCGCCGCGGCCCAAGAAAAAGCCCTGCAAGCATTACGCCAAGGGTCTGCACGGTGATGGGCACCCCCGCTAAAAAGGGCAGGTCAATCTTGGGAATGAGACCCAGAATGGCAATCAACGCAGCAAACAGAGACACAAACACAATGTCTCGGGTAGAGCTCACGGCCGAGGGCTGGGCCGCCAGTGAGGCTGCAGCTGCACTGCCTGCAATCGCTATGGGGTCTGTGGTCACTGAGGGACTAGCAGGCTCCGTGGGACTTGCCGAGCCTGGACGGTCTGATGGGTCTGAAGGAGAAATGGGCTGTGTCATCGTCTAAAAAAAGATCTGCCAGTCATTGTGGCACTTATTACACCGACACTGCAGAATCCGGTCGAGGGTTTCCGGGTCGGACCGCTCATCGGCCACTGTCAGCCGGCCATAGGCTTTGCAAGAAGGACATACCGCCTGATTCGCCAAAATTTCGGCCATCGCAATCAGACGCGAAAACCGAATCCAGCTCAGTCCACCCAGAATCACCCCGCCAAAGGCACCAATGAGCTTCAGTGCCGACCAGAGCCAGTAGTCTTCTTTGGTTTCCCAAAAAATCTCCAGGGCAGACGCCCCGAAGATAAAGAGCACGATGCCCAAGGCCACATAGCCAAAGGCCCGTATCAGCTCTCCCTCATACCAATGCCGAAACCCATACCTATTGATCATTTCCTTCAGTAACATGGCACCCACTCTCAGCCAAAACGTTGGCATCCGCAAGCAGCAGCAGGCCTATTTCCTACTCGTGAGGTCAACAAATACACCACATGCATATAGACGGATAAAAGAGAACAATAAGGCCAGTTGCCTTGCAAAGTTCGTTTGAAGCATACAGGGCCGTTCCATTACTAGGAGACCAGATGATCGCTGTCCACGAAAACCTCTCGGCCACCGCCTCCTTACACTGGCTCAAGCAGGGCTAGTGCCTTACGAGCTTTATGCGCAACTGGAAGTTCATCGCATTTTTTGCGGCCATGCTTACCTTCTTTATGGTGGTCTGGGCCCGCGTGTCGGTAGTGATTTTTGCGCTCTTTGCCAGCCACGACTACCCTACCCTGCAGGCCATGCTCGGCCAGATCATCTCGGCCGAGAACCTTGAGTTTCTTTTGGTCTGGGGCGTGCTTATTGTCGCCATTATTGGTGCAAGCCTGCTGGTCTTCATGCCCCTACTAATTGTTACCGCGCCCTGGGTGGGCCATGCCACCTGGCATGCCTACAAGGGCATGATCGGCGCCCATCAGGAAGCCTTCTCGCCCTCCCTAGCCTAGCCTAAGTCTGCGGCAAAGAGGCTGCTCTATGCGGCTATAGCAGGGCCGGTAGAATGACGGCCTATGAAAACCTTTCAAGACGTTATTCTTACCCTGCAGCGGTACTGGGCAGAAAAGGGCTGCGCCCTGCTGCAGCCTATCGACCTTGAGGTGGGTGCAGGCACCTCACATACGGCCACTTTTTTGCGGGCACTCGGGCCCGAACCCTGGCGGGCCGCCTATGTGCAGCCATCGCGGCGCCCTAAGGACGGCCGCTATGGTGAGAACCCCAACCGCCTGCAGCACTACTACCAGTACCAGGTAGTGCTCAAGCCTTCGCCACCCAACATCCTCGACCTCTATCTGGGTTCGCTTAAGGCGCTCGGTATCGATCCCGAAACCCACGATATTCGCTTTGTCGAAGACGACTGGGAGAACCCCACACTTGGCGCCTGGGGCCTGGGCTGGGAGGTATGGCTCAATGGCATGGAGGTCACCCAGTTCACCTATTTTCAGCAGGTGGGGGGGCTCGACTGCAGTCCGATTACTGGTGAGATCACCTACGGGATCGAACGGCTGGCCATGTACCTACAGGGTGTCGAAAATGTCTACGACCTCACCTGGACTGAGTGGCTGGAAAATGGCCAGACCCAACGCATCAGTTACGGTGATGTCTACCATCAAAATGAAGTCGAACAGTCGCGTTACAACTTTGAGGCCAGCAACGTAACGGTGCTCTTTCAGCGGTTCTCAGAGCATGAGTCCGATGCGGGCAGGCTTCTAACCGAAGGCCTTCCCCTGCCCGCTTATGAACAGGTACTAAAAGCCGCCCATAGCTTTAACCTGCTTGATGCCCGTGGCGCCATCTCGGTTACCGAGCGCGCCCAGTACATTGCCCGCATCCGTAACCTGTCGCGCCAGGTTGCCCAGGCCTACTACGATTCGCGGGAGCGACTGGGGTTTCCTATGGCCCAGGCCGATACTGCTGCCCTGAACAGGGCGGCCTAAGGCATGAACTCCTTCAACACGCCCGCACGCGCGGAGAATGCGGCGACTGCAGCGACTGCAGCGACGGCGGCAACGCAACAGTCAGCCCCCTTACTTATTGAACTTTTTACTGAAGAACTGCCACCGAAAGCCCTCAAAACCCTTGGACAGGTCTTTGCCCAGACCATCAGCCAGGCACTGCAAGCGGCTGGCCTAGTATCGGCAGATGCAGCAGTGACACCCTATGCTAGCCCAAGGCGTCTGGCATTAGTCATTGATACAGTGGCTACGCGGGCGGCCGACCGCCCGCAGCGTGAAAAGCTTTTACCAGTCTCCGTGGGGCTCAATGCCCAAGGCGAGCCACAGCCTCCGCTCATCAAAAAACTGGCAAGTCTCGGCCTCACCTTGGGCGAAAACCTTTCAGCCACCAACCTGATTCGCCAGACCGATGGCAAGGCCGAGGTTTTGTTTGTCGACATCACTATTGCCGGGGCCGACATCGTATCGGCAGCCCAGGATGCGCTTCATCAGGCAATTGCCGCCCTGCCAATACCAAAGGTAATGCGCTACCAGTGGCCTGGCGCGACCAACGACAACAGCCTGCAGGAGGTGAAGTTTGTGCGGCCTGCGCACCGGCTTGTAGCCTTGTATGGCGACAAAGTCTTGCCATTAACCGCACTGGGCCTTTCGGCAGACCGCATTACCGAGGGCCATCGGTTCATGGCCAAGGGCCCCATCGCAATTGCGCGCGCAAGCAACTATGCCGACCAGTTGCTGCGCGAGGGCTTTGTCATCGCCCATTTCGAGAAGCGTAAGCAGTCCATCATCGAAGGACTAGAGGCAGCCGCCCTGGGCGCCACCGTGGTCATGCCCGATGCCCTGCTTGATGAGGTGACAAGCCTCGTGGAATGGCCCGTGGTGCTCTCTGCGGGCTTTGATGCCAGCTTTCTCAAGGTGCCTCAGGAATGCCTGATTCTCACCATGCAGCAGAACCAGAAATACTTTGCCCTCACCGATAAAAACAACAGGCTGGTCAATCGGTTTCTGCTGGTCTCCAATCTGGCATCTAAAGATCCTGCTGTGGTGATTCAGGGCAATGAGCGGGTGCTGCGTGCACGTCTCTCTGATGCCCAGTTCTTTTTTACCCAGGACCAGAAACGCCCGCTGGCCCAGCGTATCGACAGCCTCGCCCAGGTGGTCTATCACAATAAGATCGGTAGCCAGGCCCAGCGTATTGCCCGGATCATGCGGCTTGCCCAGACATGGGCCAAATGGGTGGGCGCCGATCCGGCAAAAGCCCAGCGGGCCGCAGAACTCGCCAAGGCGGATCTCGCCACCGATATGGTGGGGGAGTTTCCGGAGCTGCAAGGCATTGCAGGCCAGTACTACGCGCGCCACGACGGCGAGCACCCCGAGGTATGCCAGGCTATTGAAGGCCACTACCATCCACGGTTTGCTGGGGATAGCCTACCCAATAATGCCGTAGGCTTGGCAGTAGCCCTTGCCGACAAGCTCGAAAGCCTGGTGGGCATCTGGGGCATTGGGCTGGTGCCCTCTGGCGACAAAGACCCCTTTGCCTTAAGACGCGCTGCCTTGGGCATTAGCCGTATTCTCATAGAGTCTCGCGTGCCCGCACCGCTGGGCGATCTGCTACGCGATACGGCCCAGAGCTTTTCAGAGGTTCCTGCGGTTGCCCCTAGGCTTTCTGAAATCCAAAGCTTTATCGCCGATCGGGTGCGTGGCTATCTTAAAGACAAGGGCTTTAACCCAGAGGCCATTGAGGGCGTACTCGCCCAATGCCCCGACCGTTACGATCAGTTGATCGATCGATTACAGGCTATTGAGACATTTCTAGGCTCTGCCCAGGCGCCTGCCTTATGTGCCGCCCATAAGCGCATCGGAAATATTCTCAAAAAATCCGAACAGCGCCCGACATCGGGGGTCGCCGCCGCCCTTCTGCGAGAGCCTGCAGAACAGGCCCTCGCCCAGGCCCTTGCCGCACTCGCACCGCAGGCGCAGTCCTTGGTCGATAAAGGTTCTTACACCCAGGCCATGCAAGGCCTTGCCGCACTCAAAGAGCCCGTTGACGCCTTTTTCGAGCAGGTGATGGTAAATGCAGAAGATCCGGCACTGCGCAGCAATCGGCTTGCCCTTCTGCAGAGTCTTTTTGACACCATGAACCTGGTAGCAGACCTATCACGGCTAGCCAAGGGTTAGGCAGGTCTTCACATGCGGGTGCTGCGGGCACTGGCCTTCGCGGTTTTTCAGACAATCAGCCTGGTCGTCTGGGCCATTCTCTTTATGGCCAGCGCCCCCTTCTTAGACCAGCCTCGTCGGTATCGGCTGGCAATGCAGTGGCCACGTATGGTCATCTACGCAGCACGCGCCCTGCTCGGAATTCGCTGGAAGCTAGAGGGCCAGGAGCGGCTTGATGCCTGCGCCAACCAGCCTGTGATCGTCTGCGCCAAGCACCAGTCATCCTGGGAGACGTTTTTTCTACCGAGTTTCATGCCACGCCAACTGTGCTTTGTCTTTAAAGAAGAGTTGCTCGCCATTCCATTTTTTGGCTGGAGCATTCGTCTTCTGGACATGGTGCATATCAATCGCAGTCAGGGCAAAGAGGCCTATCAGCAGATTGCCTCTCAGGCACAAACCAAATTCTCTGAGGGCCGATGGATGGTCTTCTTCCCAGAAGGCACACGAACACCGCCTGGGCATCGCGTGAAGTACAAGTCTGGAGCAGCCCGACTTGCCATAGGGCTGAACACCCCAATACTGCCAATTGCCTTAAACTCAGGACTGTTATGGCCGAAAAATGCTTTTTTAAAACATGCGGGCTGCATTACGGTATCGATCGGGCCATTGATCTTTCCCCAGCCCAGCGAGACACCCGAGGCAGTCATGACCCGGGTAGAGACTTGGATTGAAGAAGAAACCCAACGCATGCCCTGAGCAGTTGTCGCTGCTGCCGCCCGCATCAGCATTAACCCCGCCAGCCCCCTATCCTTCACCGACATCCGTAGCCAGACCGTCTGTCTCTGGCGTATGCCGCATTGAACTTCGCGCAAGAGAAAAGTTCATGGAGCTTGAAGGCCATCGGGTTGCGATCGCACTATCACGATCACGTCGCAGAACCGTGGGCATGTCTCTGCAGGATGGCCGTGTGAAGGTGGTGGCACCTGCCTGGGTTCCCCTTGATGAAATTGGCAATATTCTGCAGCATAAGTCTCGCTGGCTCTCGGCCCGATATCGCGACTGGCAGCAACGTCAGGCAAACCGGCTTGACCCCGAGCAGCAGTGGGCCCATGGGGCTGAGATTTTATTCCTCGGGCAGTCCTGCCAGCTTGCCCTCTGCCCTGAACTTCAAGGGGTGGTGTGGCATGCCCAGGCTGCGCGCTTAGTGCTCCCCCTATCTGCGCAGGCAGATCCTGATCAGGTGCGCGACCGCGTGCACGGCTGGCTACAGATGCAGGCTAAGGACATTCTCAAAGAAAGGCTGGATATCTTGTCCGCTCGGTCTGGGCGAGGCTATGCACGGTTTTCTCTTACCCATGCGCGCACCCGTTGGGGAAGCTGTACCCAAGACGGACATATACGGCTTAATTGGCGGCTGGTGCAGTTTAGTCTTCCTGTGATCGACTATGTGGTTGCCCATGAACTTGCCCACCTACGCGCCATGGACCATAGCCCAGACTTCTGGCAGGAGGTCGAAACAATTTTGCCAGGTTATAAACAGGCGCAGTCTCAGTTAAAGGGCGTGACCCTCGACATCTAAGAGTAAGAACATCGGGCAAGCTGGTCGGCAAGGGCCAGATACTGCGCCACAGAAACCTCTTCGGGCCGCTGGGTGGGAAGTAGCCCCGCAGCATGAAGATCAATCTGGCCCTCGTAGGGTGCAAGGGTATTGCGCAGCATTTTTCGCCGCGCCGAAAACGCCTGGGTAACAAGGCGCGCGAAAATCTGGGGGTCTCCCGAGGGCCGCAATGCCTTTGCCAAGGGCCACATGCCCACAATTGCGGAATCAACCTTGGGTGCTGGCACAAATGCGCCTGCCGGAACCTGCAGCAGCTTTTCCATACGGTAATGGGCCTGCAACATAACCGAAAGCCGCCCATAAACCTTAGACCCGGGCGCTGCCACCATGCGATCCACCACCTCTTTTTGCAGCATAAACGTCTGGTCCGCTACTCGGTCTGCGATTGGCAGCAAATGAAAGAGCAAGGGGGTAGAGATGTTGTACGGCAGGTTGCCCACAATACGCAGGGGGCTTGAGAACGCATTTGCCAGAGCCGCAAAATCAACCGTGAGCACGTCAGCGGCAATGAGATGCAACTCAGAAGGCGCAAAACGGCCGCGCAGCAGAGGCAAGAGGTCCTGATCGAGTTCAATGGCCGTAATGCTTCCGGCGGCGGCCACCAGTGCCTCGGTAAGGGCGCCCTGCCCAGGCCCGATCTCAATGATCGCCTGACCAGGAAGCGGCCGAATCAGGCTGATGATTCGGCGAATAACGCCGGGATCATGCAGAAAGTTCTGGCCGAACCGCTTCTTGGCATGATGGCCAGCCAGCGAAGAAGGACTCAATCTGCGCGGATCTCCACATAGCTATTGGCGCGCACCTCACGCATCCAGTCAGACACTGCCTCCGTAATCTTTCGCTCTCGAATTGCTAGTCGGGCGGCGACCCGCAGCCGGTCTTTCGATAACGGCTCCCTGCGCCGTTCCAGCAGCTCGATAATATGAAAACCAAAGACACTGCGCACTGGGCTGCTGACCTGCCCTACGGATAGGTTATCAAGGGCGCGCTCAAACTCAGGCACGAAGTCACCGGGGTAGGCCCAGGCAAGCATCCCCCCCTGCGCCGCAGACCCAGGGTCTTGCGAGAACTCCCGCGCCAGAGTCTCAAAAGGCTCTCCCATTGCGATGCGCTGTCGCAGGTCCTGCGCTCGCCGCAAGGCCCGGTCTTCGGACGCCTGGCCATCGACCCGGATCAGGATATGCCTTGCCCGGTGCGCATTGACCAAAGGCCCTTGCGCCAGGGCGCGCCGGTCATCGAGCCGGAGGACATGAAATCCATTGGGGCTCTGCAAAGGCCCGACAACCGCACCAGGGCTTACCGTGGCAACGGCCTGCACAAAAAGCGTTGGCAGGCGATCGGCCGCTCTCCAGCCCAGGCTGCCACCTTCGGCTGCCGCAGGTCCCTTGGAATGGTCTCGCGCGAGATCTACAAAAGATGCGCCCGCCTTGAGTTGCGCCACAAGGCCTTCGGCCAGCCGCTGAGCCTCGCTCCGGGCCTGGGCAGTCGCACCCTCGGCCACTGGAATCAGGATCTGCGAGAGGCTGAACTCTTCAGACGCCGACAGGCTCTTGCCCTGGGCTGCAAGGTAGGCATCGATCTCAGACTCTGACACCTGCAGCCGGTCTTCCACCTCGCGTTCACGCAGCCGTGCAATAACAATCTCTTCGCGAATGTCCTCGCGAAACTGGGAAAAGGCAATGCCTTCTGACTCAATCTGGTTTCGTAGTCCGGTGACAGAAAGCCCATTATTCTCCGCGAGCCGAGCAATCGCGCGGTCTAGGGTTACGTTATCCACCACAATGCCCAATCGGCTGGCACGCTGCAATAAGGCAAGGTCGGTGACCATGCGGTCTAAGACCTGACGGCGCAGTTCCGCAGCAGGCGGAATCGCCTGGGACGCCCGCTGCAGATTCGACTGTACCTGGGCTATGCGCCTCTGCAGGTCACTATCGACAACGACCTGGTCATTCACAATGGCCACAATGCGGTCAAGCAAGACAGGCTCTGCCTTCGCCCATGCCACCGAAGACAGACAAAAAACAACACAGCCAAACGCAATCTCAGACAAACGCGGCATAAGGGTACTTTCTGAAGAGAAAAGCCTACTGGAAATTATCAAACTTTGCGGGCATCGGCGAAAGGCGATTGATCATTCGGTAATTGGGAATACTGCGACGAAGTGCGTCTAGCGGATCGGTGCCAACACGGGCAATTCCGTTGAGTTCTATCTGTAAGAAAATGGCATTGTTAAACCGATTCGCACCAGTGGCAAACCGCTGGATCACGGTTCGGGCAACCCAGCATCCGCCGTCGTATTCCAGGCCAGCCAATGCCTCTACCAGGCCGCGCTGCCCTCCGGCGGCTGTTGGCTCCCGCTGAAACGAATAGTTGTATCGCCCAACCGCATACCAGTTCCTAGCGATAGGCACCTGAAAAGCAAGGTCGACAATATCAAGCGTGTCACGGTTAAACCGGTACGAAAGTGCCGCCGAGTAGCCTGGCCTGGGATCAAAGCGTAGGCGTGCGGATGCGGCCTGCCAGCGTGACAAGGCAATTGCATACTGACCCACGGCATCAACCCGCCAGTGCTGATACAAAGAGACGCCACCTTCGGCAAAAACGTCGGACTCCTGCTGGGTACGCACCGGTTCCCCGGGAAGCGTGACAAGCTGATTGCCGATGTAAAACCGCTGGGCAACGGAGGCCCGGGCAAGTTCCTGGCCCGTTTGGGCGTCGAGCATACGGCTGGTTACTGCCGTGGTGAGGTGGTTCTGGTCGGCCACCCTATCCTGGCCCGTAAAGGTTTGATCCGAAAGAATCTGTGCCAGGCTGATGCTGGGTCGGGCGGAATCGAATACCGGAAACCGGGACTGGTCTTTATACGGAGTGTAGGTGTACAAAACTCGGGGCTCAATTGTCTGGGTCGCGGGAAGGTTCCCCCAGAAAGTGTCACGTTCCAAAATGGTATTGACATCCAGGCTAAAGGTGGGCAACACGCGGGAGTATGAACGCATACCAGGCTGCACGTTGTTGGCCAGAGTGCCAAGGGTTGCCACAGAGACAGCCGCGTTATTAAAAAACCTGCTGCGTGTCTCATCAAGTCTGCCCGATCGTTCATGGCTATAGTGGGTGGCATGAATGCCGAGCTTGGGCGTAACACCAAAATAGCCCAGGTCTAGAGGCATCGACACACTGGTAGCCGCAACCACCCGAGTCCCCTCGGCAAGAGTTGGGTGGGAAAATCGGGTGACATCCACCAGGCCCCGCCAGTCCGTCGCAGGAAGTACTTTAGAGACACGCACCGCGCGTGCCGAATTATTCATCTGAAACCGTGGCATCCAGGAATAGGGGGCCACAATCGGCGCAGCGATATCCTGGAGCACCTGATAGGTCTGCACTGACGCAGCCGTGGCCCAGCCACCCACAACGCCCGTCAGCGTGGCAGTGGCAGGCAGAATACGCTGGGACGCGACAAGCAATGACTCACCGAAATCCGCAAAGTAATCGTCATCTGACACACGACTGCCACGCAAGGACAAGGCTGCATTCGCCCCGAATCTGCGGCTATGGGTAAGACTCACCAGATGCCGATCGGCATTTGCCACTCGGTCGTTGGGAAGGAACTCTAGGCCCACAGTTCCGGAATCTGACCGGGTGAGGTAGCGAGCCTCGGCGCCAAGCATGACCCCCCTTCTGCCTACGAGCCGCGGGTACAAGGTAAGGTCTCGGTTCGGTGCAATATTCCAATAAAAAGGGGTTGAGAGCTCCAGACCCAGTCGTGAGGTGTACCCATACGAAGGATTAAGAAAGCCTGTCTTGCGGCGACTGCTTGACGGAAACGAAAAGCTTCCCAGGGACAAAAGTGGCACGTCTGACCAGTACAAAACCGTGGACTCAGTATCGACGATCTCGCGCACCTGATCTACCCGCATAAACCGTGAGCGCAGCTGCCAGGCCGGCCGGTCTACAGGACAAGTGGTGAAGGTAACGTCACTAAGGGCGATCTCCTTGGGCTGTACAAAGTCGATCTGCTCGGCATAGCCCCGGGCATTCATTGCGGCAAACTCATAGTCCACCTGGCTAAACTGCCCCTGCTGGGTTCCGAGTCGTAGCGAGAGCCTCGGGCCCCGATAGAACTCTCCCTGTCGGAATAACTGAACACCTCCTTGGGCGGCAAGCGCGTTCTGAACCAGGTCTAGGTCGATTCGGTCGGCCTTAAGCGAGAGGCCAAGCTGCCGCACCTCGGCATTACCAATCAAAGCGATGGCATCATCAACCATCCCTTCCAGGTTACGGCTGGAAAGATACGAGGGTGTTTCGCCAGCCAGGGGTGGCTCGAGCCTTAGGCGAGGATCCATGCGTAAGGGTAGCCGCAGCCCCTGGCCCTCGCGCGGGGCCGACGACTGCGCCAGTAGCGCCAGTTCAGAGACGGGAAGGGAAAGAGGGCAGGAGGCTGCCCAGACCATCGGGACCCATCCAAGACACAGGGCAAGTACAAAGCGCATAAAGTATTATAAAGACGACAGTTTCTCTCTCGTTTCTCAGCCTTCAAGAGCCTCTGATCCCGTCTCGATGCGGGCCCTCTCGCCATGTCTGATCTTTTTTCTCCCGCCAGCCACTCCTCAGAAGAAGACACTCGGCTCTCCGCGGCCAGGCAATGGCTTTCAGGGCAGACAGGTTATGACGCCACAAGCCTTCGTGCTGCCTCTGCAGACGCATCCTTTCGCAGGTACTTTCGTCTGGATCGACAGGCACCGACTTCCGGCTGCGCCATACTGATGGACGCCCCCCCGCAGAAGGAGCCTCTTGAGCCGTTTTTGCGGGTGGGCCAGATTCTGCGCGATGCCGGGCTGCGGGCACCTCAGGTGTACGCGCAGGACGCAGAGCTGGGATTTTTGCTGCTCGAAGACTTCGGCCAGCAGACCTTCCTGCAGCATCTCTCACAGACAATCACACAAGACCCGCATGGCCGCATGGCCAGGCCGCTCTATGCCCGGGCCTGGAGGGCGCTGATTCAGGCCCAGTGCTATAGCCTTCAGGCGCCGCTAAGCCTTACTGGGCTGCCCGCCTACGACCGCGAACGGCTGATGCAGGAAATGGCGCTTTTTCCGGAATGGTATCTGCAGCATCATCTTCAGATCAGCCTCTCTGAGGCAGACCGCGATCGGCTGCAGCAGGTATTTGACAGACTGTCAGAGCGGGCGCTCTCCCAGCTTCAGGTAATCGTGCACCGCGACTTTCACAGCCGAAACCTTATGGTTCTTGAGGATGCTGAAGACCTGGGTATTCTGGATTTTCAGGATGCCGTTATTGGGCCAGTAACGTATGACCTGGTGTCGCTGCTGCGCGACGCCTATGTGGCATGGCCCGAACCGGTGCAGATAGACTGGGCCGCACGCTACTGGCAAGAGGCACGCGCCCGGGCAATTGGTCTGCCCGACGACTTCGGCAGGTTCTACCGCGACTTCGAGTTCATGGGGCTGCAGCGCCATCTCAAGGTACTTGGCATCTTTGCCCGGCTGTCTATTCGTGACGGAAAACACGGGTATCTGCAGGATATCCCCCGGGTGCTTGGCTATGCCAAGATGGTGGCGGAACGGTACGACGAGCTCGGGCCTCTGGCACGACTGCTGCAGCGGGCATCGGGTACCGTGCCGCAGACCCATTACACCTTTTAGCATCACGGCAAGGCTTAGCATGCACGCAATGGTTCTGGCCGCAGGCCGCGGGGAGCGAATGCGGCCCCTGACTGACCATCTGCCCAAGCCATTGCTCAGCGTCGCAGGCCAGGCCCTCATTGCCTGGCATCTGCAGGGCCTTGCCAACGCAGGGTTTCACGAGGTGTTCATCAACACCGCCCACCTCGGACACCTAATTGAAGAGGCCCTGGGCGATGGGCAGCACTTTGGTCTGCAACTGCATTACAGCCGAGAGCCCGAGGGCGCACTCGAAACGGCCGGCGGCATTGCAACGGCGCAGCCCTGGCAGTCAGACAATGAGCCGTTTCTCGTTATCAATGGCGACATCTTCTGCCAGTGGCCGTTTATAAAAGCGGTGGAAATCGGCCAGGGCCTTAAGAAGACAAGGCGGGGTGAGGCCCAGCCCGAAGGTGCAAACGCCGCTCACCAGGCCGTAACGCCCAGCCTGCTGGGGCATCTGGTCATGGTGCCCAACCCGCCCCACCATCCCAAGGGCGACTTCTGTCTGTTAAAAGACAGGCGGCTTGGCCTTGCTAATGCCTCTGAACAAGACACGCTTACCTATTCTGGTATCGGCGTATTTTTGCCGAGCCTTTTTCAGGGAATCACCCCCGGAACCCGGGCCGCCCTCGGGCCGCTATTGAAATCGGCCATTGCAGCTGGGCGAATACAAGGCGAGGCCTATACTGGTCCCTGGACGGATGTCGGTACCCCCGAACGACTTGCTGCTCTCAACCAACAACTGCACAGCGCCAAACCATGACAGACCTAAGCCAACCTGCCTCACACGAAGACGCACACGACCCTCTGCTTCCAACCCCCGTGCCAGCACCGGTGCACGGCACGGCGCATCGGCAGCGCAGACTGCTGCTCTCGCAATGGCTGTATCAAAAGTCGGGCGGACAGCCGGCACTTGCTATCGGCTACAGCGGCCAGGAGATTGCGCGCAATCGCGACAGCACCTTTGCCTTTCGTTTTTCAAGCGACTTCTTTTACTTATCTGGCTTTCCGGAACCGGATGCCTGGTTTGTTATTGAGGTCGATGCCCAGGGAAAGATGCACGACCGTCTCTACTGTCGTGCCCGGGACCCCGAGAAAGAGATCTGGGATGGCGTCAGGGTGGGGCCCGAAAATGCGGCGGGGCGGTATCACTTTGACCAGGCCCTTCCCCTGGAAGCGCTTGATACCGACCTGCCCAGTCTCGTTCTCAACAAGACTGCCCTGCTTGCGCCCTGGGCCGAGAGCCAGGTTGTTGATCAAAAGCTCAACCAGTGGCTGAATCAGGCACGCGGCAAAGCACGCGGGGGACAGAACGCGCCAGGCCAGCTCTATAGCCTGGGCGACGCCACGGCAGAGCAACGCCTGATTAAAGATGCCCAAGAAATTGCCACCATGTCGCAGGCCGCAGTAATCTCTGCCGGGGCCCATTGTCAGGCGATGCGGGCCACAGCCCCTGGCAAGGCAGAGTACGAGATTGAGGCCGTGCTGATCGGCGCATTTCGGGCTGCCGGGTCACAGGCAGTGGCCTATGGCTCCATCGTGGCGGGCGGACCTCACAGCTGCATACTGCATCACCGGGCAGGGTCTCGTCGCATGCGTGCGGGTGAAATACTGCTCATTGATGCCGGATGCGAACTCAATGGCTATGCCAGCGATATCACACGCAGTTTTCCGGTAAGCGGCCGGTTCAGCCCAGAGCAGCGCGCCGTCTACGATGTGGTGCTGGCTGCCCAAGAGGCTGCCCAAGAGGCTGCGCGCCCGGGTGCCGCCTTTACCGACCCCCACCAGGCTGCGGTACGTGTCATTACCCAGGGGCTTATTGATCTTAAGCTCATCACCGCGCTCAACCTTGAGGCCGCAATCGAGGCCGAGGCCTACAAGCCTTTTTACATGCATCGCACCGGCCACTGGCTCGGCATGGACGTGCACGATGTCGGCGACTACCGTCGCCGGCTGGAGCCCGGAATGGTGCTGACCCTTGAGCCTGGTATTTACATCCGCCCCCAAGAGGCGGTACCTGAGGGCTTCTGGAACACTGGGATTCGTATCGAGGACGATGCCCTGATCACCGAAGAGGGCTGTAGGCTACTTACCCGCGGCGTTCCGGTAGCGCCCGAAGCGATTGAATCGCTGATGCGCGGCTAATACCCCCCTATTTGAGCGGTTTCCTTTTTTGCGCAACGCCCATCGTGACCGCCCCACCAGCGCCGCTGCCTGAGCATTCACCCAGCCCACTGCAAGCCAATGGTGGTGAAGCAGAGCCAACCCCACAACCCCGAAAAGGTCTGGAGGGGGCGCTGCTCGACGCCCTTGACCTGTATTTTGCGCAACTCGGAAACCAAAAGCCCCATGCCCTCTACGAGATGGTGGTGCATGCCGTGGAGCGCCCACTCATTCTCTTTGCCTTAGACCGCTGCGAAGGCAATATCACCAAGACCAGCGCCTTGCTCGGGCTTACCCGCAACACCCTGCGCAAGAAAATCAGCCGCCATCAGATCCAGACGATTCACCCGGAGTCTTAATGCCCACCCTCTCAGACCGCCAGATCTCTGGGCCCCGCCCCTACCGACTGCCAATACGACGGGCCCTGATATCGGTATCGAACAAGTCCGGGCTGATTCCCTTTGCTCAGGCGCTGCATGCTGCCACAGTGGTGCTGATCTCCACCGGGGGAACCGCCAGACTGCTCGCAGAGGCAGGCCTTCCGGTGACCACTGTCGACACGCTCACAGGCTACCCGGAGATGCTCGATGGCCGCGTGAAGACTCTGCATCCGGTAGTCCACGGCGGGCTTCTTGCGCGCAGGGATCTGCCAGAGCATATGCTGGCCTTAGCGCAGGCGGGTATCGATCCCATCGACCTATTGGTCGTAAACCTGTACCCCTTTCGCGAGACCCTTGCAACACCCGGTGCGGCTTATCAAGCGGTGATTGAGAACATCGATATCGGCGGCCCCGCCATGATCCGTGCGGCTGCAAAGAACCACGATGGTGTTGCCGTCGTGGTCGATCCGGAGGACTACCAGACCGTACTGCAGGAACTCGGGCAGCACCAGACAAGCCTCACCTGGCCAACGCGCCAGCAGCTCGCTGCCAAGGCTTTTGCCCATACTGCGGCCTACGACGGGGCGATTGCCAATTTCTTTCATGGGCTGCCCGCGCCTTCTGAAAGCGGTATAGACCCAGCCGCCAACACCATTCTGCCGCCATCGCCAGCACAGGTGAGCCCACTGCCCCGGGTCTTCTCGCTACAGGTGCAACGGCGTCAAGAACTGCGATACGGCGAAAATCCCCATCAGCAGGCCGCCTTCTACCGTGACCCCTTCGCCCTCGGCGGCGGAATTGCAAATTACGAGCAGCTACAGGGCAAAGAGTTGTCATTTAATAACCTTGCAGATGCCGACGCCGCCTGGCTCTGCGTTCAGAGCTTCACTGATACCGCCTGCGTTATTGTGAAACATGCCAACCCCTGCGGCGTGGCGCTGGCAGACACGGTGCTTGCCGCCTACCAGCGGGCCTTTCAGACCGACCCCAGCTCGGCCTTCGGCGGAATTCTGGCATTGAACCAAGAGGTCGACCTTGCCTGCGCCCAGGCCATTGGCAAACAGTTTGCCGAAGTCATCCTTGCCCCTGGGTTTAGCCAGGAAGCCCTCACCTTCTTTGCAAAAAAGACTAGCCTGCGGATACTCAAAATTCCCGCGGGACCGGCAGAAAACCTCGCCAGTGGGCTTGATATCAAGCGCCTGACCGGCGGCCTGCTCGTGCAGACGCCGGACTGGAACCGTCTTACCCACAATGACATGCACTGCGTTACGCAGAAGCAGCCCACTGAGGCACAAAAAAAAGATCTCTTGTTTGCCTGGAAAGTTGCCACCTGGGTCAAGAGCAATGCCATCGTGTTCTCTAAAGACGCCATGACCATGGGCGTTGGCGCGGGACAGATGAGCCGCCTCGACTCCGCCCGCATCGCCGCGATCAAGGCAGGCCATGCCGGGCTTAGCCTTCATGGCACGGTGGTGGCCTCAGACGCCTTCTTTCCGTTTCGCGACGGCCTGGACGTTGTCGCCGATGCCGGCGCCATCGCAGTGGTGCAGCCCGGAGGATCCGTGCGCGACGACGAGGTGATTGCGGCGGCCAACGAGCGGGGCATTGCAATGGTCTTCACCGGCTCACGGCACTTCCGCCATTGACTCGGCTTATTGGCATCGACCCCGGTCTGCGCCGTACTGGCTTTGGGGTGCTTGAAATCACCGGAAAAAACCCGCGTTACCTGGGCAGCGGTGTCATTCGGCCCTCGGTGATAGCCTCCGAGCCAGACCGTCTCAAAGAGCTCTACCAAGGAATGCAAGAGGTACTGGCTCAGTATGCGCCCACCCTTGCCGTCGTGGAGCGTGTCTTTGTTAACGTCAACCCAAAGTCAACGCTCTCACTCGGCCAGGCCCGCGGGGTTGCCATTGCCGCCCTGGCCGCCCGCGAGATACTGGTGCATGAGATCACGCCCTTGAAGGTGAAGCAGTCGATCGTGGGCACCGGACGCGCCAGCAAAGAACAGGTGCAGCACATGGTCTGTCATCTGCTCAAACTTCCACAGTCTCCCAATGCGGATGCCGCCGATGCCCTGGCCTGTGCACTGGCTTTCTGGCATGCTCAACGCCCATGATTGCGCTGATTTCAGGAATCCTCTATGCCAAGGCCCCGCCCAGGGTGATCTTGCA
>Ga0194118_10001510_pt1 | contig 32916 bp, 29 predicted proteins | sample TA2MahsurfametaG_2_FD_148662 | JGI IMG/M metagenome (GOLD analysis project Ga0194118, IMG submission 148662) | Freshwater microbial communities from Lake Tanganyika, Tanzania - TA2015013 Mahale N5 surface | ecosystem: Environmental > Aquatic > Freshwater > Lake | place: Tanzania: Lake...
TTTATTCGGCACGGGATTTTGGGCCGGAGGGGAAGCGGATCCGGGTCATCCTGCTGGACACGCGCTACAACCGGGACGATGCCGGGCCGAACGGGGACATCCTGGGACCGCGGCAATGGCAATGGCTAGAAGAGGAGCTTCGGCGCCCGGGGGCTCAAGTGATCCTTTTAGGATCCAGTATTCAAGTGCTTCCCGAGGCCCATCGGTTTGAGAAATGGGCTAACTTTACGAACAATAAAAAAAGATTATTACAAATACTCCAAGATGTTGGTCCGGCGAAGGTCGTTCTCCTAAGTGGAGATCGGCACCACGCCGAGATCCTACAGTGTGCATTAGAGGCAAAACAGGTTTTGTTTGAGGGCACTTCCAGTGGACTTACGGAGGGTCGTGAAAGGGGGTGGCAATCAGAGTGGGCCTCCTTGAAGGGGGCTCGCCCGTGGCGATATCGCGACGGTCTTGAACCACGGCGCATTTCAGAGGCTTTCTTCGGTCGAAACTTTGGTACCATTGAGCTTTGGTGGGGAGGCACAGAGCCGGTGATCTCTCTGGCTATCCGCACCGAGGATGGTCAAGTCGTCCGCAAGGTGATTTTCTGACCCCTTCTTGTCAGCATCCTGATTTGGCCTAAATTAAATCTATGTCGATCGTCGTCGCCCGCCCCGACCTCAATTTTTGGGAGCGCTTGTACCTGCCCAGTATCTTGGGGGGTATGGCGATCACTTTACGCCACATGTTTCAGACGATCTGGCGGATAGTCTTTCCCCGCAAAAATGTCGCTCAACCTGGCCTTCTGGAGATGAGTGCGACTGGATTGATGACCATGCAGTACCCCGAAGAGCAGTGGCCCATGCCGGAGGGGTATCGGGGGGCGCCCGTGCTGGTCATGGACGAGGAGGGGAGGGAGAAGTGTGTTTCCTGCCAACTATGTGAATTTGTCTGTCCGCCCCGGGCAATTCGGATTACCCCCGGTTCGATACCCAGTAGTAACCGTCACGCCAACGTGGAGAAGCGACCGCGGGAGTTCGACATCGACATGCTCCGGTGCATTTATTGCGGCATGTGTGAAGAGGTCTGTCCGGAGGAAGCCATTTATCTTCGAAAAGAGCACCCGATCTTTGTGGGCACGGACCGGAAGTCGATGGTTCGCAACAAGGAGGAGTTGTATCGCTTGGGCGGAGTGATGCCGAGGCCGATTCGGAAGTGGCAAAACAAGTAAGGGTCCTAAAGAAACCGGTCAGAGTTCCGGGTTTTGATTCGGATTAGGATTCAGATTACGAAATTGAGAACGGTTGTTGGGACGGACCGATAACTCCATTGACCGCTGTTGCGGGGGATTTAACCTGACGCAACCCCCAAAAAATCACGAGGATGGAGCAATTTTTCTTCTGGAGCCTGGCCGTCGGCCTGTTGGCGGCCGCCACCTCGGTGGTGACGCTCCGGAACCCCGTGACCAACGCCGTGTGTCTGGTGGTGACGCTTGTTTTTCAGGCGGCGCTTTTCATCACGCTAGAGGCCACCTTTTTGGCGGCGGTGCAGGTGATTGTTTATGCGGGCGCAGTCATGGTGCTGTTTCTTTTCGTCATCATGCTCCTTGACGTCAAAGCGGAGGCACGCCGGCCCATCCCCTGGCCCAAGGTGGCGGCGGTCCTGGTGGGGGCGGCTGCGGTGGTGGCCGGAGTTCCCAAGCTGGTGGCGGCCTTTCCGGCGGCACGTGAGCCGTTGCGCTGGTCGGCCCAGTCGAGCACGTTCGGGGCCAAGGAACTGGGGGCGCTGCTTTTCACCTCCTATGCGCCGCTCTTTTTGGCAACCGGGGTGCTGCTGTTGGTGGCGACGATCGGCGTAGTGGTGCTTTGTCGCCGGGATCCGGGGTCATGATGCTGGGAGAGATCACTTTGGGCCACTATCTGGCGCTGAGCACACTTCTCTTTTTGGTGGGGCTGGCGGGAGTGCTGCTGCGGCGAAGCCTGCTCATCGTGATGATGTCCCTAGAGCTACTGCTCAACGCCGCCAACCTGGCACTGGTGGCCGCCGCCCGGTTCAAGGGGATTCCGGATCCCCAGGTGGCGGTGTTTTTCGTGATCACCGTGGCGGCCGCCGAGGTGGCGGTAGGGTTGGCGATTCTGGTGGCCATCTTCCGGCTGAAGAAGACGACATCGGCGGAGGATTTCGCCTCCCTGAAATTTTAAATGATCGCCTACGCCCCTTATCTCATTTTGTTGCTGCCGCTGTTGGCTGCGGTGGCGATCCGCCTTTTCCTGTATCCGTTCCCGCGGATCGCGGTGCCGGTCTCGGTGGGTGCCTGTTTGGGGAGTTTTCTCGGATCCCTGATGCTGCTTAACGCCGGCACGCCGGCCGGGGGGATGGCGGCTCCGGCGGTGCCGTGGATCGAACTGGCGGGATTGAAGGCCGGGTTCAGTCTGGTGGCGGATCCGTTGGCCCGACTGATGACCACGACGGTGACTGGCGTTGCCCTGCTCGTGCATATCTACTCGCTGGGCTACCTCGCCAAGGATCCGTGCCGCAGCCGCTTCTTTGCGGAACTCTCGCTGTTTGTCTTTTCCATGCTGGGAATCGTTTTTGCCGACAACCTCATCACGATGTTCATCTTCTGGGAGCTGGTTGGACTCAGCTCCTATCTACTGATCGGTTTCTGGCACCAACGACCGGCGGCCGGAGCTGCGGCCAATAAGGCTTTCCTCGTTAACCGGATCGGGGATTTTGGTTTCATCCTGGGAATCCTTGGGGCCTGGTCGCTTTTTGGAACCATCAGCTTCGCCGATCTGCCCAGCCGCGCGGCCTCCGGGGCACCGTTCTGGGCGGCCACGGCCGTCGGACTCGGACTCTTGTGCGGGTGTCTCGGTAAATCCGCCCAACTGCCGCTGCATGTCTGGTTGCCGGATTCAATGGAAGGTCCGACGCCGGTCTCCTCACTCCTGCACGCGGCGACGATGGTGGTGGCGGGCGTCTACATGTTGATCCGTGTACTACCGATTCTCGAGCTGAGTTGGGTCACGATGAACACGATCGCTTGGATCGGGGCGGTGATGACGCTGCTGCCAGCCCTGATCGCCTGCCAGCAGAACGACATCAAACGCATCCTGGCCTACTCCACGTTGTCTGAGATCGCCTACATGGTGATGGCGGTGGGGCTGAATATTCCCGGTCCCGGGATGTACCACCTCGTGACGCACGCCTTCTTCAAGTGCCTGCTGTTTCTGGCGGCCGGCTCGGCCATTCACGGCTGTCACGAGGAGCAGGATATCTGGAAGATGGGAGGCCTCCGGAAACGGATGCCATTTACGTTTTTGGTGACTTGGGTGGGGACCCTGGCCTTGGCGGCGATTCCACCGTTTTCCGGGTTCTGGAGTAAGGACGCGATTTTTGCGGCCACTTATGATCGTCCGGGCCTCGCGGCCTGCTCGATGGCGGCCGGATTCTTCACTTCCTTTTTCATGCTGCGGATGATTCTGGTGGCCTTTGGCGGGAAGCCCCGCAGTGAGGGCGCGACGCATGCCCACGAGGGGCCGCCGGCGATGGTGGTGCCGATGCTTTGCCTGGCGGTGCTTTCGGTGTTGGGTGGAATCCTGCCAATTTCCGATTTCCTGGGGATGAAGCCGGATCATCCCCACCACGCTTGGACATTGTGGCTTTCCCTGCTTCTTGCGGTTGCCGGATTTTTCCCGGCCTACCATCTTTATCAGGGGGCGATGCAGGACCCCCTCCGGGTCCCGATCCTGCAGGCCAAGTTTTACGTGGATGAATTTTACCAGCGTGGACTGGTGGCCATGCAGGACGGCTTGGGCCGGTTGGCGGATGCGTTTGAAGGTTGGGTGGTGCGTGGTTTCCTGGTCCGTGGTTCGGGGGTGGCGGCACGGGTGGCCGGGCAGGGGCTTCGCCTGGTGCAGTGTGGCCAAGTTCAGCTTTATGCGGCGGTGTTTATCCTCGGTGCCCTCGGGGTGGTCGGTTGGCTTCTTGGGAGGGTGTCCTCGTGAACTTAGGCATGTGCCTCCCGGCCATGTTGGTGATTCCACTCCTGGCGGTTGGACTAATTGCCTTGGGTAGCCGTCCCAAGGTGACCGCCTTGTGGGCTTCGGTGGTGAATTGCATTCCGGGCTGCCTTGCCTCGGGGGGGGTGTTGCGTTCCGGGGAAATCCTCTTCGGGCCGGAACCGATCCCGGCGCGAGAGGTGTTCCCGGCCAAATTCATTTTAGGAATGGATGGCCTAAGCCTCTCCATGGTTTGGCTCACGCTTCTCGTCACGGTGGCGGCGATTGGTTCAGCCCAAGCGGGAATCAAGCGGGAAAAGGAATATTTTATCTGCCTTCTGCTGATCGGTCTGGGGGCGCTCGGAGCCTTTCTCTCGGTCGACCTCTTTTACTTTTTCACCTTTCATGAGGTGGCCTTGGTCCCGACTTTTCTTTTGGTGGGCATCTGGGGGCAGGGCGACCGGGCCGGGGCCGCATGGCGGATGACGGTGTACCTGATGTTGGGAAGCATGGTGTTGTTGATGGGGCTGATTGGACTTTATCTGTCGTTGCCGGAGACCGCCCGGAGTCTGGATTGGCGGGTGCTGGGCGAAACTGTACGAGCCAATCCTCTTTCCCCGGGAACCCAGCGCATTCTTGCAGCACTCCTGCTGATTGGATTCGGCACGCTGGTTTCGCTCGTACCATTTCACAGTTGGGCGCCGGGCGGTTATGCCTCAGCTCCTGCACCGGCCGCCATGCTCCATGCGGGGGTTTTAAAGAAATTCGGCCTGTACGGGTTGATGAGAGTGGCGTTACCCATGACTCCGGATGGATGGAAGGAGATCGGCTGGATCGTGGGGTTGTTGCTGGCCGGGAACATTCTTTATCTGGGCCTGGCTGCCCTTCAGCAGCGTGACTTTCGCTGGTTGCTGGGTTTTTCGAGTGCGATGCATATGGGGACCGTTTTTCTGGGGTTAATCAGCGGCACGGTCCTCGGGCTAGCCGGTGCGTTGACCCTGATGGTGGGGCATGGTTTGAGCGCGGCGCTCGGGTTTGCGGTGGCCGGGGAAATCAGTCGTCGGACAGGAACCTCTTGGATGCAGGATCTGGGCGGACTCGCCCAGCGGGCGCCCAAATTGTGGTTTTATCTGATGGTGGCGGCCATGGCGTCGATGGGACTGCCGGGATTGGCCAATTTTGCCGGCGAAATCATGATTTTTTTCGGTGCGTGGGCTGCCCATCCGGGCCTAGTGGGGATCGCGGCCTGGGGGGTGGTGCTTTCCGCGGTGGCCATGCTGCGTGCGGTCCGAGCGATCGCCTTCGGCGCGATGAGTCCAGCGGTCTCGGCCGAAGGGGTTGCCGATCTGCAGGGGATTCGTGAAACGTGGCCCTTGGCGGCCCTCTCTCTGGCCCTGCTCCTGGTGGGGATCGTGCCATTGGTGGTGTACGGTCCGGCTCAACCGGTCCTCGAAAGACTCCTGACGCCATGAGTGCGTGGTTTTGCCCTGAAATATTGCTGACGTTGGCTGGAGTGGGCCTGATCCTTGTCGACACCTTGGCGCCGGAACAGGTACGGCGACGCACACCCTTGCTTGCCCTGTTGGCTGCGATGGGGATTTTGGGATGGAGCCTTTGGCCGGAAAGTCGGACCCTCCCAACCTCTTGGCTTAGTTTGTTTATTTCCGACGGGCTTGCAGCCGTTTTTAAGCCGTTTTTCCTGTTTTGCCTGGTGGCGGTGGTTGGGATGGCTACCCGGTACCGGCTGGAAGCAGATGAGGCGGTGCGGGGCGAATTTCTGGCCCTACCTTTTTTTCCCACGGCGGGGTTGTGTTTGCTGGTTTCGGCGCGGGATTTTTTGGCGGTCTTCGTGGCCTTGGAACTGGTCAGTATTTCCCTTTACCTTCTGACCGCCTTTCATCGGACCAAACCCGCCAGCTTAGAGGCCGGCATCAAGTTGCTGGTGATGGGTGGGTTATCGACCGGGTTTTTGGTGATGGGCATCGCCTGGCTCTACGCGGGCGCCGGCACTACCGAGTTCTCCAAACTCCTGCTTACGCAGGCGGGGACAGGGGCAAATCCCGCCGTGCTGATGGCGGCCGGCCTGATCCTGGCCGGCATCGGCTTTAAAGTTGCCGCGGTGCCCTTTCATGCATGGGCGCCGGACGTGTATGAAGGGTCGCCCACGCCGGTCACGGCCTTTCTTGCGGTGGCCTCCAAAGCGGCCGGATTGATCCTCCTGCTGCGAGTATTTGGGATCGGGGCCTTTGCCTTGGAATCCATGGGAGAGTTTTTTCGTCCGATTTTGCTCACCCTGGGGATCGCGACCGTCACCCTGGGCACGCTGGCCGCCTTGCCCCAGCGGGATTTTAAAAGGCTCCTGGCCTACTCCGGGATCGCCCATGCGGGTTTTATGATTCTGGCGCTGGGGACTGGCGGGGAAGGGGGCGTTGGTACGGTCGTGGCCTACCTTTGGGCTTACCTCCTGGCTTCCCTGCCGGTGTTACTTTTCGTCAACGAAATGGAGCGCCTGCATGGCAGTACCGACCTGCGTCATCTCGACGGCATCGGAAGAAGGGAACCGGGGCCTTCCCTTGGCTTCACCCTGTGCCTGCTTTCCATGGCGGGTCTGCCCCCGCTGGTGGGTTTTCCCGTCAAGCTGGCGGTGTTGGCCAATCTTTGGAATGCGGGGGAGAGGCCGGCCCTGGTCGTGGCGGTGATCATGGCGGTAGCCGGTTTAGGAATTTACCTGACGCCCATCCGGGCGATGTACTGGGAGCGTGAGGCCGATGCCATCCCGGCCCGGAGATTTCCGCCGTTCCTTTTTTGGGTGATGGTGATGGCTGGCCTGCTTAACGTATGGCTTGGTTTCCAGCCCCAAGAGCTGGTGCGGTTGGCAGAAAAGAGCCTGAGTCCTTTGCCTGTGCTTGAAGCCATTCGCGAGTAGCTCCCTTTTCACGGCTGGGGCTGGTCGGAGCCAAAAAAATTCGTTACAATAAGAAAGTAATGGTTTCTCCTGAAAATTCCATGTCCACCGGGCCCAAGGTGGGTTCAGAAAAATTAGTCCGCCTGAGCGAGGCGGCGGGGAAACATTTATCCACCCTTTTGGAAAGGAAAGGCTATGGGGCCGGAGCTCTGAAAGTGGCGGTGGTGGGCGGAGGTTGCAGCGGGCTTCAATACCAAATGGAGCTGGTCCCCGGAGCCGGCCCGAAAGACATTTTGGTGGAGAGCCGGGGGGTGAGAATTTCCGTCGACACCAAAAGTGCGGTGTTTTTGAGCGGATCGGAGATCGATTTCAGCACGGATCTGCAAAAGGGCGGGTTTCGCGTCACCAATCCCAACGCCCGCGCAACCTGTTCCTGCGGGGACAGCTTCAGCACCTAACGGAACCCATGCCAACCCACGGCAAAAAGAAACGGCACCAACCCAAGCTCGGCAAAGCCCGTCTGCCCTATAAAGTACGCTTGCAGCGGGGATTCGCCCGGGTGGAACGAGACTTGGCCTGGATGATGGGCGCTTTCCGGGAGTTATTGGAGGACCTGGGCGAGAAGGACGTGGGGGAGGCTTTGCCCTGGGTCCACGGAGCGAAACACCTGCCCCCGATTAAGGAAGGAAAGATCACCCGGGCCTATGCGATCGCCTTTGGATTACTCAACTTGGCTGAGGAAGTGGCCGCGGCGGCCATGCGTCAGTTAAACGAAGCGATCAATGGGCCCCAGCATGAGCCGGGGTCCTGGGCCCAAGCGCTTTGTCGGCTCAAGAGTTCGGGCGAAACGGCGGATCATCTGGCTGCCACGCTCCCCACCCTGCGGGTTGAGCCGGTGCTGACCGCCCACCCCACCGAGGCACGGAGGCGCTCGATCCTTGCCTGCATGCAGGAGATTCATGGGATCCTCCTGGAGCGCGGCGGAAAATTGGGCAACGCGGGAATGGATCGCGAGAGGCGGGATCACCTCAAGGCAGTGTTGGAGCGGTGGTGGCGCACGGAGGAGGTGCGGACGGAGCGTCCAACTGTCGACATGGAGCGGGAAGGGGTGATTCATTGCCTGGCTGGCTCCATGGCCCGGTCCATTGCGGAGACGGACCGACGGTTGCGGGACGCCTGGCGCATCGCCGGTTTTGGATCCGGGGGTCCGGCGCATCCGGCGGTCCGGCCGGTGTTAAGTTTCGGCACCTGGGTTGGGGGAGACCGGGACGGCCACCCCCTGGTGACGCCGGAGGTCACGGTGCAGAGCCTGGACCTGTACCGGAAAGCGGCCTTGCAGCTCATTGCCTCTGGGTTGGATCGACTGGCCTCCCACCTCACGCTTTCCCGAAAATATCACGGGATCCCCGCCGAGCTGGAAAGGTCGTTGCCGGAGTGGCGCCGCCAGGCCGGGCCCGCGGCGGAGGCGGAGGTTTCCGTGTACCACGAAGAGCCGTGGCGGGAGGCCGTTCTGTTGATGCGGAGCCGGCTCCTGGCCGAAAGTGGGGGCTATCGTCAACCGGACGACCTGATTTTGGATCTGGGGGTGGTGCGAAGGGCCTTGCTGGATGTGGGGGCCCAACGCTTGGCCGCTGCGGAGGTGGATACGTTGATCCGGCTGATCGAGATCTTTGGATTTCACCTCGCCGTCTTGGATATCCGCCAGAACAGCCATCGGCACGATGAAGCTCTTGAGGAGCTCCAGGCCAAGGTGGGAGATCGCGGCAAGCCTTATGGACAGATGGATGAGAAGGAACGCAGGGAACTGCTGGACCGATGGTGGGAAAATCCGCCTTGGAATCCGGAGAGCGCTTTAGGCGCGGGTCCCGCCTGCCAGGAAGTGATCGGCACCTATCAGGCGCTGGGGCGCCATGTGGAGCAGCACGGTTCGGAAGGGGTGGGCCTTTTCATTGTAAGCATGACGCGGGACGTTTCCGACTTGATGGCCGTGCACCTGTTTGCGCGGGTGGCGGATCTGCATATTTCGGAAAAGGAAGGCCGAAGGGGCTGTCCGCTGCCGGTTACCCCGCTGTTTGAGACGCTTGAGGATCTGGAGCGAGCCCCACGGGTGGTTTCCGAGTTCCTGCGCCATCCCATCGCCCAAAAGGCCCTGCAAGGACTGGCCCAACGGCAAAGCGAAACGCACCGCCGCCGGCGGTTGGCCTTGGTCGATCCGGGGGAAGGTACGGTCGTCTTACCCACTGAGCCACCACCCGTCCTGCGGGTGATGATTGGCTACAGCGACAGCAATAAGGATGCGGGACTTCTTTCCAGTCAATGGGCCCTCCATCGGAGTCAGCAGGGAATCCTCAAAGCAGCAAAGGAGCAAGGCGTGGCTGCGCGGTTTTTCCACGGGCGGGGCGGAACCATCAGCCGGGGAGCCGGACCCACCCACCGATTTTTGGAAGCGCTGCCACGAGGGACCCTGTCCGGGGACTTGCGGGTCACCGAACAAGGGGAAGTCATCGGGCAGAAATACGGGACGATGGCCACGGCCTCCCACAATCTGGAGTTACTGTTAGCCGGAACGGCCCTGACCTCCTTGTGGCCGGAGGATGCCGAGGACGATGACCCAGCCCTGGCGGAGATCTTTGAGGTCCTGAGCCGGGAGAGTACGAAAGCGTATCGGCGGTTGATTGAAACTCCCGGCTTCCTTGCGTATTTCCGCGAAGCCACCCCGATCGACGCAGTGGAGCGTAGCACGATCGGTTCCCGCCCCGCCCGGCGGACCGGGGCGGCAGATTTCCGGGATCTCCGGGCGATTCCATGGGTTTTCAGTTGGAGCCAGGCCCGTTTTTTTCTGCCGGGATGGTATGGGGCCGGCACGGCTCTGCGGAAACTGGCCGAGGATGAACCGAAACGGTTCCGGCGTCTGCGGGACCGGCTTTCCGCGTGGCCCTTTGCCAAATACGTCTTCAACAATCTGGAAAGCGGAATCGCCAGCGCCGATCTGGAGGTAAGCCAGGGTTATGTGGAGTTGGTGAAGGAAAAGAATCTCCGCGAGGGAATCACCCGAATGATCCGGGAAGAATTTGCCGAGGTCCGTGCCGGGCTGAATGAGTTGTTCCAAAAGCCGTTGGCCGAGCGGAGGCCCCGGTTCCGGTATACCGTGGAGCGGCGGGTCGTGCCTTTACGGGCTCTCCATGAAAGGCAAATCTTTCTGCTCCGGGAATGGCGGCGAGCGGAGGAGGCCAGGAACGGAGCGGCCGAGGGACTGTTGGCGGACCTGCGGCGATCCATTGCCGCCATTGCAGCTGGGCTGCGGACCACCGGGTAGGATTCACTCCTTGGCGGGGAGAGGGGGCCGGCTAGGGTAGCGCAATGTTTTTCAGCGGGGCGGAATATGTTTTTCTCCTTTCGTCACTGGTCAAAGCGGCGGTGGTGGCGGGGATGGTTCTAATCCTGGTGCCAGGAAGCGTCACGGCGGAACGGAGGATTAGCGCGTGGATTCAAGACCGGTTGGGTCCCAATCGGGTGGGGATTCCCTTCACCCGGATCCGTCTGTTCGGTCTTGGGCAAGCTTTGGCCGATGCCGCCAAATTTCTCCTGAAGGAGCAGTTTGTGCCGGCCGCCGTCAACAAATTCTACTTCAACCTGGCCCCGATCCTCGCGATGGTTCCGGCTTTGGTCACGGTGGCGGTGATCCCGTTCAGTTCCGGGTTTGATCTTCGTCCCATCGCCGGCTGGATGGCGCCTCATTTGGGCTGGGACCAGGCGACCGTGGAGGCCTTCCAAATCACCGGGGTGATCGCCAATTTGGATATGGGGCTGCTTTTCGTCTTTGCCGTGATTTCGTTGAGCGTGTACGGAATCGTCCTCGCCGGTTGGGCCTCCAACTCAAAATATCCTTTCCTGGGTGGGATCCGCTCCTCCGCCCAGATCATCTCCTATGAAATCGCGATGGGCGCCGCGGTGGTGCCGGTGTTTCTGGTCACCGGGCATCTCAATCTTGGCAAGATTGTGGATTATCAGGTGCAGCACGGATGGCTGGCTTGGCCCAGCCTTGCCGGGGGGATTTGGGGAATGCTGCTGAGTGGTTGCCTGGCCTTCTCGTTCCTGGTTTTTCTGATCGCTTCCTTTGCCGAGACCAACCGCCTGCCCTTCGACCTTCCTGAGGCGGAGACGGAGCTGGTCGGTGGTTACCACACAGAATATTCCGGCATGCGCTTCGCCCTGTTTTTCTTGGGGGAATACGCGGCCATGGTGTCGGCCTCAGCCGTCATGGTGACGGTCTTTTTGGGGGGATGGAGTCTGCCGCTGCCCTGGTTCAATGGTCGGCCCATGCCAGAGGCGGTTTTCGGGCTAGCTCTGCCGGAGTTTCTGGCAAACCAAACCGTCCCTTGGTGGTTCGGCTTCGTTTCCGCCGGGGTGTTCCTGGCAAAAATCCTTTTCTTTATTGCTTTATTCATTGTGATTCGGTGGACCCTGCCGCGTTTTAAATACGATCAGTTAATGAGCCTGGGGTGGAAAGTCTTCATCCCGTTGGCTTTCGCCAATATTTTCCTGGTGGCAGCTCTGCTTCTCCTCAAGGGCTAACCCAAGAAAGCAAAGACGGAAAGAGAAAGCCGATGATCGCAGGGGACCTGCGGACTCGATCCAGAGCAGGGTCGCAAAAAGCATTGGCCAACCAGGCTTCCCCGTTACCTTAATCGTAGTCTTGATATTACCAACCACGATGAATCCAAAAATTCTCATGGCAGCCGAAATTACCCCTGCCCGGACAAGGCAGGGTGGGCAGCAGGGTCTCAATGACAACGGCGGCGTCCCTCGGCCCAGAAGCCGGGGCTTTCTTGGTGAGGATGAACAAAACAAAATCAGGATTCTGAGCTTCGCTAAAGATCATTTATGAAAAAGCATCACCCCCCGGCCTCATTCCCAAGCCAGGCTCGGGCCGCCTGGCCTCTTACTTGGGGGGAGTTTCCCGCCCGGGTTTTTGAGGATTGGGCCGAGCATACTGAATTGGCCATCCTCATCACGGATCTGGATGGAGCAATTTGCTGGAGTAACCCGGCCTTTACCAAAATGTGTCTTTATTCCATGCCTGAAATCGTCGGGAGGCGACCCGGGCGGTTCTTGACAGGCCCCCTGACGGAGCCCTCCGCCCGCGAACTGCTTACCCGGGCGATCCAAGAGAAAAAGTCCTGTCAGACCCGGATCACCAACTACAAAAAGGATGCCACCCCCTATGTGGCCCAGATTTACATGGAGCCCATTAAAAATCAGCTAGGGGAAACCCTTGGCTTTATTGCCTTGGAGCAGGATGTCACCTTCATCGACAAGAGGGAAAGCGACATCCGGGAAGGGTCCGCCTCCAGCTATCGTCAGACCCTCATCCAAGGGAAGCAGCCGCGGTCGGCTCCACCCAATTCCTAGTTTCTGGCGACACTGCTTTTTATTGCGGCGGGCGCCGCGGCTGCCTCCACCCTCACTTTTCTGACCGGGTTTGGTCTGGGGACTATTCTCATGCCCGTATTTTTATTGGCGATGGGGCCGGCCTTGGCGGTGGCGGCGGTCGCACCGGTTCACCTGTTTCATAATCTCGGAAAATTCCTTCTTCTCCGATCTCAGGTGGATCGCCAGGTTCTGGTGCAGTTTGGTGTGCCAGCCTTGGGAGGGGCCGCATTCGGTGCATGGGGGTTGGCCCGGCTGACCGATGTTCCAGGACTGGGGACATGGTCGCTTTTGGGGGAAACGTTTGCGCTTTGCCCGCTCAAGCTGACGATCGGACTCTCCCTCGCGGGGTTCTCCGGATGGGAACTGTTGGGTGGTGGCAAAGGGATCCGGGGAGTACCGCTTTGGACGGGAGGGCTGGTCAGCGGTTTCCTTGGTGGCCTCACCGGGCACCAAGGGGCCATGCGGAGCGCCTTTTTTCTGGGCAAGGATTTTCCCAAGGAGACCTTTCTCGCCACGGGGGCGGCGGTGGCTTGCGGCGTGGATATCACCCGGATCGCGGTCTATGTGCAGTTGTTTCAATCGTTGGGAAGTTCAATTCCATGGTCCGTGGTGGGAGCAGGCATCGCCGGAGCGTTGGTGGGGCTGTGGGCCGGGCGGATCGGATTGCGCAAGATGCCTGTAGCGGCATTTCGAAGGATTATCGGGATTGCCTTAATGGGGTTTGGCCTAGGCTTAGCTTCGGGAGTGATCTGCTAAGTCCGTGAAAGACAAAATCTCTGAAAGAATTTCAAAGGATCCTGAATTTGTCAGCCTTGTCCGAAATAAAGCCGGCCTAATCGTCCCTGCCACCTTGTTTTTTATCGTGTATTATTTCGCTCTACCCGTAGGGGCGGGCTGGTTTCCTGAACTGATGCAAAAGGAGGTGTGGGGCAAGGTCAATGTGGCCTATCTGTTCGCCCTGTCGCAGTTTTTCATGACCTGGGGATTGGCCTTTCTCTATGTCTGGGCGGCGGCCGGTTGGGACCGGCAGGAGCACCGCTTGCTCAGAAAATTCGGCGCGGATCCCAAGGAATGATCGCCATCGTGGATCAGGCCAACACGGCCCTCTGGATGTTCTTGGCCTTTGTCGCGGCCACGCTCGTTATTACCTTTTTCAGTGCCCGCCAATCGAAAGGTGCCAGCGCTTACTTTGCGGCCGGTCGCCGGATCACCGGGTGGCAGAACGGCCTGGCCATAGCGGGGGACTATATGAGTGCGGCCAGCTTTCTCGGGATCGCCGGCATGATTGCGATGAACGGGTACGACGGTTTTCTTTATTCTGTCGGATTTTTGGTGGCGTACCTGACGGTGCTGTTTTTGGTGGCGGAACCGCTCCGCAACACCGGCAAATACACTATGGCCGATGTGTTGGCCTTCCGGCTCAGCCCGAAGCCGGTCCGGGCGGTGGCCTCCGTCAGCACCCTGACGGTTTCCCTCTTTTACATGATCGCCCAGATGGTGGGAGCGGGGGTGTTGGTGCGCCAGTTGATCCCGGGAATCCCGTACGAAGCGGCCGTGATCGGGGTGGGGGTCCTGATGGTGGTCTATGTCGTCTTTGGCGGAATGCTGGCCACGACCTGGGTCCAGATCATCAAGGCCGTCCTGCTCATCAGCGGGAGCCTGTTTTTAAGCTACTTGGTTCTACAAAAGTTCAATTTCAGGCTGGGTGAATTTTTCGCGTCGCTGACGGCCATTTCCTCGACGGGACCGAGCGGGGAGACGGTCACCCGGAATTTTCTCCACCCGGGCCTGATTTTTAAAAACCCCTGGGACCAGATTTCCCTGGGCATGGCCCTGCTCTTCGGCACGGCCGGCTTGCCCCACATCCTGATCCGGTTTTACACCGTTCCGGACGCTAAAACCGCTCGCGTCAGCGTGGTTTGGGCGATGCTGATTATCGGGGCCTTCTACATCATGACCACGTTTTTTGGATTTGGGGCGGCCAGCCTGCTCGGACCTGACTATGTGAGAGTCAACGGTGGGACCAACATGGCCGCCCCGGAATTGGCCCGACTGCTGGGGGGCGAGGTTTTCTTCGCGTTTATCAGTGCGGTCGCTTTTGCTACGATCTTGGCGGTGGTGGCGGGTTTGACGATCGGGGCCAGCACGAGTTTCGCCCACGATTTCTTTGTGAACGTGATTCACCATGGCAGGGAGTCTCGACCGGGGGAGGAAGTCAAAGTGGCCAGAATCACCGCCTTTGTGGTCGGGGCGGCCTCCATGGGTGTTGCCATTTTGCTAGGGCCGTCGGTGAATGTGGCCTTTCTGGTTGGACTGGCCTTTGCCGTGGCGGCCAGTGCCAATCTACCGGTGATGCTGGCCTCGCTTTTTTGGAAGAGATTCACCACCGGTGGAGCGGTCTGGGGGCTGGGGACCGGGCTGGTCTCCAGCATCGGGCTGATCCTGGTGAGTCCGGACTTCATGAAGGATCCGATTTTTCCTTTGAAGAATCCGGCCCTGCTCAGCATTCCGCTCGGCCTGCTGGCCACTTGGCTGGGCACGGTGTTATCGAAGGAGCAACCGTCGGAGGAAAGGTTTGTGGAGTTGACGGTCAGAGCCCAGACGGGATTAGGGGCGGAAAAGGCGACCGACCATTAAGACTTCGGCTGGGGTCTGACCCCCGTTCGAGCTAGAAAAAAATGGGAATGACAAGAATGGCGACGATATTGACGACTTTGATCATGGGGTTGATCGCCGGGCCGGCCGTGTCCTTATAGGGGTCTCCCACGGTGTCGCCGGTCACGGCGGCGGCATGGGCGGGCGAACCTTTACCCCCGAAATTGCCTTCCTCAATAAACTTTTTGGCATTGTCCCATGCCCCGCCGGATGAGGTCATGGCGATGGCGACAAACAGCCCGGTGACAATCGTGCCCACGAGAACTCCGCCCAGGACGACCGGGCCCAGGCCGGGGATGGCGGCCACGCCGACGACAAAAAGGACCGGGAGCAGGGCGGGCACGATCATTTGGCGCAAGGCGGCCTGCGTAACGATATCAACGCAGGTGCCATAGTCCGGCTTTTCCTTGTGGGTCAGGATGCCCGGTTTGGCGGCAATCTGACGGCGAACCTCGCGGACCACCGCCCCAGCGGCCACGCCCACCGCATCCATCGAGCGGGCGGTGAAGACAAAGGGAAGGAGACCCCCGATGAAGAGGCCGATGATGACCTTGGGTTCGACCAGGGAGAACTCCAGGCTGGGCATGGCGGTGCCGATGGCGATGAAATGGACCTTGAGCTCCTGGACATAGGTGCCAAAGAGCACGAGAGAGGCGAGCCCAGCCGAGGCGATGGCGTAGCCTTTGGTCACGGCCTTCATGGTGTTGCCGACGGCGTCGAGTTCATCGGTGCGTTCGCGAACCTGCTTCGGCAGGCCGGACATGACGGCGATTCCGCCAGCGTTGTCAGTGATCGGTCCGAAAGCATCCAGGGAGATGATGATTCCAGCCATGGAGAGCATGGCCATGACAGCGACCGCGATGCCGAAGAGGCCGGCAAAGTGGTAGCTCAGCAAAATGGCGATGCCGATGAAGCCGACGGGCAGGGCGGTGGCATGGGAACCGATGGCGAGACCGGCGATAATGTTGGTGGCGTGGCCGGTCTCGGAGGCCTTGGCGATGTGCTGCACGGGCCGGTAATGGGTGGAGGTGTAGTAGTTGGTGATGAGCAGGACGACGAAGGTCATGAGCAGGCCGACCAAGGAGGCAAAGTAGATGCCGTTGGCGGAGCAGATCCGGCCGTCGATGGGCAGGCCGTTCGGGAAAAAGGCGTGGGTGAGGGGCCAGAGGGCGGCGGCTGAGACGAGGGCACTGACCAAAACCCCGAGGCTGATCAACTTGGTGGGGTTGCCCTTGCCGTAGTTGACCGTGAGGATGCCAAGGATGGCGGAAAGGATGGAAACACCGCCCAGCATGAAGGGGTAGACCAAAGCGTTGGCAACTGGCTGGCCGTTGGCCCCGATCACGGTGAGGAAGGCCACGAGAACGCAACCGATCAGGCTGACGGCGTAGGTTTCAAACACGTCAGCGGCCATGCCGGCACAGTCGCCGACGTTATCGCCCACATTGTCGGCGATGGTCGCGGGGTTGCGGGGGTCATCTTCCTCCAACTTCGACTCGATCTTGCCGACCAGGTCGGCGCCGACATCGGCGGCCTTGGTGTAGATGCCGCCACCGAGACGGGCGAAGACGCTGACCAGGGAGGAACCCAAGGCGAGGCCGGTGAGGCTGTCGATGGCGGCCCGCAGGCCGACCATAGGCACGGCGATCATGTAAAAGAGACCGATGGATAGTAGGGCGAGGGCGACGACAAGGAGACCCGTGACGGCACCGCCGTTGAAAGCGGCCCGGAGAGCGGCGGTGCGACCCTTGGAGGCGGCCTCGGCGGTGCGGACGTTCGCCATCACCGCGATGCGCATCCCGAAGAAACCGGCGGCGAGACTGCAAGCCGCACCCACCACGAAGCCAACGCCGGTGGGGAGATTCTTCAGCCAAACAATGGCTCCAAACAGTAAAAGAGCGATTACGGAGATGGCTTGGAGCTGGCGGTTTAGATAGGCAGCCGCGCCTTCCTGAATCGCTGCGGCCACCTCCCGCATCCGGTCGTTTCCGTCCGGGCGGCTTCGGATCCAGGCGATGAGGCCAAAGGCAGCCAAAAGACCGACTCCGGCGGCGGCGAGACTCGATTCCAAGGCATGCTGGACAAGAAAATTCATCATGCGAAGTCGTTGAACAATAGGAACCCGGTGAAAGCGGGCAACTGTTTTTGGCTCTTTTTTAGGGGTTTTGAGTCCTTGTGCGCCGTGGATATTTCACCGATGATATATTCCACATGATTAAATTCTCGGAAATACGGGAAAAGGAGATTACCGACCCCCGGGTGCCCGAATTGGCGCGGATTGCGACGGTTTTGCAGAGGCGTTTTCTGTTGGATCTCTTCAAGAAAACATCTGCCAAACGTCTTTCCATCCCTCAGTACACGCTCCTGGGGTTTTTGGCGGCCGAATCGGGCGTTCCGATGGGACATCTTGCCAAGCAGATGGGGCATGCGACCTCTGCCACGACCGGGTTGGTGGATCGTTTGGAGACGGCGGGTTTGGTGCGGCGTGCCGCCGTGAAAGGGGATCGGCGGCAAAAGCTGGTGGAGATCACCCCCAAGGGCCGGGACCTGGTGGGCAAGATGCAGGCGGAATTGCGTTATCATCTGGAGGGTATTTTGAAAAAACTCAATGGTCCGGATCAGGATGCCTGGGTGAGGGTGTATCGCGCCATGGAGGAATATTGCCGTGAGTTACCTGGGACCTAGCGCCCTGGTCCTGGCACTGGGGGTGATTGCCCCGGTCTCGGCGCAAAAAGCCCAGGAAGATCCGGGGGTTACCCTGCCGGTGGCCCGGTCCGCGGTTCCGGAATTCACTTCGCAGAAGCTGGACCTGGCGCAGTGTGTGGCCTTGGCGCTGGCCCAGAATGCGGAAATTCGCCGGGCGAAGGAGGAAGTCAAAAGAAGGGAGGGCGTGGCGATTGAGGTGCGCAGTGAGCTTCTGCCGAAAATCACGGCCCAAGGGAACTTTGATTACCAAAACAAAAGCCTTTCCGGAATCCTTGTGCAGAATGGTTTTGTTTCCGCGGACGAACTGAACTGGAACGCGGGGGTGCGGGTGAGCCAGTTGCTCTTCGACGGAGGAGCGGGCTTGTCCCGGACCAGGGCCGCCCGGATCGCCCAGAGTCAATCCGTGTTGCTGTTACAGAACACGATCGATGAGGTCATCCTGAAGGTACGGCGAACCGTCTATGCGGTTCTGGTCAATCGTTCGTTGATCGACGTTCAGGATGAGGCGGTCCGATTGCGGGAGCAGCAGCTTTCCCTGCAGGAAAAAAAGTTCAAGGCCGGCACGGTCACCAAGTTCAACGTGCTGACGGCCGATGTGGAGCTCGCCAACACCATGCCGCAACTGATCCGGGCCCGGAACAACAAGCGGATCGCCGAAGTCGAATTGGCACGGGTTCTGGCTCTGGACTACCCGCTGGAACAGCCCGACGATTGGAGCCCCCCGGTGCAGGTGGTGGGCGAACTGCCCTATCAGCCAGCCGTCGTGAGTCTGGACACCTCCCTGATCAACGCCGTCAACAACCGGCCCGACCTCCGGGCCACCAAGGCGGAGATGCAAAGGCAAAATGAGCTGATGAAGGCGGCAAAGGCCGATGCCTTTATTCCCAAAATCACGGGGACGGGCGGGTACGATGTGATTCAGAATCCTTCCAGTTCCAGCTTCACGCAGTCCTTGGACGGTCCGGTGGCCAACATCACCGGCACCTGGACCCTGTTTGACGGAATGCAGACCACCGGTCGCCTTGATCAGCTCAAGGCCCAGCTGGTGGCCGCGGAAGTGGCGGCGGAGGAGAAGCGTCGGGAGGTTGAGACGCAAGTGCGCGATGCGGTAGTCAAGCTTGAGGAAGCGCAGGAAATCGTGATTTCCCAACAGAAAAACATGGAGCAGGCCCGGGAAAGCCTGCGGCTGGCGGAGGCCCGCTTCAACGTCGGGGCCGGCATCCAACTGGATATCATCAATGCCCAGTCCAATTTAACCCAGGCCCAGTTCAACGAACTGCAGGGAAGGTTTGATTACAACGTGGCGCTGGCGTTGCTGGAAAGGGCGACCGCCTCCCCATTGGGGCCAAAAGAGCCACCTCCGGTGCCCAAACCCTCGGCCTTATTTCCCCCGCCCCGTCCCAAGATCAATCTGCAGGCTTCCACCGACGTCCGGCCCCAGCCCGCGCAGTGAATTCCTTGCGCTTTCCGCAACTCAGCCGGAGAGGCTTGTCCCATTTTTTCACCTTACGACAGGCAAACTCACCCCAGAGCGGAGATCTTCCCGATCTCCTTAAATCCGAAGGATTGCCGGTGGCGATGGTGTCCGCCGAGCAGATTCATGGGGTCGGGGTAGCCAAGGTTGGCCAAACCGAAGCAGGCCAAGTCATTCCCCAAACCGATGCCCTCATCAGCGGGGAAAAGGGGCTGACTTTGGTGGTGAGGGTGGCGGACTGCGGTCCGGTCTGGCTGCACTGTGCGAAGACCGGGGCGATTGGTTTAGTTCACAGCGGACGGAAGGGAACGGAACTGGGAATCGTGCCCGCCACGGTACAGGCCATGCGAAAAGAGTTTGGGGCGGAGCCGGCGGGGATGCTGGTGGTTTTGGGGCCCTGTATCCGTCCGCCGCATTACGATGTGGACTTTGCCTCTGAGATTCTTCGGCAACTCCGGCAGGAGGGTGTGGGAGAGATTGTCGACAGCGGGCTGTGCACGGCCCGCGATCCCGCGCGGTTTTATTCATATCGAAAGGAACAGGGTAAGACGGGCCGGCACTTTGCGGCGGTGGCAAAGACGTAGAACAGAATGGAATCGTGGGTCGACGCAAGCGGTCAGAGCGAACCTAAAGGAAACATGCGAAAAATTTTTATCTGTGGGGTCCTCGGGCTTCTCGTGGCCAGCGTCGGGATGGCGGAGCTGGGCAAGTCGCTGGCTGATCTGAAAATCCTGAAGAACCTCGCCGTGGTCCGGGAAACCTTTCTCTACAACCGCACCTTTGTCCTGGCGGTGGCGGAGGACAAGGCCACTGCCGGTCGGCAGGCGCAGTATCTCTTTCTAGCCGGGGAGTGTCTGCAGATCCGGTATTTCCGTGGGACCAAGCCCTGGACGGAAGAGCGGGCCGAGCAGGTCTGGAAGGAAGAGTTCGGCGACCTCCCCAGCAAAAAAAGCGAGCAGACCAATCTGGTAATCTATGACGGCCCCAATGGGGAAGAGATGGTCATGGGGAAGGGGAAGTACGCGTCGGCCCTGCTGATCCAGTCTCCCCGAATGACCAAAATCAGAAATTTATGGTTAGAGGGGCAACCGCCGGAGTTCCAGATGCAGCGGGAGAACGATCTCGATTTTTCCCTCTGGGGATTCGGGCCTGCCCCCGAGGACGAGAAGACGAAGTAGACGCGCGGGACTAACCCCGCTCGAGCATCGCGTAGGCGCTGTGGTTATGGATGCTCTCGACGTTCTCGGCCTCCACGCGATACCAGGAGATGTCGGGATGGGCGTCGCACTTCAGGGCCACCGCCCGGACCAGATCCTCGACGAAGACCGGGCGGTCGTAGGCCTTTTCCGTGACGTGCTTTTCATCCGGACGCTTGAGCAGGGAGTAGATTTCCGAGCTGCCGCAGGATTCGACCAAGGAAACCAAGTCCTCGATCCAGACCGGCTTGCGAAAGGTGACCTCGAGTCGGACATAGCCGCGCTGGTTGTGGGCCCCGCGGGTACTGATGGCCTTGCTGCATGGGCAAAGAGTGGTGACGGGGACGGTAACAGCCACCTTGAAGCTCAGGTCGTCTCCGTGGAGGACGGCGTCGAAGCGGGTTTGGTAGTCGACCAACCCAGGAGAACCGCTGACCGGGGCGTTTTTTTCGATGAAGTAAGGAAAGTCGAGTTCGAGGTGAGCCGATTCGGCGTGCAGCTTGTCCTGTAGGGCTCGGAGAATCTTTGGAATGCTCTGCACATGAATCAATCCGCCATGATCCTGGAGGACTTCCAGAAAGCGACTCATGTGGGTGCCTTTGAATTGGTGGGGCAGGTCCACCGCCAGGGCGACGGTGGCGATAGTGTTTTGGGTCGCCCGGGAGCGGTCGCGGACCACAATCGGATAACGGACTTCCTTGACTCCCACCTTGTCGATCCGGAGGTTGCGAAAGTCCGGGGAAGACTGGGCATCGTGAAGATTGGCCGGCCGCGAGCGGGGCTTTTTCATGTAAACGAAATTATACGCCGAGAACGAAGGGCGGGGAAGGGAGTGCTAGGCATAAAGATCGGGATGAAAATTCGGTCAGGCGGCGGAACCTACTTCGCCCCGCAAGTGGTGAACCCAAGTGAGACCCTACCTAGCGAGGGACAGGGGATCCTGTAGGGTAACGGTCATGAAATTTTTTGGTCGCTTTGGGAAACTCGTCCTCACGATCCTTGGAGGGCTCGGGGTAGTGCTCATGGGACTGGTGCTGTTAGCGGCCAGTTTTCTGGCCGACTTGGCGACGAAGATTCCACCCACGGCAAGGCCTTCGCTGAACCCCGCGAGGATGGGGTTGGTTTGTGAGGAGGTGGAGCTTCGTTCCGAGGATGGCTTCCGCCTTGCAGCCTGGTGGATGCCCAGCGGAAAACCAGGGAAAGCACCGGTGGTCATTCTGCATGGGCTGGGAGCCAGCAAGGCTCACATGATCGATTACATTCTCTTTGCCCAGAAGCAGGGCCACCCCACGCTAGCGATCGATTTTCGGGGCCACGGCGGGAGCGATCCCAGCCTGACCAGCATCGGGTTTTACGAGAGCCGCGATGTCACGGCGGCGATGCAGTTTGTCCGGGAAAGGGGGACGGGTGACCCAGTGTTATGGGGCACATCGATGGGGGCGGTCTCTGCCCTCCTCGCGGCGGCGCGGGACGGTGCGGCGGCCGGTCTGATTGCCGATGCTCCCTTTGACACCTACCGCCAGACTGTGCTCCACCACGCCAGGCTTTTTTATGGTATCTCGGAATTTCCCCTGATCACCCTGGCGATGCCCATGATCGAACGCCGGGTGGGGTTTCGGGTGGACGAGGTGGACTGTCTCCGGGCGGCCGAGCAGATTCAGGCGCCCCTCCTGGTGTTGGCCGGGGAGAAGGATATGCGGATGCCTCCGGCCATGGTTAAAACAATTTACGAACGGGCGGCCGGGCCCAAGGAGTTCTGGATCATCCCCGGGGAGGGGCATGAAAATCGAAACTTTGGCAGCCAGTTCCAGGAAAAAATTGCTGACTTTTTGGCGAGAGGTAAAAAAACCTAAGCCGCCCGGGGCGTCAACTCCCGCAGAAGGGAATCGGTGCCCACATGGCGGGCGTACTGCTGCATGGCGGTCCGGTCGGTCAGACCGGATAGAAAGTCACAGACGGCCCTGCTCACCCCCTCTTTTTTGATGCGCAGGACCGCCCGCTCCGCAATCAGATGCGGATGAAGGTGGTAGAATTCAAACAACCCCTGGAGGATCTGGCTGGCGCGCTGGTTGACCTCCTTGATATCGGGGTGTTGGTAGAAATTTTCCCGCAAGAAATCCCGCAGGTTCTGGATTTTCACCCGCATGGGCAGGGTGAAGGTAACCAACCGGCGCCCGAAAGTACGGGCGTCGGAAGCGGTGGTGGGGCCGGACTCTTCTAGATTGATGATCGATTGCCGGACCGCGTCTTCCACCAGATGGTCGGCCAGACAACGGGCGACGAAACGGCGGGTGCGTTCGGGGTCGAGGCGGGTGTAGTTGCGCCGGATCCCGGATTCAGTTTCCTTCCAAAGCTCAATGCCAAGCAGAGCCGTCGGATCCATCAGGCCGCTTTCCAAGGCATCTTCAAGGTCATGGCAACAGTGGGCAATTTCATCCGCCAAATCCACGGCTTGTGACTCCAGGGAAGGCTGGGTATCGGGCACCGGCGTGGGGTTGATGCCCTCGCGCACCTCGTGGGTCAGGTTCAGCCCGTTGAATTCGGGATATTTGACTTCCAGGGTCTCGACCACGCGGAGGCTTTGGCGGCGGCGTCCAAAGCCGCCGGAGTCCCGCATTAGTTGGTCGAGGGTATGTTCCACCGGGTGACCGAAAGGCGGGTGACCGAGATCGCGGCCCAAGGCGATGGCTTCGGCCAAGTCTTCATTCAGGCCCAGGGAGCGAGCCAAGGAGCGGGAAATCGAGGCGACCTCAATGGTGTGGGTCAGGCGGGTACGGACATAGTCCCCGGAGCCGTTGAGCGGCACCTGGGTCTTGTACTCTAACGAGCGAAAGGCCGAACTGTGGACGATACGTTCGCGGTCCCGCTGGAATTCGGTGCGGAAATCGTGGGAGTTTTCCTGGTGCTTTCGGCCCAGGCTCTCCTTGCTGCGGGAGGCGTAGGAGGCGAGGGATGAAGACTCCTTTTTCTCGAAATCCTCACGAGTCCGGACAGGCATAAAATCGTCATGGACGACCGCATGGGAGAGTCGAGGGACGGCAAATTATCCCAAGAACAAGGTGTGAAAAGATGGCGAACGGAGGGTAATAAGTTATTTGCGAAACGGTCTGAAGCGGAAACTTCTCGTTTACAATTTGGTCAGAGGTAACGAAACCAGCAGGCTCAAAGCTGGATGCGGAAGAAGGTTTTTTTACCGACCTGGAGGATTTGGCCGGCGGCCAGGGAGATCTCGGCTTTGGGATCGGTCAATTTCCCGCCCGCGAGCTTGATGCCCCCCTGCGTGATGAGGCGGCGGACTTCGGAGTTGCTGGGGACGGCCCCGGTTTCCTGCACCAGTTTAGAGACCGAAAGCTTGGCTGCGGACGGCCGGAAGGAAGGCATCTCGGCCGAATTGAGATCCTTCTTGGAAAACTTGGCAGCAAAGTCAGCCGCGGCGGCGGTGGCGGCTTCAGCTCCATGGAAACGACGCACCACCCCGGCGGCCAACTCCTTTTTGGCCTCCATCGGATGAGAGGGCTCTTCGTGGGGTAGGCCAAGAAAAGGGCCGAGGAGATCGCGCCAAAGCGCGCAGGTTTCGTCGGTGACCGACATCACCTTGCCGAAGATCTCGCCCGGCGGCTCGGTGATGCCGAGGTGGTTGCCGAGCGACTTGCTCATCTTCTGTTTCCCATCGGTGCCGGTGAGCAGGGCAGTGACCATGACCACCTGAGGTTCTTGGCCAGCCTGACGCTGGAGATCCCGGCCGACCAGATTGTTGAAAAGCTGGTCGTTGCCTCCCAACTCCACATCGGATTGCACGGCCACGGAGTCGTACCCCTGCAGCACCGGGTACTGAAACTCGGCCAGGCTAATGGCGACGCCTTCCTTGTGCCGCTTGGAGAAGTCGTCCCGCTCCAGCATCCGGGCCACGTTGACCTGGCCGTTGAGGCGAAGGAGGTCGGCGCAGGTTAACTTGCCGAGCCATTCGCCGTTCCGACGGATCTCGGTTTTCTTGGGATCGATGATTTGAAAGACCTGATCGGTGTAGGTTTTCGCGTTTTTTTCGATGACGGCGGGTTCCAAGGCGGGACGGGTTTTGGACCGCCCGGTGGGGTCGCCAACGCGGGCGGTATAGTCACCCACGATGATGACGGCAAGGTGGCCGGCATCCTGAAACTGTCGAACCTTGGCGAGAACGAGCGCGTGGCCGAGATGGAGGTCGGGGGCGGAAGGATCGAAGCCCAGTTTGATTCGGAGCGGCCGGCCGGAGGCGAGTTTTTTGGCAAGCTCCTCCCTGGTGTGGACGTGGGTGCAGCCGTTTAGCAATGCCTCAGCCGACATCCGCCTACCGTAGAGGTTTTCAGATGAAGATGAAGATTAAGATTAAGTCCGGGCTTATTTCTTGGTCTTGGGCAGGGGAAAGCGGGAGGGGGGCTCGACCCGGCGTTGTTCGACATAGATCGGAATGCCCTCGTCCGGAAGTTCCTTCATGATGATTTCGGGATCGAGCGCCTCGGGCATCATCACGCCCCGCTCCTTGATCCGGCCCTCGGCAAGAAGACGGCAGATCAGCGCCGGGGGCAGGCCGGTTTGAACCACGGTCAGGCTATAGCCGTAGCGGAGATAGGTCTCGCGGTGGTCGTCCATCGTATAGACAAAATATTCCGTGCGGACGCCGTCCTTCATGCCCCGAACCTCGGACCCGACGCAGGAGTAGCCTTCGACCGTGGACCCGAGCTGGGCGGGCTTGGGCAGGCGGGCCGTGGCCACGCGGACGGGAATGATTTCGGTGCCGTCCACTTTCATTTTGCGCCAGTTGTCGAGGTCGAGCAGGGCGAGGGATTTGGCAATGTTCACCACCTTGTCGGAGAGAGTGTATTTGAAGACGGAGTAGTTCACGCCCTTGGCCACGAACGGCGGGTAGATGCCGAGGCTGACGCCCTCCTCGTGGGCGACGGCATAGGTGGTCATGAGTCCGATGGGATCCGGGAAGCGGATGACCTCCACCTCGGTTTCCAGCGGTTTGCCGGAGACGACCCGACCGTCCTTCACGTAATAAGGAACGGCGCCGAGCTCCTCGAAAAGGGTTTCCGGGCTGAAGAGCACGGCGAAGCGATAGCCGCGGATCTCGGCGTTGTCGGCATCCAGCACCCGGATCGAGGTGGCGATATCGAGGCGGTCGACGGCCCAGCGGGCGAAGATGTTCACCGCGCCCGGATCCATGCCCATCGAGAGGATGGCGGCGGTGTCTTTCTTTTGGAAGGTTTCGCCAAACTTTTCAATCTCGGCCTCGAAGGAACTCTTGCCGTACTTCTTGACGCCCGGCGGAACGTAGCAGTCCGAGGCCATGTCCAGGTAGTGCGAACCCGCCTCGGCGCAGGCACTCAGGACGGAGTCGTTTACTTGGCTGGGGCAGGCGTTGACGGTGACAAAGATTTTCTTTTCCTTTAGAAAAGCGGCCAGGGAGACCGGGTCGGTCGCGTTGAGTTTGACGATTTTAAACCGACTGTTGTCGGTTTTGGCCGCCAAGGCCTCCGCGAACTGGGTGTCCATGTCGCCGAGGTAAACCTCATCGAAACAGTCGTAGGTGTGGAGGCGTTGACCAATGACGGAACCCACTCCTCCCGTCCCCAGCACCAAGGCGCTTTTCATGGTCGCAACCTCCTGAAAATCAGTTTGTTAAGCCGTTTGGGTTGAACCCTGAGCAATCGCCAAGGGGTCTCCCAATTACGAAGGTAGTAAGGGGACCCAAAAACGGCAAGTCAGGCACGAGGTTTGGGCTTAGAGAAAGTCTTAAGTCCATGTCGGAAAGGGAGATTTAAAAGCGCCTTCAGAACCGAGGGCGGAAGGGTGGTTGTGGGTATCGGGTTTCTGGTGGCGGACTAAGCGTTAGCCGAAAAAAGCCACCCGAAACCGATCAAGCGGCGTGAGCAACGTTTTTCCGGCGACTGAGAATGAGGAAGGAGACGAGGAAGAGAAGCATCAGCAGCACACCGAGGGCAGCCCCGAAGGGTTGGTTGCGGGCCTTGGTGAACTGGTTTTGGATCACCTCGCCAATCGTGGGGTTGGAGCCACCTCCCATCAGGGTGGTGATCGCATACATGGCGATGGCCGGAACAAAAACCAAGAGTGCTCCGGCGGCGATGCCGGGCTTGGTCAGGGGAATGATGACGCGCGAAAATGCCCGCATGGGACCGGCGCCCAGATCATAGGCCGCCTCAATGAGGGAGTTATCCAGCTTCTCCACGCTGGTGTAGATCGGAAGGATCATGAAAGGCAGGTAGTTGTAGACCAGTCCCAAGACAATGGAGAACGGCGTGTACATCATGGGGAGGGGATCGGTGAAAATGCGGGAGGCCAGCAAGAGACTATTGGCGAGGCCCTGTTCACTCAGGATGCTGATCCAGGCGTAGGTGCGGATGAGAAAACTGGTCCAAAAGGGGATCATCACCAGCGTGAGCAGGAGATGGCGAACCCTTGGGGAAGCCCGGCCAATGGTGTAAGCGGCAGGGTAACCGACGACCACACAAATGACGGTAGCGAGAAATGCGTAGAAGATGGAATTTCCGAAAATAGTCAACCAAGTGGGATTGAAACTGTTTAGGTAGTTTTCCAGCGTGAAATCATAAATCACCCGGCCGAGAGCATCCCGCTTGCTGAAACTGGTGAGAATGAGCAAGGCGGTGGGCAAGGCCACAAAGACCCCCAACCAAATCAGGAGTGGAGCCAGCAGCAGCCAAGCCTTCCACCCGGCCGTGGCAGAGGCCGGATGGGAGGCGGCGGTATCGGAAAAGGCGGCTCCGCCCAAGGGGAGTTATTTTCCGCCGGCCTTGATCTCGGTGACTAAAGCGTCCACGGCAGCGGCCTGGGGTCCGAGATCCTTGAAGGTCTGCATCCGGGAGACTTCCTGCGCCGGGGGATAGCTAGCGGGATTGGCTAACTGTTCCGGGCTCAGTAACGAGCGGGCCGCCCGGTTGGGGCTGTAGTAAGGGAACTCGTCCGCCACCTTTTTCCCCACTTCGGGACGAAGAAGGTAGTTGATGAAGAGGTGGGCATTCTGGGGATGTTGGGCGGTCTTCGGGATCGCCATATTGTCGACGAAGAGGTGCGCCCCGCTGTGCGGCAGGACAAATTGGAACTTCTTGTTATCGTTATAGAGAATGGCGCCCTCGCCGCTCCAGACCACGCCGATGTCGACATCGCCGTTTTGAAGGGCGGTCTTGGGGCTGTCGGAGTCGTACACCTTCACCAAAGGCAGCCATTTTTGGAGCATCGGCCGGATCTTGGCCAAATTCTCCGGGGTGACGTCGTTGATGCCCAGACCGGCTTCGCCCAGGGCCCAACTGGTGATCTCACGGGAGTCGTCCAAAATCACGATCCGGTTCTTGTGAGCGGGCACAAAAACATCGTTAAAGCTCTTGATGGGGGTCTTGATCTTGTCGGTGTTGACGACAATGCCGACGAAGCCCGCCATGAAAGGCACGGAGAACTTGTTGCCGGCATCGAAAGGCATGTTGCGGAACTCGGGCGCCAGATTGCCGAGGTTGGTCAGGGCCCCCTGGTTGAGGGGCTGCAACTGCTGATCCTGGATAAGAGCCTCCACCGCATATTCGCTGGGCTGGATGAGGTCGTACTTTCCGCCGCCCGCCAGCAACTTTCCGATCATCTCCTCGTTGGAGGCGTAGTTTTCCACGGAGACCTGGATGCCGGTCTCCTTGGTGAAGTCGTCGATGACCCCTTGGGGGATGTATTCCGCCCAGCAGTAAAGGTTGAGCTTCTTCTCCTCGTTGGAGGCGCCGGCCCCGGCCGGTTTGGAGCCGCCACAAGCCGCCAACAGGAACGGCAGGGCGAGGAGGGTGAGGTTGCGGAGGTTTTGCATGGTTACATTCCTTTCGCGGGTTGTTTCAAACGTTCACTGGCCAGCACCAAGACTATAGTGAGGATGATGCCGAGCGCGGACAAGGCATTCAATTGGGGATTCAGCCCCACCCGAACCATCCCGTAAACCTTGAGCGGCAGGGTCTGGGATTCCGCCCCGGTCACAAACACGGTGACGATGTAGTCGTCGAGGGACAGGGAGAAGGCGAGCAGAGCTCCGGAAGCGATGGCGGGCATCAGGTAGGGGAGGATGACTTTGGTAAAGGCCTGCCAAGGGGTGGCGCCCAGGTCCATGGCGGCTTCTTCAAGAAAAGGATCCATGCCCTGCAACCGGGCCTGCATGCCGACGAGCACAAAGGGGAAGGTAAAGGTGACATGGGCGATGATCACGGTGAGGTAGCCGAGCTGGAAATTCAGAATCACGAAAAGCACGAGCAGGCTCACGCCCATCAGGATTTCCGGCATGATCATCGGCACAAAAATGAAAGCCTCCAGGGTGCGGTGGATGGAGAAGCGGTAGCGATAGAGCATCCAGGCCCCCAAGGTGCCCAAAACGGTGGCCAGGAGAGTGGACGCGGCGCCGATCATCAGAGTGTTGCCGAAGGCCTGAAGCAAGACCCGGTTTTGGAAAAGAGCCTCGTACCATTTGAGGGTGAATCCTTCCCAGCGAAAGCCCGACTTGGTTTCGTTGAAGGAGAAGACAACGAGCAGGACAATGGGAAGATAAAGAAAGGCAAACACCAGGACCGTCCACCCACCACCCAGCCAGCGGACCCACGTGGGTCCGTCGGGTCGCATCCAGCCGCGGGCCGCCTCTGCCACCATCGTGGGCTGATAATCAATCCTTACCCCAGGGCGGAGCAAGGAAAACTGAGGGCAAAGTCGGGCGGGCGGTCCCCAGCCCAGCTCGTTAGTCGTTCAAGGTGCAACGAGGCGAACAAAGGACTGGTCGCCCGGGTACATTTTCAGCTTAGGGAATCCGGGGCTTCCTGCAGGACCTGTTCATCGGCGGCAAAGCGGATCAGGCCGCGGCCCCCGGGATGACGGTTGCCGGATTCTCCCCAGCCGCCAAAAGGCAGGGCCGAGGGAGATAGGGTGGTCGGCAAGTTTGCGTAAATGTTGGCGGCACGAAGGTGGTTGGAAAAATATTCGAAGCTTTTCCGGGAAGTGGTGAAGACCGAGGCGGAGAGGCCAAAAGGAACGGCATTGTGGGCGGCGATGGCCGCCTCGTGGCTGTCCACCGGCACCAGATCGATGACCGGGGAAAAGAGTTCCAGCTTGGATCCCGGATCCGCCAGGAAGGCGGAGGAGGAAGGCCAGAGGCGGATACAGGGATCAACATAATAGCCCCGGCGACCGCCGACCTGCTCATGCACCTTGCCTGATTCCAGGAACTTCACACCCGCCGAGGCCGTGAGGGCGGTCCGATAGCGCTCGACCGAGGAGGCGTTCACCAACGGGCCTAATTTGGTTTTCTCCTCGGCCGGCCAGCCGGGGCGGAAAGGAGCGACCGCGGGTGCCAGCTCTTTGGAGAAAATCGGGAGAACTTTGGCATCCACCAAGACCCGGGAGGTGGCGTTGCAGCGTTGACCGGTGGTGAGGCAGGCCGCCTCCGCCACCATTTGGGCGGCGCGGACGAGATCGGCATCGGCCAGCACGATGGAAGCGTTTTTCCCGCCCAGCTCGAGCGCGACATCTTTCGTGGGATCGAGGGTGGTGATTTCCGCGAGCAGGCCCCGGCCGGCGGGAACGGAGCCGGTGAAAACAATCGAGCGAACCCGGCGGTCGAAGCAAAGCGTGCGGGCCAATTCGGTCCCTCCCTGGGCAATTTGAAAGACACCCGGAGGAAAGAGGGGGGACATGCGGGCGGCGTATTTCGCCGAGACCACCGGCGCCATCGGTGACGGCTTCAGGATGACCGGGTTGCCGGCCAGGAGGTGGGCGGTGGAAGGGCCGTGGCTGAGGTGAAGGGGCCAGTTGAACGGACCGATGACCAGGCTGGGACCACGGGAGCGCTGACGGATTCGACTGGGGTTGGGAGCATCGACGGGCTTTTCCTCGGCGAGGAAGCGTTCGGCATCGGAGATGGCGAAATCGATCTTGGTAACGAGGGCGGCAGCCTCGGCCCGGCACTCGGTGATGGGCTTGCCGATTTCGCGGCAAACCCCCTGCGCCAACTCCTCGTGATGGTCCTGCAGAGCCTTTTGGGCGGAGCGGAGCCGCTGGATTCGTTCCGAAAGAGAGGTCTCCGCCCAGCCCTCGGCGGCAGCCGCCGCGGCCGCGAGGACGGTTTCCGCCGGCGTGGCGTGGATTTCCGGCAACAGATCGGAAAGATCCGCCGGGTTGGCGTTGCGCCAGGCTTTGGGATCAGCGGCCATGGACATCCAGCGCGGCCTTGAAGGTGCCGACGTGAACCGCGACGACTTTTTCCACCGGCCGAGTGTACCCCCCGGCCAGCGTCCAAGCCAACGGGACCCCGTGGCGACGGAAGAAGGAAAACACGTGACGATCCCGGGCCTCGAGATCCTTGGCACCAAGGTTCAGCGGGGAGTAGGGGTCATCGCGCAGGGGATCGGCGCCAGCTTGGAACAAGATCAGATCCGGGGGGGCGGGTTGCAGGAGCCAAGGCAGATTTTGTTCCAGTACCTCCAGCAGATGAGGGCCGTCGGATTGGGCGGGCAGGGCGACGGAAAGGTGATTGGGCCCGTCCGGGTGTTTCTTTTCCGTCACCTCGCGAAAACAGACGTTATTCCAGTAGTCGTTCCCGTAGATGGAAAGCTGGCGAATCCAGGGGCGGTCCTCGATCAGCTGGGCGGTGCCGTTGCCGTAGTGCAGGTCAAGGTCGAGCACGGCGGCAGTCTTGAGCCTGCCGGCCCGGTAGAGTTTCTCGAGGGCTACGACCAAGCCGTTGAAGGTGCAAAAGCCTTCGCCGTGGTCAGCGCAGGAGTGATGGAAGCCGCTGGCCACGGCGGCGGCGATTCCGTGGGCGAGGGCAGAAGAGGCGGCCGCGCAGACCGCCCCGTTGGTCAAGCGGACGGATTCATACAGCCCGGACACCCATGGGAATTTTTGGGATTCCGCGAGAGGGCGTGGTTTGCCGGTTTCAATGGCCGAGATGTAGTTGTCGGTGTGGACGCGGAGAAGATCGGTCCGGCTCACCGGCCCGGGGCGGAGGAGGCGGACGCCCTCCAGTTGCGCCACCCGGTCGGCGACGAGCTGGAACTTTTCCATCGGCATGGTGTGTTCGCCGATGGGGGCGGCTTGGCCGGGATGATGAAAGGCTTCGATCATGTCTGGGTGGGTGGAATCAAGGGTATCGGAGTCGGCCCGTCCGGGTAAGCCCGCCAATTTTTCCAAAGGGGTTCCATGTCCTGGGGACGGAAGGTCTCCGCGTACATGGCGTAGAGGTCGCGGATCATCGCGCGAATTTCCGCGGCGGGAGCGGTTTTCTCCGCTTCATGGCCGACGCGGCGGAGAATCGGGGTCATGGGGATAAATTCATGGTGGCCGCTGGCATCGATCGCGGCGGGATCCCGGAAGTCGGGCTGGAAGTACGGGATCCCTTTCGAATCCACCTTAAGGTACCCGGCCTTTTCATAGGCTATCAGCCGGATCATGCGGGCCTCGTCCTTTTGGTCGGGCAACTCCATCTCGCCGACCAGGGTGATCGGGGCGTGGAGGGCGTGGCGGGCGCGATGCAAAAGGGTGCGGGCGGTCTGGACGGGAAACGCGCGCATCCAGCCGGCGAGGCCGGAGCGCCGGTGGGTGGGATCAATCCAGAGATGGGAAAGATGGACGGTGCAGGCGGCCCGCTCCGGCGGGGCGTGGACGATGGCGGTGTAGTCGCGGACGGCAGCGATCCGATCGTTGGGATCGAGGGCCAGAATCATGGCGTAGTGAAAAAGAGGTTGGCCCGGTTGCGGTGGTAAAAGATTCCAGCCCAGCCGATGGCGGATGACGGGGAGGGTTTCCATCTCGTTGCGGGGGCCGAACAGCTCGGTGAGCTTTTCAAAAGCGCGAAGGAACAGGGGATCGGCAGCAGATTCCACCAGATGGAACTGGATGCCGCCCAGATCAGCGGAGGCGGAGCGTTGGTCTCCGGGGGAGAGGTCTGCGGGGATGAGCTTGGGGGCGTGAATCAAACGAAGGCGGGGGCCTGATGCGGGAGCTTGTGGGCTGCGGCCACCGCCGGGCAGGTCAACTTGCCGTTTTGGATGCTGATACCCGTGAGAAGGCCGGGTTGGCGTTGGCAGGCGCCGGCGAGGCCCTGGTCGGCAATCAGCTCCACAAAAGGATAGGTCACATTGGTGAGGGCTTGGGTAGCGGTGCGGGCGTAGGCCCCGGGCATGTTGGCGACGCAGTAGTGGACCACGCCCTCCTCGACATAGGTGGGCTCGTCGTGGGTGGTGGGACGGGAGGTTTCCGAGCAACCGCCCTGGTCGATGGCGATGTCCACGAAAACGCTGCCTGGACGCATCCGTTTGAGCATCGCGCGGTTGACCAGCTTGGGGGCCTTGGCCCCGGGGATGAGGACGGCGCCGATGAGAAGATCCACGTGGGGCAGGAGTTCGTCGAGGTGGGCCTGGTTGGAGAAAAGTGTGTGGGCGGTGTGCATGGTGATATCGAGGAAACGCATCCGCTCCAGATCCACTTCGAGGATGGTGACATCCGCACCCAAGCCGGTGGCCATGCGGGCGGCGTTGA